>FUFK010038268.1_pt1 | contig 44041 bp, 50 predicted proteins | sample 1021851 | NCBI WGS metagenome assembly FUFK01 (sample SAMEA51879418, study PRJEB19060) | metagenome
CCAGAATTAAGACCACTGGTTCCACTTGATGGAGGAAGATTTGCATCAAGTGATTTGAATGATCTATACAGAAGAGTAATCAATAGAAATAATAGATTGTCTAGATTAATTGAATTAAGAGCTCCAGATATAATAATAAGAAATGAAAAAAGAATGCTTCAAGAGTCCGTTGATGCATTATTTGATAATGGAAGAAGAGGAAGAGTAATCACTGGAACAAATAAAAGACCATTAAAATCACTGGCAGAAATGCTTAAAGGTAAACAGGGTCGATTTAGACAGAATTTATTAGGAAAAAGAGTTGATTACTCTGGTAGGTCTGTAATTGTCGTTGGTCCTGAATTAAAATTACATCAATGTGGCTTGCCAAAAAAAATGGCTATTGAGCTATTTAAACCATTTATATATGCAAGGTTAGAGTCTTTAGGTTTAGCTACAACATTAAAACAAGCCAAGAAAATGGTTGAAAAAGAACGTCCAGAAGTATGGGATGTATTAGACCGTGTAATAAGGGAACACCCAGTAATACTAAACAGAGCACCAACCTTACATAGGCTTGGCGTTCAGGCTTTTGAACCAGTTTTAATTGAAGGTAAAGCAATCCAGCTTCATCCTTTAGTATGTACTGCGTTCAACGCTGACTTTGATGGCGATCAGATGGCAGTACATGTGCCTTTAAGTTTAGAAGCCCAGCTTGAGGCGAGAGTTCTTATGATGTCAACAAACAACATACTTAATCCTGCAAACGGAAAACCAGTCATTGTTCCAAGTCAGGATATCGTCTTAGGNATTTATTATCTATCACAAGAAAAAGAAAATGAGCCAGGACAAGGATCTGTATTTAAAGATATTTATGAAGTACAGCAAGCTCTTGAAAATAATGCAACAACAGTCCATGCAAAAGTTCATGCTAGAATTAATTTCATTGATCCAGAAGGTAACAAAAAATTAAAAAGAATTGAGACAACACCAGGTAGAATGTTGCTTTGGAACCTCGTCCCGCAGCATAAAGATCTTGATCCTAAACTAGTAAATAGGCTTTTAGGTAAAAAAGAAATATCAGGTCTTATTGATACNGTTTANAGATATTGTGGNCAAAAAGATACAGTNATATTNGCNGANCAATTAATGGCTTTGGGCTTTCATTATGCATACAAGGCAGGTATTTCTTTTGGTAAAGATGATATGATAATTCCAGAGACAAAAGAAAAACTTGTTTCTGAAACAGCTGGTCAAATAGAAAAATATGAAAAACAATACAATGATGGTCTTATTACTAATCGGGAGAAATATAATAAAGTAATTGATGCGTGGGCCAAATGTACNGACCGTGTTGCTCAGGAAATGATGAATGAAATATCATCCAAAAAATTTGATGACGATACTAAAAGGGAAATGCCAATAAATTCAATTTATATGATGGCAAACTCTGGCGCTCGTGGTTCTGCAGCACAAATGAAACAATTATCTGGCATGAGAGGTCTTATGGCTAAGCCATCTGGCGATATAATTGAAACACCTATTATCTCAAATTTTAAAGAAGGATTGAATGTACTAGAGTACTTCAATTCAACCCATGGTGCTAGAAAAGGCCTTGCAGATACCGCGCTAAAAACTGCGAACTCTGGGTATTTAACAAGAAGACTTTGTGATGTTGCTCAGGATTGCACTATCTCTGAACCTGACTGTGGAACAGATAGTGGAGTATGGATTTCAGATGTTGTTGAGGGAGGAGAAGTAATAATTTCTATAGCAGACAGAGTATTAGGTAGGTTCCTTCAGAACGATGTAAACCATCCAATTACTGGTGAAAATATTGCGAAAAAAGATGATTATGTAGATGAGGTTGTTGCAGAAAAAATTGAAACGGCAGGCATTCAAAGTGTTTATATNCGGTCTCCACTAACATGTGATAGTAAAAGAGGCATATGCGTAAAATGTTATGGCCGTGATTTAGCAAGAGGATTCCTTGTAAATGAAGGTGAAGCTGTTGGAATGATAGCCGCTCAATCAATAGGTGAGCCCGGTACTCAGCTTACCATGAGGACCTTCCACATCGGTGGCGCTGCCCAAATTAATGATCAATCATTTATAGAGATTAACACTGATGGAATATTTAAAATTTTAAATAAAAATACTGTTGAAGATAGTAATAATGACCTGATTGTTATGGGCCGAAATTGTCAACTAGCAATACACGATGAGAATGGAAGAGAACTTGCAAATTATAAAGTTCCTTACGGTACAAAAATATTAGTAGAGGAGGACTCTAAAGTAAATAGTGGTACAAAAATTTGTGAATGGGATCCATTTACAAATCCAGTTATATCAGAAAAGTCAGGAACTGCTAATTATGTGGATATGGAAGAAGGAATTTCTCTTATTGAGGAAACAGAAGAAAAAACAGGATTAACATACACCAAAGTTAAGGACTGGAAATCAGATCCAAAAGGAAGCGAGTTAAAGCCGAGAATAACACTTAGAGATAAAAAAGGCGAAGTTATACTTCTTGCAAATGGCAATGAAGCCAGATACTTCTTGCCTCCTGANTCAATTCTTTCCGTGGCAGATGGATCGGAAGTTCATGCGGGAGATGTTCTGGCCAGAACTCCAAAGGCTGCTTCAAAAACAAAAGATATCACTGGAGGTTTGCCGAGGGTTGCAGAGTTATTTGAAGCAAGAAAACCAAAAGATCACGCAATCATTTCTGAGACTTCTGGAGTCATTTCTTTTGGAAAAGATATTAGAGGAAANCAAAAAGTCATTATTACTCCTGAAAAAGATGGTGACCCTGTAGAAGTTTTAATACCAAAAGGAAAGCATATAGCTTATCAAGAAGGTGAAACTATTGAGAAGGGAGATTACTTATTAGATGGAAATCCAGACCCTCATGACATTTTAGAAATTTTGGGTATCGAAGCTTTAGCCGACTATCTTATCAATGAAGTACAAGAGGTCTATAGGCTGCAAGGCGTATTAATTAATGATAAGCACATCGAAGTACTATGNAGGCAAATGTTACAAAAAGTCCATATTACTGAAATTGGTGATAGCTCATTTATCAAAGGTGAAGAAATTGATAGGTTTGAATTCTTGACTACAAATGAACAGCTAGAAAGTGAAGGAAAGAAACCTGCAATAGCTAAACCTGTATTGCTTGGTATTACAAAAGCATCTCTTCAAACAAGGTCTTTCATTTCAGCTGCATCTTTCCAAGAAACAACAAGAATTCTTACTGACGCGTCGATAAAAGGTAAAATGGATCGCCTTGAGGGACTCAAAGAGAACGTAATTGTTGGAAGATTAATTCCAGCAGGAACAGGAAGAACCTTCAATCAAATTGAAAATAAGGCAAAATTGTTGGATAAAGAGGCAAAAATAGAAATTGAGGCAATTCAGGCAAAGAAAGAGCAAGAATCAGCCGAAATACAGGAGAATTCCTAATAAATTTTGTTGACCTGCATAAACTATTAAGTATTATTCGGCATTCTTAAATAGTAGGCGGTAGAGAAATCTAAACGCTACTTTTTATTAATTTTTTAAAATAGTTAACCTTTAAGTTGTAAAGACTGGAGATATTTTATGCCGACTATAAGTCAGCTGATTAGAAAACCTAGAACCAAAGTTCAAAAAAGAAATAAGGTTCCAGCATTAAAAGCAAATCCTCAAAAGCGAGGTGTNTGTACTAGNGTTTATACAACTACCCCTAAAAAACCTAACTCAGCATTACGAAAAGTTGCGAGAGTTAGACTTACAAATGGATTTGAAGTTACAAGTTATATTGGCGGTGAGGGTCATAACTTGCAAGAACACTCAGTAATATTAATTCGAGGCGGTCGTGTTAAAGACCTGCCAGGAGTTCGTTATCACACTGTAAGAGGAGTTTTAGATACTCAAGGTGTTGGTGAGAGAAAACAACGTCGTTCATTATATGGAACGAAGAAACCTAAATAAATGTCTAGAAGAAGAAAAGCTCAAATTAGAGAAGTACTACCAGATCCAGTTCATGGAAGTAAAGTTCTTACAAAATTTACAAATGCTATTATGCTTGATGGCAAGAAAACTGTTGCAGAGGCCATAATAAATAAATCATTCACAAATATTGAAAGCAAAACTGGTGAACCTCCAATGAATGTTTTCAACAAAGCAATAGAAAATGTAAGACCACTTGTTGAGGTAAGATCACGTCGAGTTGGTGGAGCAACTTACCAAGTCCCAGTTGAGGTTAAAAGTAACAGGTCGCAAGCTCTAGCAATTAGATGGATTGTTAATGCAATAAGAAACCGTAAAGAAAAAAGTTTAGTTGATAAATTAAGTTCTGAATTAATGGACGCAGCTGGTAACAAAGGATCGGCAATAAAAAAAAGAGAAGATACTCATAAAATGGCAGAAGCCAATAAAGCTTTTGCACACTTTAGGTGGTAATATGACAAGAGAATACGCACTGCAGAAATACCGTAATATAGGAATCATGGCTCACATTGATGCAGGGAAAACCACTACTACAGAAAGAATACTTTATTACACTGGTAAAAGTCACAAAATNGGAGAAGTTCATGATGGTGCAGCTACTATGGACTGGATGGAACAAGAGCAAGAAAGAGGAATTACAATTACTTCAGCAGCAACTACATGTTTTTGGAATGATCATAGAATTAATATAATNGATACTCCAGGCCACGTTGACTTTACTATTGAAGTTGAGAGATCACTTAGAGTTCTTGACGGAGCTGTTGCAGTATTTGATGGTGTAGCTGGTGTTGAACCTCAGACTGAAACTGTATGGAGACAAGCGAATAGATACAAGGTTCCAAGAATGTGCTTTGTTAACAAGATGGATCGTACTGGGGCTGATTTCTATAAATGTCTTGATATGATTAAAGACAGACTTCAAGCAAATGCTTTAGTTTTACAAATTCCCTATGGAAGTGAATCTGATCTTAAGGGTGTTATTGATCTTGTAAAAAATAAAGCAATTGTTTGGGCAAATGAAGACCTTGGAGCTAAATATGAGTACACAGAGATCCCAGAAGAATTAAAAGAGACGGCTGAAAAATATCGATCTGAAATGGTTGAAATGGCAGTTGAGCAGGATGAAGAGGTTTTAGAAAAATATTTAGATGGGGAAGAGCCTGATGAAGAAACTCTTAACCGTTGTATTAGAAAAGGTACTATCAATTTTGAGTTCGTTCCAATTTTAACAGGCAGTGCATTTAAAAATAAAGGTGTACAACCACTTCTAGATGCCATCGTAAACTTTATGCCAGATCCTAGTGAGGTACAACAAGCTACGGGNAACATACCAGGCAAAGAAGAAGAAGAAATAAGAAAAGCATCAGATGAAGAGCCTTTTTCTGCATTAGCATTTAAAGTTGCTAACGATCCTTTCGTAGGCTCTCTCACGTTTACAAGAATCTATTCAGGAAAGTTAGAAGCTGGTTCAACAATTATGAATTCTGTTAAAGGTGATAAGGAAAGAATTGGAAGAATGCTACTTATGCATGCAAATAACAGAGAAGATATTAAAACTGCGTATGCTGGTGATATTGTTGCGATAGCAGGGTTGAAAGATACCATAACTGGTGAAACTTTATGTGACTCTCAGAAGCCAATCATATTAGAGTCAATGGATTTTCCTGATCCAGTAATTGAAATTGCTGTTGAACCAAAAACAAAAGCTGACCAAGAAAAAATGGGAGAAGCGCTTGCTCGACTTGCTAAAGAAGACCCCTCTTTCAGAGTAACGTCTGATGATGAATCTGGGCAAACTGTTATTAAAGGAATGGGTGAGCTTCATTTGGATATTATTGTTGACCGAATGAAACGAGAGTTCAAGGTTGAAGCTAATGTAGGAGCACCACAGGTTGCTTACAGAGAAACAATATCTAAAGAGGTTGAGGTAACATATACACATAAAAAACAAAGTGGAGGAGCTGGTCAGTTCGCTGAAGTAAAAATCATTGTTGAGGGATGTGAACCNGGGACAGGAAGATTATTTGAAGACAAAATTAAGGGAGGTAATATACCTAAAGAGTATATCCCAGGAGTTGAAAAAGGAATTGAGGGCGTTGCTGATACTGGCGTCATAGCCGGCTTCCCTATAATTGATTATAAAGTAACATTAATCGATGGAAAATATCACGATGTAGACTCTAGTAGTTTAGCTTTTGAGATAGCTGGAAGGATGGCATTTAAAGACGCTTGTCAAAAAGCAGGCCCAAAACTTCTTGAGCCTGTTATGAGAGTTGAGGTAGTTACGCCTGAAGAGTTTATGGGGGATGTTATAGGCGATTTGAGTAGTCGAAGAGGNCAAGTTAGTGGAAGTGAAGCTAGAGGTAATACAACAGCAATTAGCTCAATGGTGCCTCTTGCCAATATGTTTGGCTATGTCAACACATTACGGTCTATGACTCAGGGAAGAGCTCAATATTCAATGTTTTTTGATCATTATGAGCAAGTACCTCAAAACGTTCAAGATGAGGTAAAAGCAAAATTTGCATAAGGAATTAAAATGGAAAATCAAAATATCAAAATAAGATTGAAGGCTTTTGACCATGGTGTACTCGATAAATCATCAGTAGAAATCGTTGATACAGCTAAAAGAACCGGAGCAATGGTGAAAGGCCCAATACCATTACCCACAAATAATGAGAAGTTTACAGTTCTTCGATCTCCCCATGTTAACAAAAAAAGTAGAGAGCAATTCGAGATCAGGACTCATAAGAGATTAATAGAGATAGTCGACCCAACGCCACAAACAGTCGATGCACTAATGAAATTAGATTTAGCTTCAGGAGTTGATGTAGAAATCAAATTATAAGATATGAGATCAGGTATTATAGCAAAAAAAATTGGAATGAGTAATTTGTACACACAAAGTGGAACAAATATTCCTGTTACTGTACTTCATGTTGAAAATTGTAAAATTATTGATCGAATTACATCAGAAAATGAAAATTCAGACAAGGTATTGGTTGGTGCCTGCAAGTTAAAAAAAACATCAAAATCACAGAAGGGCTTCTTTGATAAAAAAAAATCAGATGCTTATAAATATCTTAGAGAGTTTGAAATTAGTAAAGACCAAGAGATTAAAAGTGGAGATGAATTGAAAGCAAGTCATTTNAAGGAAGGTCAATTTATTGATGTATCTGGTTACACGAANGGCAAAGGATTTGCTGGAGTAATGAAACGTCATAATTTCTCCGGCTTGAGAGCCTCTCATGGTGTTTCAGTTTCACATCGAAGCCATGGATCTACAGGTCAGTGCCAAGACCCTGGTAAAGTTTTCAAAGGAAAAAAGATGGCGGGACAATACGGAGATGTTCACAAAACTCTTCAAAGCTTACAGGTTGTAAAGGTTGATGACCAAAAAAATCTAATCTGTGTAAAAGGAGCTACGCCAGGCTCAAGGGGAACTTGGTTAGTTGTTGAGGACTCAATTAAAAAAGATGGCATCAAAGAAATCGAAGCCACACCAGTAAAATCAGAAAAAGAAGTTAAGAAGGAAAAATAAGTAAATGCAAATTGACATGCACAAAATAGATGGAAAAAAGAGTGGGTCGGTCAATTTGAAAGATCAATTATTCAATAGTAAATCCGATTTAAGTGTTGTTGGCTCTCTAGTTAGATGGAATGAGTCTAACCAGAAACCTCTAAGAGCTAGGACTAAAAACAGGTCTGAAGTAAAAGGAACAACACAAAAGCTAGGAAGACAAAAGGGAAGTGGAGGAGCTAGGCACGGCTCCAAAAAAGCAAATATATTTAGAAGTGGTGGAATGGCTCATAACTTAAGAGGAGTTCGTTCATTAAAAAAGATGCCAAAACGAACTAGGCAGGAGGCTTTGAAGCATATTCTTTCTGATAAACTCAAGAACAACAATTTGATAATTGTTGAAGAACTTAAAATTNCAGAGCCAAAGACAAAAACACTAGTTAAAAGCCTCTCAGATTTAAATGCTCACTCTGCGCTCATATTAGAGGGCGATAAACCTGATAATAATTTTGCATTAGCTTCAAGAAACTTAAAAAATATAAAGTATTCAAGCATAAATAATTTTAATGCACTCGATTTACTTGGATTTGAAAAATTAATCATGAGTAAGAATGCTTTAGAAATGCTTGAGAGTAGGATTAATTAAGATGGTTACAATTAAAGATTTTAAAACGATAATCAAACCTATTATTACAGAGAAGTCCTCGATGGGTTCAGAGTATAATCAAGTTACATTCCAAGTTCAGAAAACAAGTTCAAAGAAAGAAATTAAATTAGCAATTGAAAACATTTTTAAAGTCAAAGTAAAAAAAGTAAATACTTCAATCGTTAAGGGTAAGCTTAAATCATTTAGGGGTTCTCTTGGTAAAAGGTCGGATTACAAGAAGGCATTCGTTACCCTCGAAGATGGTCAAACAATTGATATTAATGCGGGAGTATAAATAAATGGCACTTAAAAAATTCAGACCTAACACGCCCGGAACCAGAGGACTTACTCTAGTTGATAAAAAAGGATTATGGAATGGTAAACCAGTAAAATCACTTACCACTGGTATCTCTAAAAAAGGTGGACGTAATAATACAGGCAGAATCACTATGAGAAGAAAAGGTGGAGGGCATAAATCAAAATATAGAATAATTGATTTCAAAAGAAATAAGATAGATGTGAGTGCGACTGTGGAAAGAATAGAATATGATCCAAATAGATCTTCATATATAGCATTGATTAAATATGATGACGGTATTCAAAGCTATATATTGGCCCCAAAAGATATAAAGGTTGGAGATAAAGTAATTTCTGGATCAAAAAAAGAAATTAGAAATGGAAATTGTATGCCCATGTCTGACATACCTGTAGGCATTGACATACATAACATCGAATTAAAATCAGGAAGCGGGGCACAATTAGCAAGGTCTGCGGGCACATCAACCCAAATAGTTGGAAAATCTAATGGTTATGTCGCTATTAAGTTGCCTTCAGGGGAACAACGAAAAATTAGAGAAGAATGTCGAGCTACAATAGGTGTTTTATCAAATATTGATAAAAAAAACCAAAAGCTTGGTAAGGCTGGTAGGAACAGGTGGCTTGGTATAAGACCATCTGTCAGAGGAGTTGCGATGAATCCTATCGATCATCCACATGGTGGCGGTGAAGGTAAAACTTCTGGTGGAAGAGATCCTGTAACTCCATGGGGTAAACCTACAAAGGGAAAGAAGACAAGAAATAATAAAAGAACTGATAAATTTATTATAAAAAGAAAAACGGATAAGAAAGCAAGAATAGAGGTATAAATGACAAGATCTGTTTGGAAGGGACCATTTGTTGATAGCCATTTATTAAAAAAAGTAAAAGCGGCTTCCGATTCTGGTGGCAATAGCGTCATTAAGACTTGGTCTAGAAGATCAACTATACTACCCGAATTTGTGGGTGTAAATTTTGCGGTTCACAATGGCAAAAGATTTATACCTGTAAACGTAACTGAAGACATGGTTGGCCATAAACTTGGAGAGTTCTCTCCTACAAGAACTTTTAATGGCCACACAGGTGATAAGAAAACNAANTAAATATGAGACAACTTGTAAGAAAAGATAACGAAGCATATGCAATTCAAAGGAACATGAGAGTGAGTCCGTCAAAAGCTAATGCAGTACTTGAAATGATTAGAGGCAAAAAGGCATCAGAAGCACTTAACTTATTAAAGTTTTCATCTAGAGGAGTTGCTAAAAATATTTCTAAAGTTTTAAACAGTGCAATTGCTAATGCCGAGAATAATCATCAGTTGGATATTGATATATTAAAAGTTACTGAAGCATATTGCGGTAAAGGTATGGTGATGAAAAGATGGAGAGCAAGAGCAAAGGGAAGACCTGGGAGAATTAATAAATTTCTGACTAACGTCACAATTAAAGTTTCTGAAGATCAAGTTAAGGAAGTAAAGAAAGAGAAGGCAAAATAGTATATGGGTCAAAAAGTAAATCCAATTGGACTTAGATTAATTCTTAATAAGAAGTGGCAATCTAGATGGTATGCTGGAAAGAAAGAATTTGGATCGTTCTTGCAGGAAGATTTAAAGATTAGAGCTTATCTTGAGAAAAAACTTAAAAATTGTGCTGTAGCAAAAATTCAGATTGAACGGCCTGCAAAGAAAGCACAGGTTACAATATATTCAGCGCGTCCAGGTCTTATTATTGGAAAAAAAGGTAGTGATATTGAGAAATTGAAGAAAAAAATCTCTGAATTTACTTCCGATGAAGTTTCTATAAATCTTGTGGAGATTAGAAAACCAGAAGTAGAAGCACAATTAATTGCTGATGGTATAGCTGAACAATTAGAAAGACGCGTTTCATTCCGAAGAGCGATGAAACGTTCAGTTCAGTCAGCAATGCGCTTGGGAGCAGACGGAATTAGAGTGAATTGTGGAGGTAGACTTGGGGGAACTGAAATAGCAAGAACTGAGTGGTATAGGGAAGGTAGAGTGCCTCTGCATACTTTCAGAGCAAATGTAGATTACGCTGTCGCAACAGCACAAACCACATATGGTTCATGCGGAATAAAAGTTTGGATATATAAAGGCGATATAGATGATAATGCGCCTCATGAATTAGATAACAACCCAAATAAATTAGGATAGATATGTTACAGCCAAAGAAAACAAAATATAGAAAAGCTCATAAGGGTAGAATTAAGGGAGTTGCAACGTCAGCGACAACGCTTAATTATGGGACATATGGTTTGAAAGCTTTAGAAGCTGAAAGAGTCACAGCTCGTCAAATTGAGGCTGCCCGTGTTGCAATGACAAGATTCATGAAAAGAGCTGGAAGAGTGTGGGTTAGAATATTTCCTGATGTTCCAGTTTCAAAAAAACCTACAGAAGTAAGAATGGGTAAAGGCAAAGGATCACCAGAGTATTGGGCATGCAGGGTTAAACCAGGAAAAATTTTATTTGAAGTTGATGGCGTTTCACAAGCAATTGCAACAGAGGCTTTTGGACGCGCTTCATCTAAACTGCCTATTAAAACTAAGGTAGTGGAACAGTTAATTAAATAGAGAATTTATGAAAGCAGAAGAAATAAGAAAAAAAACAACAGATCAACTGAAGACTGAGTTGCAAAATTTATACAAGGAGTCCTTTAACTTGAGATTTCAAAAGTCCTCAGGCCAGCTGGAGAATACGTCTCGAATTTTTAAGGTAAGAAAACTGATAGCAAGAATAAAAACAATAATGAAGGAAAAAACGGTTAACTAATATGCCAAAAAAGATATTACAAGGAACTGTTATTAGTAACAAACAAGATAAAACAATAACAGTTTTAGTTGAAAGAAAGTTTAAACACCCAGTGTTAAAAAAAGTGATTAGAAGATCAAAAAAATACAGCGCACATGATCCCGATAATCAATTTAACGCAGGAGATAAAGTAAGAATTATGGAGTCTAAGCCAATTTCTAAACTAAAAAGATGGGTTGCAATTAGTTAAATGATACAAGTTGAATCTCGATTAAATGTTGCGGATAACTCAGGAGCCAAAGAGGTTTTATGTGTTAAAGTTCTTGGTGGATCAAAGCGTCGTTTTGCATCTGTAGGAGATATTATCGTAGTAACTGTCAAAGACGCAATACCAAAAGGGAAGGTTAAAAAAGGAACTGTCCATAAAGCTGTAATCGTAAGAACTAGAAAAGAGTTGAAAAGAGTTGATGGAAGTACAATTAAGTTTGATACAAACGCCGCTGTATTAATTAATAATCAGGGTGAACCGGTAGGGACAAGAATCTTTGGCCCTGTTTGTAGAGAGCTACGATCAAAAAAACAAATGAAAATCATTTCACTAGCACCGGAGGTCTTATAATGAGCATGAGATTAAAAAAAGGTGATCAAGTTACTGTTAACACAGGCAAGGATAAGGGAAAAGTTGGTGAAGTGATGAAAATATTAGGCATGAAAGCAATTGTTAAAGGCGTGAACATTTCAAAGAAACATCAAAAACAAGATCAGAAAAACGAAGGTGGAGTTTTGAATAAGGAGATGCCAATTATGCTCTCTAATTTAATGCCGGTTGATAAAAAGACCAACAAAGGTGTTAGAGTTGGTTATAAATACTTAAAAGACAATAAAAAAGTGAGAATTAACATTAAAACGGGAGATCAAATCGATGGATAATTATACTCCACGTTTAAAAGAAATGTATGTAAATACGATAGTGCCAAAGCTAAAGAATGATCTTTCCATAAAGAATGATCTTGCACTGCCTAAGTTGGTAAAAGTTTCATTAAACATGGGCCTTGGAGAGGCAGTAAATGACTCTAAAGTAATTCAACTAGCTTCAGATCAATTAGCTTCGATAGCAGGTCAACAACCATTAGTGACAAAAGCAAGAAAATCAATCGCTACTTTTAAAATCAGAACTGGTATGCCTTTAGGAGTAAAGGTTACTTTAAGAGGTAACAGGATGTACGAGTTCATTGATAGACTCGTTACTATTGCTCTTCCGCGTATTAGAGACTTTAGAGGATTGAAAAAAAATTGTTTCGATGGAAGGGGTAATTACTCTTTCGGAATTAAGGAATGCACAGTTTTTCCTGAAATTAACGTTGATAAACTTGATAAGGTGCGTGGGTTAGATATTACAATAAATACTACAGCTTCAAATGATGAGCAGGCATTGTTGTTATTAAAATCTCTAAATTTTCCAATTAATGATTAGGTAAGAATATGGCTAAAAAAAGTTCGATAGAAAAAAATAAAAGAAGAATAAAGCTGTCTGAAAAAGACCTGCATAAGAGAAGTAAACTAAAATCTCTTATTATGGACAAAAAAACCTCTATTGATGATAGGTTTCAAGCTCAACTAAAACTTTCCAAACTAAGAAGGAATGGTGCGAGAACAAGAGTTCGAAATAGATGTGAATTAACAGGCCGTCCAAGGGGTTACCATAAACGAGTGAGATTATCTAGAATTGCCTTGAGGGATCTTGCATCTAAAGGTCAAATCCCTGGAATGAATAAATCAAGCTGGTAGAAAGGAAGAAATATGTCATTACAAGATCCGTTGTCAGATTTATTTAGTAGAATTAGAAATGCACAAATGAGGTATAAACCAATTGTTAGTTCTCCTGTATCAAAGTTAAGGGAAAATATTTTAGAGGTACTTAAAAAAGAAGGTTACATAAGAGGATATGCTCGAACAAAACACTCATCTGGCAGGGAAGAGCTCGATATTGAACTGAAATATGATGAAAAAGGTCCNGTAATTTCAGAGATCACAAGAATTTCAAAACCAGGTAGGCGTGTTTATTCTGGCGCTGGAAGGATACCGTATGTACATAATGGCCTTGGAATTTCAATTATTTCAACTTCGAAAGGTGTGATGACGGATGCAGACGCAAGAGATCAAAAAGTAGGCGGGGAAATTATTTGTAGAGTATTTTAATTATGTCTAGAGTTGGATCAAAAGAAATAAATATACCAGAAAGCGTAAAAATTAATCTTCAAGATGGATTAATTTCAGCTGAGGGACCATTAGGCAAACTTGAGTCTAAGTTAAATTCTCAAATCGAAGTAATAGTTGAGGGTCAAAAAATTACAATGAAACCCAAATCTGATGACAAAACTTTAGTTTCTTTCTGGGGTTTACAGAGAAATTTAGTTAATAATTTAATTATTGGTGTAAGCGAGGGTTTTACAAAAAAATTAGAAATGAATGGCGTTGGATATCGTGCAGCCTTAAAAGGTAAAACTCTTGAATTATTGCTTGGGTATAGTCATCCGATAAACTACGATATTCCAGAAAATATTACAGTCACAGTAGATAAGCAAAATAATATTGAGATTAAGGGTCCTGACAAGCAACTTGTTGGACAAACTGCTGCTGAAATTAGAAATTTTAGGGGGCCTGAACCTTATAAAGGCAAGGGCATAAAGTATGCCGATGAATATATAAATAGAAAAGAAGGTAAAAAGAAATAATGTTATCTCCAAAAAAACAAAAAAGATCAAGTAGGGTCAGGTTTAAGCTAAAGAAAAATAATAAATCTCGCATGAGACTTACTCTTTATAAGTCCTCACAGCACTTGTATGCTCAAATCGTTGACGATAATAAAGGTATTACCGTTTGCAGTGCCTCAACTCTAAAATCAGAAAAAAATAAAAATTCATGTAATGTTGCAAATGCAAAAATATTAGGCAGTGAACTTGCTAAGTCAGCAGCTGAAAAGGGCGTTAAAGATGTTTACTTGGATCGTGGTTCAAATTTGTATCATGGAATAGTAAAAACTATTACTGATGAAGTAAGATCTGGGGGTATAAATTTATAGGAAATATTATGGTTAAAGAAAACAAGAACAAAGATCAAAATGGTATTGATATTAAAGACAAACTAGTAGCAATTAACCGTGTTACAAAAGTTGTTAAAGGAGGAAGGCGATTTGGATTTGCAGCATTAGTTGTTGCTGGTGATGAGTCCGGTAAAGTTGGTTTTGGTCATGGAAAAGCAAAAGAGGTTCCAGAGGCCATAAAAAAAGCAACAGACTCAGCTAAAAAAAGTTTGGTCAGAATACCGCTTAGAGAGGGTAGAACATTACATCATGATATAATTGGAATACATGGTTCATCACGGGTTGTAATGAGATCTGCACCCTCAGGTACAGGTATTATTGCTGGAGGATCAGTTAGGGCAGTATTTGAATTATTAGGCATACAAGACATTGTTGCAAAGTCAGTTGGTAGCTCAAATCCTTATAATATTATCAGAGCAGCAGTAGATGGACTGAAACAGCAAAAATCGCCCAAGATAATTGCTGCAAGGAGATCTAAAAAAGTCGGCAACATTACTTCTGCAAGAGAAACGACATGACTCAAAAATTAAAAATTACATTAAAAAAAAGTACGATTGGTTCTCAAAAAGGACAAATAGCGACGGTAAAAGGACTAGGGCTAAAAAAAATTAACAGCAGCGTCATAAGAGAAGCAACGCCTGAAACATTAGGCATGATTAAAAAAATTAAACATTTAGTAATCACGGAAAATAATTAAATGAAATTAAATCAAATTGATAAAAACAAGAGCTTTAAATCAAAGAAGAGAATCGGAAGAGGCATAGGCTCAGGTAAAGGTAAAACCTCTGGGAGTGGTCACAAAGGACAAAAAGCTCGTTCGGGTGTTGCTATTAATGGTTTCGAAGGTGGACAGATGCCTTTACATAGAAGATTACCTAAATTTGGATTTTCAAATTTTACAAAGAAACAATATTTTGAATTAAACCTCTCTACACTGCAGAAATTGATCGATAAAAATTCTATCAACGAGTCAGAGATTATAAATATTGCACTCTTAAAAAAGCTACGTATTTTGAAAAATAAAGATAAAAAACTCCTAAAAATTCTCGGTACAGGTGAATTAAAATCAAAAAATATAATTGAGTGTAGTAAAGTAACTAAGTCTGCAGAAGAAAAACTTCAAAAACTTGGTGTTGAATTAAAAATAAGTAAAGCAATTTAGCGAAATGGCTTCAGCAGCTGAAAAATTAGCATCAAATTTCAACTTTAGTGTCTTTTCTAAGGCAACTGAATTAAAGAAAAGAATTTGGTTCACTTTAGGTGCTTTAATAATTTATAGATTTGGCACATATATACCTTTACCTGGAATAGACATTGAGCAATTAAAACTTCTTGTTGAAACTAATCAAAGCGGAATTCTTGGAATGTTTGATGTTTTCGCAGGTGGCGCAATTAGTCGAATGGCTATTTTTGCATTAGGTATCATGCCATATATATCTTCATCAATTATTATGCAGCTTATGACAAGTGTCTCTCCGCATCTGGCAAGTTTGAAGAAAGAGGGTGAGCCTGGTAGAAGAAAAATTACTCAATATACAAGATACGGAACTGTCTTACTTGCTTTATTACAAGGATATGGGATTTCTGTTGGGTTAGAGTCAGCAGGAAAAGTTGTTACAGACCCTGGATTATTTTTTCGACTTTCAACAACAATTACATTAACTGGTGGAACTGTCTTCTTAATGTGGCTAGGAGAACAAATAACCAGTAGAGGCATAGGAAATGGAATATCGCTCATTATTTTTTCTGGTATTGTAGCTGAGATACCTAGTGCCTTAATAAATACACTTACATTGGGTCGTCAGGGAACAATCTCAACTCTTACACTTGTTTTACTTTTAGTGATGATTGTAGCTGTAGTTATCTTTATTGTTTTTATGGAGAGAGCTCAGAGAAGATTAATAGTCCAGTATCCAAAAAGACAAATGGGTAATAAGATGTTTGCTGGAGATAGCACACATTTACCTCTTAAACTCAATACTGCAGGAGTTATACCAGCAATATTTGCTTCATCTATTCTGTTGCTACCAATTACAATTGCGAATTTTAATGTATCTGCAGAGCCAGGATTGTTAAATGATATTGCAGCATTACTTGGTAGGGGCCAACCTGCATACATGCTTATGTATGCTGCGGCCATTATATTTTTTGCATTCTTTTATACTTCAATTGTATTTAATCCAGTTGAAACAGCTGATAATCTAAAAAGACAAGGTGGCTTTATTCCAGGAATTAGGCCAGGTGAAAAAACTGCTGAGTATATTGATTTTGTCTTATCCAGAATAACAACCATTGGGGCACTATATTTAGCATTTGTATGCATACTCCCGGAAATTTTAATTGCACAATACTCAATCCCATTTTATTTGGGAGGTACATCACTACTCATTGTTGTGGTTGTAGGCATGGATACTGTTGGACAAATTCAAAGTCATTTGTTTGCATATCAATATGAAGCTCTAATAAAAAAATCTCGCCTAAGAGGCACAAGAAGGTGAATTTAGTTTTATTGGGACCCCCAGGAGCTGGAAAAGGAACACAGGCAAATTTAATCTGTGAAAAATATAATTTAAGTCACTTATCTACAGGTGATTTGCTTAGNATGGAGATAGCTAATAAAAGTGAAATNGGGGTAAAGGCTAAACAAATTATTGATGAGGGAAAACTAGTTTCTAACGATATTATAATTAATGTTATTAAATCATTTTTTAATAATAATAAAAATTTAAGTGGATACCTACTCGATGGCTTTCCCAGAAATACAGAGCAGGCTAAGCTTCTAGATAAATTGATGTCAGAACTTAAAGACAAAATATCATGCGTAATTCAGTTAGATGTTGATGAAAAACATTTAAAAGACAGAATATTATCTAGAGGTAAAGAAGAAGGAAGATCCGATGATAACGAGGAAACTCTAATTAAAAGACTCGAAACATATTTCAATGAAACTATGCCTTTAATAAAATATTATGATGAAGCAAAACTGCTAAAAAAAGTCAGTGGTGTAGGTGAAATTATGCAAATAAATCAATCAATTAACACAATTATAGATCATCTTTAATATGCTTGACCAATTAATTAATAATCCTATAATCCCGCAATCTCTCAAACCAAAAATGTTAGGTCTTTATTAATGGCTCGTATTGCTGGAGTAAATATTCCAACCCAAAAGAAATTAGGAGTTGCTTTGACCTACGTTTATGGAATTGGTGATAAGATTTCAAAAGATGTATGTTCTCAGGCAAATGTAGATGCAAATACTAGAGTTCAGGATTTATCTGAAGCAGAAATAAAAAATGTTAGTGATGTTATTTCATCATCATTTTTAGTTGAAGGTGATTTAAGAAGAGAGGTATCTGGAAATATCAAAAGATTAAAAGATTTAGGTACGTATAGAGGTGTAAGACACAGAAAAAATTTGCCATGTAGAGGTCAGCGTACTCATACAAACGCTAGAACTAAAAAAGGAAAAGCTATTGCAATTGCTGGAAAGAAAAAGGTTACTAAATAAATATGGCTGAAGCTAAAACTGTAAAAAAGAAAAAACAAAAAAAGAATATCATTTCTGGATTAGCGTATATTAATGCTACATTTAATAATACTATGATTACCATTACCGATGAGCAAGGCAACAGTATTGCATGGTCGTCTGCGGGAGTAAAAGGTTTTAAAGGATCAAGAAAGTCCACACCATACGCTGCACAAATTGCAGCTGAGGATGCTGGCACAAAAGCAAAAGAGTTTGGTTTAAAAAACTTACAAGTATTTGTTAAAGGACCAGGCGGAGGACGAGAGTCGGCACTACGAGCATTACAAGCTGTGGGATTCTATATAACTTCTATAAAAGATACTACACCAATCCCTCATAATGGTTGTCGTCCACCAAAGAAAAGAAGAGTTTAATATTTATTAAAGGAAAAAAAACTATGAGTATTATTAATAATTGGCAGGCATTAATAAAACCTTCAAAACTAAAGCTAATCAGNGATGAAGACACTCAATATAAAGCAACTTTAATTGCNGAACCACTTGAAAGGGGTTTTGGATTAACACTTGGAAATGCTCTTAGAAGAGTGCTGTTGTCATCACTACAAGGTACTGCTGTGACAGCTATTAAAATAGATAATGTTCTTCATGAATTTTCATCTATTGATGGAGTAAGAGAAGACGTTACAGATATAGTGTTAAATATTAAGTCCCTATCTTTAAATATGCATTCTGAAGGTGTAAGAAAAATGAATCTCAATGTAACTGGTCCAGGTGAGATTACTGCGGGTATGATAAATACACCATCTGAAATTGATATTATAAATCCAGAGTTAGTTATCTGTAATCTTGATGACAATACTGAATTTAATATGGAGCTTACCGTAGCAAAAGGTAAAGGTTATGTTGCCGCTGAACATAACAAGCCAGAAGATTCTGCAATAGGCCTGATTCCGATAGACTCCATATTTAGCCCAGTTAAACAAGTTTCATACAGTATAGAAAATACTAGAGAAGGAAAAGTTTTGGATTATGACAAGTTAACAATGTCAATTGAAACAAATGGATCAGTATCTCCTGAGGATGCAATTGCTTTTGCAGCACGAATAATTCAAGACCAATTGCAATCATTTATTAATTTTGAAGAACCTGAAGAGATTCAGGAAGAACCTGATGCATTGGAACCTCAATTTAATAAAAATCTTTTAAGAAAAGTTGAGGAGCTTGAACTTTCAGTGAGATCAATGAATTGCCTAAGAAATGATAATATTATTTACATTGGAGACCTTGTTCAAAAAAGTGAAATTGAAATGTTGCGTACACCCAATTTTGGTCGTAAGTCTCTAAATGAAATAAAAGAAGTACTAGGCACTATGTCACTATATTTAGGCATGGAAGTACCTAATTGGCCACCTGAAAATATCGAGGAAATGGCAAGAAAGATTGAAGATCCATATAACTAAAAATGAGACACGGAATTGCAAAAAGAAAGTTAAATAGGACATCATCGCATCGGATAGCGATGCTTGAGAACATGGCTGTTTCTCTAATCAAAAATGAGACTATTAAAACCACACTTCCAAAAGCAAAGGAATTAAGACCATTTGTTGAAAAGATTATCACTCTAGGTAAAAAGAATAAAAGTTCATCTAGGGCAAATGCTTTTAACTCGCTTAGAGATAAAGAAGCAGTAACAAAAGTTTTCGGAGATTTATCTGAAAGATTCAAAGATAGAAGCGGTGGCTATTGTAGAATTGTAAAAGCCGGTTATCGATCAGGTGATAATGCGCCTATGGCTTACATCCAAATTCTTGATCAAGAAAAATAATATCTAATTAATACTAAGTTGATTTATCTAAACATATAAATTTAGATGAAATCCAAAAAAACTATAATTGTTGATAGTGCTTCTAACGGGGTGAGATTAGACAAGTTTTTAAAAGAAAGATTAAATATTCCTTTTTCATTACTTCACAAAGAGCTCAGAAAAAAATCAATCGAAGTAAATAATAAAAAAAAACTTGGAAGTTATAGAGTTAAACAAGATGATATTGTTGATGTTTTCAAGGAATTCAAATTAATTCATAAAAATAAACCTTCAATTAAAATACCCAACATACTCAAGAGAAAAATTAAAAGTTCAGTAGTTTTTCAATCTGACGACTTTATTATTATTAATAAATGGGCTGGAATACCATGTCAGCGTGGATCAAAAATTAATCTATCAATTGATGATCTACTTCAATTTTTTAATACTAAAGATAGTCATCCTAAGCTAGTGCATCGGCTTGATAAAGACACAACTGGTCTATTGATAATTGCAAAAAATTCTAATTCAGCAAGGTACTTTCATAAAATTCTGTCTAACCATAAAATAAAGAAAACTTATTATGCAATAGTTGAAAAAAAACCAAAAAATAGAGAGGGAATACTTAATGATATGCTTCCCAAAAATAAAAAAAATGTTTCCGCTGAAACAAAATATCAAATAATAAAAAAACTGCCTGGAGAATATTTTCTTTTAAAATTAAATCCTCAATCAGGTAGAAAACATCAAATCAGGCAACATTGTTTTATGAATGGTTTCCCAATCCTTGGTGATAAAAAATATTATATTGAACGTAATCAAATAAAATTTTCTAATTTATTTCTACATGCTGGCGCTTTAGAATTCATTGATATGAATAATAAAAAAGTCAAAATAGAGACTGAACTCCCAAATCACTTTAGAAAATACTTATAAATTGATAATTCAGAAATATTATATAATATAGTTACTTCATGAGTGATATCATCAAATTATTAGAAAAAAAGCGCGAAGAGGCTAAACTGGGTGGAGGAAAAAGACGAATTGACTCTCAGCACGCAAAAGGCAAATTAACAGCAAGAGAACGAATAGAGGTACTTTTAGATCAAGACACTTTTGAAGAGTACGATATGTACGTGGAACACCGTACTAATGACTTTGGCATGGCCGATCAGAAGTATGCGGGTGATGGAGTGGTTACCGGTAGTGGAAAAATAAATGGAAAATTAGTATACGTTTTCAGTCAAGACTTTACAGTTTTTGGGGGCTCATTATCTGAAGCTCATGCAGAAAAAATATGCAAGATAATGGATATGGCAATGAAAGTTGGAGCTCCTATTATTGGCATAAATGATTCTGGTGGCGCACGTATTCAGGAGGGCGTTGCTTCTTTAGCGGGTTATGCAGAGGTGTTTCAACGAAATGTTCTTGCCTCTGGAGTTGTTCCTCAAATTTCAGTAATTATGGGTCCATGTGCTGGTGGAGCTGTGTATTCACCCGCAATGACAGATTTCATATTTATGGTTAAAAATACCTCATTCATGTTTGTGACTGGNCCAGATGTTGTAAAGACCGTGACACAAGAAAATGTTACGCAAGAGGAATTGGGAGGCGCTAAAACACATACTTCAAAGTCTTCTGTAGCTGATGGAGCATTCAACAATGATATTGAAACACTCCAAGAAGTAAAAAGTCTTATTGACTTGCTGCCTTCAAGCAATCGGGAGAAATCTAAAAATATTAAAGATAGTTTTCAAGACCTAAGTCCAGATTACTCTTTAGATACCCTTGTTCCTGAAAACGCAAATAAACCATATGATATGAAGGAACTAATCAATAAAGTAGTTGATAATAACTATTTTTTTGAAATTCAGCCTGACTTTGCAAAAAATATTATCACTGGTTTTGGTAGAATTGAGGGAAGAACAGTTGGATTTGTGGCAAACCAGCCTTTAGTTTTGGCAGGATGTCTTGATATAGACTCTGGTAAAAAAGGAGGCAGGTTTGTAAGATTTTGTGATTGTTTCAATATACCAATTGTAACTTTTGTTGACGTACCGGGTTTCTTGCCAGGAGTATCTCAGGAACACAATGGTATCATTAAAAATGGTGCCAAGCTTTTATACGCTTATGCTGAAGCAACCGTTCCNAAAATTACAATAATAACTCGTAAGGCTTACGGAGGTGCATATGTCGTAATGGCTTCAAAGCATTTGCGGGGTGATATTAATTATGCATGGCCAAGCGCAGAAATTGCAGTTATGGGTGCAAAGGGAGCTACTGAAATTTTGTTCAGAAATGAAATTAAGGATAAAAAGAAAATTGATAAGAGAACACAAGAATATACAGATCAGTTTGTAAATCCATTTATTGCTTCAAAGAGAGGATTTATAGACGATGTAATAAGACCACATTCAACACGTCGTCGTATAGCGACAGCGCTTGAAAATCTTAAAGATAAAGAATTATCTTCTCCCTTAAAAAAACACGATAATATACCATTATAATTAATGATTAAAAAAATTCTAATTGCGAATAGAGGAGAAATTGCGTGCAGAGTTATACGTACAGCAAGAAAGTTGAATATCAATACGGTAGCTGTTTATTCTGATGCTGATAAAGATTCTTTGTTTGTGAAACAGGCAGATGAGTCTTACCATATAGGAGGCTCTCAGCCAGCTGAGTCTTATTTAGATATTAATAAAATCATTAATATTGCAAAAAAATCAAAGGCTGACGCAGTTCATCCAGGATACGGATTTTTATCTGAAAATGCAGCTTTTGTTAAAAGACTGGCTAAAGAGAAAATAAAATTTATTGGACCCAATCCTAATGCTATAAAAAAAATGGGAGACAAAATTGAGTCTAAAAATCTTGCAATAAAACTTAAATTAAACGTAATACCTGGTCATACCGCTCCAGTAAAAAACTCAAAAGAAGCATTAAAAATCTCAAATAAAATTGGATACCCGGTCTTGCTAAAAGCATCAGCTGGAGGTGGCGGTAAAGGAATGAGAATAGTAAGAAAAAATAGTGAATTAGANGAAAATTTTAATGCTGCAAAGAGTGAGTCAAAGAAAAGCTTTGGGGATGATCGCGTGTTTATTGAAAAATATATAGAGCAACCAAGACATATTGAGATACAAATTCTTTGTGACAAACATGGAAATCAAGTTCATTTAGGTGAGAGAGAATGCTCAATTCAAAGGAGATATCAAAAAGTTATTGAGGAGTGCCCATCGCCATTTGTAGATGAAGAAATGAGAAATGAAATGGCTGCACAAGCTTTAACCCTTGCAAAGGAAGTTAAATACGACTCAGCGGGGACCGTAGAATTTGTAGTAGATGCTAACAAAAATTTTTATTTTCTCGAGATGAACACAAGACTTCAAGTTGAACATCCTGTTTCTGAGCTTGTTACAGGCGTAGATCTGGTTGAACAAATGATTTATTGTGCAGATAATAAAAAGTTAAATATATCACAAAAAGATATTAACCTTAAAGGCTGGTCAGTTGAGTCTCGTATTTATGCCGAAGATCCAACTAAAGATTTTTTACCTTCAATTGGTAGAGTGACTGAATACATAGAGCCATCAAAAATCGAGGATAAAGATCAAATTATTAGAAATGATACAGGAATAAATCCTGGATCTGAAGTTTCTTTATTTTATGATCCTATGATATCAAAGTTAGCGGTTCATAGTAAGGATAGAGCAACTGCAATAGACTTAATGATCANTTCACTGCAAAATTATTACTTATCAGGAGTTGAAAATAATATTGAATTTCTGATTTCAATTTTAGATGACAAAAAATTTAGAAACGGCAAAATAAGTACAAATTTTATCAAAGAAAAATTCCCTAAGGGTTACTATTCTAATCATAATTTAAGTGAATATAAGAAACACAGAATTGCAATTTTTGCCCAGGTTTTATTTATATTCCAATTACAAAGCAAGATACTAACTTCAAATGATTTTGTAATAAAGGTAGGAGAAGATTTTCTTAACCTCAAAGTTACAGAATCTAAGTTTGAAAAAGAAAGATTTTATGGAACCTTTAAAATAGAAAAAAAAGAGTATGAGATTGAAACATCTATAAAGCTAAACGAGAGGTTATGTCAGGTAAGTATAAATCATCAAATAGAGTATTTTAAATTAAATAAACTTGTAAACCTTAACTCTTCGGATGTCAGTTACTATGATTGTAGATGTCAGACCATAGTTGTAAGTAAGCAACATGAAACTTACATAAGGCTTATGCCAAAAATAAAATTAGAAGATTTATCAAAAAAATTAATTTCTCCAATGCCTGGTCTAATCAAGTCAATAGACGTATCTGAAGGACAAAAAGTCAAAAGTGGAGATCAATTGCTAATCATTGAAGCCATGAAGATGGAAAATATTTTAAAAAGCGAAAAAGACTGCGTAATTGATAAAGTTCTAATAAAGCCAGGTGATAGCGTGGGCGCTGATGAGGAGCTTATTCTATTTTCTAAATAGCCAAAGTTTTTAATTTGCTCTGAAAAATATCTCTATCCATGTAGCCTTGTCTAAAGTAGCGACGATTTTTAGTATCTCTATATGCACCCCTTCCATGCAATACACGATAATTATCTAAAATTAACATGTCACCTGGTCGTTGTTTAATGCGAATATTATTTTTTTTATCCTTAATTAAATCCCATAACTTTCTTCTTGCATTAATATAATTGTCTATTTTTTTATTTTTATCGAATGGAATTAATTCAGTTCTATTGTTGTACCTTACTTGTATTACATTGTTCATATCATCNAACTCGATCAGCTTACATTTATTTTCTAACCAGGCATTTTCATCTTTATATCTAAAAAAGGTATTGAAAGTTGTAAGCGTATTAAAGAATTGTTTATGTCTATCTCGCAAAATTTTTGCAACATTAAAACCGTCAACTATTGTATTTTCTCCACCTATTGAAGCGTTTTCTATGCAATGTAAAAAAATATAACCTTGTGTAGGGAAGCGATATGGATTGTCAGTATGGTTCTCGAGTGCTCTTGTTGTCATAGTTAAGTCATAGGCTTTTTTTATGTTTTTTACATCAGCAATACCACCCCAATTTGTTTTTTTAACTGGCCCAATAAGTTTCATAAGTTCATTTAAACCATTCTTAGTTTTTGGAATATTTCTGACTAAACAAAAACCAAATGTTTCAACAGATAATAAAATGTCAGATAACATTTTTTCATTTATTAGCAGAAAGTTATATTTTGGAATTTTAATACTTTCTTTATTCCATAAACATTTTTTGGACTTGAATTCTTCAGATTCTAGTTGATTGTAGAGATAGTCAAATTGATACGAATGTTTTGAATTATCTGAAAATTGAATTTGTAAAACATTTTTGTTTATTTTGGCTGATTTAACGTATAAATGTTCATCTATCTCCGCCGCTTCTATTAATAGTTGATTAGTATAATTATCTCTTATCTTGCTGTTCGTACTATGCTCATAAAGCCATTGAGCATTTACTTCATAGTTCTTATTTTTATTTTTGAGATTGATAGTTTTTTTATTATTTTTTACAGAAGTAAAGTTCATTTTAATTAAAATATTTAACTAGAGTTTTTTCAATTGTTTTATCAATTTCCTTACTCTTTATATTATAACCTAAATCTGAAAAACTAGTGACAAATTTGCTACTCATTCCGCATGGCTTGATACCTTCGTAGTGACTTAAATCTGGATTTATATTTATTGAAAAACCATGGTAAGTAACCCATTTTTTTACCTTTAGACCGATACTGGCAATTTTATAGAGTTGACCATTATCCTTTTTAACGAATACTCCATGATGATCAGGTATTGCTTCTGCAACAATGTGAAAATTACTTAAAATTTCTATGATCAATTTTTCAAGTTGGTTTACAAAAAACTTAATGTCTTTTTTTCTATTATTTAAATTGATCATAAGGTAGACAACTCTTTGTCCAGGGCCATGATAAGTATATTTTCCTCCCCGATTAGTCTTAATTACAGGTATTTTATTATTATTAAGAAGGTCACTTTTATGATCAGTAGATCCTGATGTATATATCGCTGGATGACTTAAGAGCCAAACTAGTTCGTCATTCTGGTTTTTAATTATTTCATTCACTCTATTTTCCATATATTTAAGACTTTTTAAGTAGTCTTGAGCTGAATTATCNATCTTAATTTCCATGTTTTTCTGGATAATAACCTAAATTGATGTACATGTTTTTATTATGAATAATATTGTAAATGAACCTCCTCAAAATGAGAATATTACATTTAATAATCAATTAATTAATGATGTAATAAATTTTTGCAATAACAAAGAAAAAGATAAACTAACCAATATTATTTCTCCTCTTCATCCAGCAGATTTGGCTGATCTCTTTACTTTTCTTAGTAAAGAGCAACGATCTTACATTCTTAATAATCTTAGTGAAGACCGCTATACAGATGTTCTTGCTGAGCTAGATGACACTATTATTGATGAAACAGTTCAAGAATTAGAGGATACTAAAGTAGTTCGCTCCATTAGTGAGATGGAGACAGATGATGCAATTAACCTCATTGAGTCTTTGGAGCCAGCAGCTCAAAAGAAAATTTTAGACCAAGTAAACCCCACAGAGAGAGAAATTTTACAAGAAAGTCTTAATTACCCTGAAGATACTGCTGGAAGAAGAATGCAAAAAGAATTTGTTTCAATGCCAGGCTTTTGGACAGTAGGGCAGGCNATTGATCATTTAAGAGAACAAATTGACTTACCCGATGAATTCTATGAACTTTTTATTGTTGACCCGAGCAATAAACCGTTGGGGAGCGCTTCAGTTTCTAAAGTTCTGAAGTCACGTAGAGATACAAAATTAAATGAAATTTTAGAAGAAAACCCAAAATTTGTTAAGGCATCTATGGATCAAGAAGAAGTAGCACTTTTCTTTGAGCAATACTCTTTGGTGTCAGCTGGAGTTGTCGATGACCAAAATAGATTAATTGGAAGAATTACGGCAGATGATATTGTGTGGGTTGTTCAAGAAGAAGCAGAAGAAGATATTTTGAGGTTGGGNGGTGTTTCAGAAAGTGAGATGAACCAATCCATTGGAAGATCAACGAGGCGACGATTTATATGGTTATTTCTAAATTTATTAACCGCAATTCTTGCATCTTATGTAATAAGTCTGTTTGATGCCAGTATTGAGAAAATGGTAGCATTGGCGATTTTAATGCCAATTGTTGCATCAATGGGTGGTAATGCAGGAACACAAACGTTAACACTAACCGTGAGAGCTATCGCAACTAAAGAACTAGTAGATAACAATAGAAGAAANGTATTTTTCAAAGAAATTGCGATATCAGTATTAAATGGAATNTTATTTGCGATTATAACAGGGTTTGCTGCTTGGATTTGGTTTTCTGATATTAGTTTATCTATAATTGTTGGAGCAGCAATGGTAATAAATATTTTATCTGCGGGTTTGTTTGGTTTCCTAATTCCATATATTTTTAATAAAGTTAAGATTGATCCCGCTTTGGCATCAAGTGTATTTGTAACAACAATAACTGATGTATTTGGATTTTTATCTTTTCTAGGGCTCGCTTCAATTTATTTATTTTAGATTTTTATATTGTCAATTAATCGAGTATTTCCTATTTTAGCCGCAATAAATATTCTTGATTTATCACTTATTTTTTTTCGAACAGAGAGATCATCATTTAATACAGTCAGATAATCAATTTTATCAACACCATGATCTATCAGGACTTTTTTTGTATGATTAAGTATTTTATTAATCTTTAACTTGGTTCTAATCAATGGAGGTAATTTTTTAAGTAATTTGTTGATTTTAATAGCAATTTTAAATTCCTGACCACTTAAGTAGCTATTTCTTGATGAAAGTGGAAGCCCATTTCTATCCCTAACAGTTTTAACACATATTATCCTTGTATTTAATTTTAATGACTCAGTCATTTTTTTAATTACTAAATACTGTTGATAATCTTTTTCACCAAAAAATGCCGCGTCTGGCTGCACTATATCAAAAAGTTTAAGTACAATATTTTTTACACCTGGAAAGTAATTTGGCCTTGATTTACCACATAGTCGTTTCTCAATTGCAAACTGTGGACAATTATGTTTTGTTTTATGGGAGAGAATTTGTTTTTGTATTGGAGTAAAGACAATATCAGCACCGTATTTTTTTAAAACTTTAAGATCATTTTTGAGCGTCCTTGGGTAATCTTTATAATCTTCTTTTGGTCCAAATTGTGTAGGGTTAACAAAAATACTAACTACAACAATTGATTTCAGTTTTTTTGACTCCTTTACTAATTTTAAATGTCCTGCATGTAGAGCTCCCATTGTGGGTGTTAAGTGAATTTTAAAACCATCGCTTCTATATCGATTTAGGATTTTATCGAGATATTTTATACTCTTAACTAATTTCATTATGTATATCTTCAAAAATAATATTNTCTGCAAACTTNTTTGACAAATTATACTTTTCCATATTATTAATTGTCCAAGTTAATAGTGGAATATTTTCCNTCCTTATACTTTGAATATTTCTCATACTTATTTTTTCTACATCAACCGCTAAAAAATTAATGCCGAGATGAGAAATCTCTTTAAAATCGATGTTATCATTACTAGTTATTAGGCCTGTTTTATAAAATGGAGCATTGATTTTAAACCATTCACACATTTTATAATCAAATGACTGCAAAGCAATTTCTCCATTGTAAGCTCGAATTATTTCGATTAATCTTTCTTCAATTTCAGGATTAAAACCAGATTTTATTTCAATTAATATAGGTGTTTGGCCATCCACTAAATGCAGCATCTCATCAAGTGAAGGTATTTTACAATCTGTGTCTAAAAGCTTCAGTTTTCTTATTTCGTTTGTACTTAGATCATTAATATTAGAATTTATTCCACACATCCTTTTTAAATCGTAATCATGAAATACTATAATTTCTTTATCCTTAGATAAGACAATATCACATTCTATTGCAAGGTTGTGTTTCATTGCATTTTCAAATGCTTCCAAAGAATTTTCAATGATTAATTTTTTATCATGAAGCCCTCTATGGGCAATCGGACGATCAAGAAAAGGNNTCATTATTTCAGAATTTCAAATATTGATGCAACTTCAACACTAGCNTTTTTTGGAAGAGAGTTTGCTCCCACCGCAATTCTTGAATGCTTTCCTTTTTCTCCCATAATATCGCAAACAACATCTGATGCACCATTGATGACTAAGGGATGGTCAGAAAATGAATGATCAGCATTTACGTAACCAGCAACATGAATACAATTAAAATCACTAAGTTCACATGAAGGGTTTAGTTGATCTAATATAGACAAAGTATTAAGCATACATATGCGAGATCCATATGATGCCTCCTTAATATCAGTTTCTGATGGAACTTTACCAGTTATAATTTTTTCATCTTTTATAGGAAGTTGCCCAGATACATAAACTAAGTTGCCTATTTTTTTAAAAGGCAAATAATTCCCAAGAGTTACAAGCTTAAATTGCTTATAATCTTGTTCTACTTCGAGTATTTTATCCGCTAATTTCATTAATAAGAAAATTATATATATCTTTCCAACTATATGCACGAAAATCCGCCTCTTTCGGTGAAACTGCAAGTTTAGATAATCGTTCATCAGATATGTAATGAATAGTTTTAGATCTTGATACTTCTTCTTTTACGGAGGATATGTGGGGAGCTAAATCATCTATAAAAAAAACTTTTTCTTTAAAGTCTCTAATTAATTCTTTAATTACCAACCCTTTTGGTCCGTTTCCGGCAATTATTTGAAGATTAAGACCATTCTTTTGAAAACAATGCTTTCTATCATCCAAATATTTGAATGGAATATTAGTCAGCACTAAAATTTGAAAATTAGAGTCCAAAAGTTTATTGATAAAGTGTATTGATCCTTCGACAAAAGTTATATCTTTTGATTCTGTTCGAAAAAAATCGTCTAAATATTCAAGTATAACTTCATTAGATACAACTTCATCAGTTCCTTTTTGTTTTATATTTCCAAAAAGAGCGTATGAAGTTAGGTCGTACCAAAATCCTTTTTTTTCTAAATAAATTTCAAAGCATTTTACGAAATTTAATAAGACTTCATCAGCATCAGTTATAAGCAGTGGTTTATCCTTTAAAAGGGTAGCTTTGTTTATTTGCTTTTGAAGGCCATCAGATAGCTTATGTGACACTAATTACTTAACTTCTATCAATGTAAGTTTTGTTTGCGTATATTGGCCAAGAGCTTCCAGAGATTTATCTCTTCCAGAACCTGACTGCTTGTATCCACCGTGAGGTAAAGACATATCTCCATCGCTCAAACTATTTATCAGAACTTTCCCACTTTTAATTCTTTTTGCAAGCTTATGTACTTTATTTAANTCATTAGACCATATCATTGCATTAAGTCCATAATGAGTATCATTTGCTATTTGAAGGGCTTCATCTTCATTTTCAAAATCTATGGCACATAATACTGGTCCAAAGATTTCCTCTTTAGCAACAGTCATTGAATTTTGAACATCTTTAAAAACTGTAGGACTTACATAGTAGCCACCTGAGTCTTGAAGCACCTGATCACCACCAGTTATAACATTCGCACCTTCAGATTTGCCTGTATCTATGTAATTCATGATTCTTTCAGTTTGTGTTTTATCGACAATTGAACCCATTAAAGTGTTTGGATCAAACGGATTACCTGGCATCCACGGTTGTGAGTAGCTTACAACTTTTTCTAAAAATTCATCTTTAATCGATTTTTGAAGCAGCAACCTTGAGGGCGCATCACACACCTGACCACTGTTTCCAAACATGCCATCTGCTGCCATTTTTGCAGCATGGTCTAAATCAGGTGCATCTGCAAATATTATATTTGGAGACTTTCCACCACACTCCAATGAAACTCTCTTCATGTTAGACTCACCTGCGTAAGATAAAAAATATCTTCCAACTTCTGTAGATCCAGTAAAACCAAGTTTATCAACATCCATGTGAGTCCCTAATGCTTTTCCTGCAGTAGGACCATAACCTGGCACTACATTGAAGACTCCTTCTGGAATCCCAGCCTCCATTGCTAGTTCGGCAACTCTTAGTGCAGACAGAGGCGATTGTTCTGCAGGTTTTAAAATAAAACTATTTCCAGTAGCTAACGCGGGCGCAAACTTCCAACAAGCCATTAATAAAGGAAAATTCCAAGGAGTTACCGCTCCAACTACACCCAGTGGTTCTTTTGTGATAGTGGCAATCAAATTATCACTTGTTGGGGCTACATCATCATAAAGCTTATCAATTGCCTCAGCATACCATTTTGTACAATTAATACATGCAGCTATATCGCCTGTTGCTCTTGTTATTGGCTTTCCCATATTTAAAGTTTCTAGTAAGCCTAGCTCTAGAATATTTTTTTTCATTAAGTCAGCGAAATTAAAGAGAATTTTTTTTCTTTTTGAGGGAGCCATCCTAGACCATGATCCTTTTTCAAATACATCACGCGCAGCTTTTACAGCTTTGTTTATATCTTCAATGTCACACTCCGCAACACTAGTTATTACTGATCCATCAACAGGGCTAATGCTCTCAAACGTTTTGCCTGTTACTGAATTTGTATAGTTTCCATTAATAAATGCCTGGTTTTTAAAATCCAGAGATGATTTTTTTTCCATCACATCATTTAGAGCGAGAGCCATAGTTAACCTTTCGACTTGTTAATAATTTAATTTTTGTAAAGATTATAAAGATACAGGTTTTTTTATTTTTTAGAAGATTTTTTCTTTTTCTTACCTGTTTTTTCTAGTTTTTTTTCAATCAAATCAATAGCTTCTTCCATTAGAATTTCTTCAGGGTCAATATTATCGGGAATTGTGGCATTAATACTTTTATATTTAATATAGGGCCCGAACTTCCCTTTCATCACTTTGATTGGTTTTTTATCATCTGGATGTTCTCCTAAAGTTTTGATTTCAGATGAACTTTTAAGTCTACCAGGCTTTGCATTAGCAAGCAGAGAAACTGCTCTATTAATACCAATATCAAAAATTTCAGAATTATCTTCAAGGCTAGCATTTTTATCGCCACAATTAATGTAACCACCATAGCGGCCATAATTCACAGTAATAATTTCTCCTGTTTCAGGGTGACCGCCTATCTCTCTTGGTAAACTTAATAAATACTGAGCTTTCTCTAAATCAATTGCAGAGGGGGAAATACCTTTAGGCACCGAGGCTCTTTTTGGTTTTTCTTTTTCAACGACGTCACCAAGCTGAACGTATGGACCAAATCTTCCATTCAATAATTTTATATCCTGTTCTGATTCAGTATCTTGTCCAAGAATTGTATCTTCAAAAGCTTCTTTAATTTTTTTATGAGAGATAGGTCTAGTAAACTTACAATCGGGATAGTTGGAACAGCCTACAAACGCTCCAAATCGACTTACTTTAAGACTTAGTTCACCTTCACAGTTTTCAGAAGGGCAACTTCTTGATATTGCCTTTTCACCGTTACTTCCTTCTTTTTGCTCAAATATATGGGACTTAAGAATTTCATTTAAATTATCCAATATATTAGTAATTCTCAAATCAGTAACATCACCAACATTTGTAGAAAAATTTTTCCAAAAATTTTCTAAGAATTCAGTCCATTTTATTTTTCCAGAAGTAATTTCATCAAGTGATTCTTCCATTCCAGCGGTAAACTCATAATCAATGTACTTTGAGAAAAATCCTTTAAGAAATGCTGTTATCAATATTGCTCTATCAACAGGTACAAACCTATTTTTATCAAGTTCAACATAATTTCTTGTTTTTAGAACAGATATTATACTGGCGTAGGTTGAAGGTCTTCCTATGCCCAATTCTTCTAATTTTTTTACTAAACTTGCCTCAGAGTATCTAGGGGGTGGGAGTGTAAAATGTTGTGTTTCAGTTGGTGAAACTGACTCTATCTTCATTCCTTTCGAAATAGCGGGTAATGTAACCTCATCTTCATCTTCCTCATTTTCATCTTTTTTAATTTGTTCATCACTTTTTACCTTAAACTCACTATAAATATTTAAAAACCCATCAAATTTTACCACAGAACCGTTTGCTCTTAGTTTCAATTCATTCTTTTCAGAGCTGATATCAATAGCTGTTCTTTCAAATACAGCAGAACTCATTTGACTTGCAAGGGCTCTTTTCCATATTAATGAGTATAATTTTAAACTATCTGTATCTAAATATTTTGAAACCTGATCAGGTGTTAATTCAATATCAGTAGGTCGAATTCCCTCGTGAGCTTCTTGAGCGTTTTTAGCTTTTTTTGATTTGTAAGTTCTTACTTCATTAGGGCAATACCCATTCTCAAAATTTTTTTTCAAATAGTTTCTATACGTTTCAATGGCTTCTTTAGATATATCAGTGCTATCAGTACGCATGTAAGTTATTAAACCAACTGTTTCACCATTAATTTCAATACCTTGAAATAATTTTTGTGCAATTTGCATTGTTCGAGAGGCGCCAAAACCATAAATACTTGATGCGGTTTGTTGAAGTGTTGAGGTAGAAAAAGGTGGTTCCGGATTCCTTGATGCTGGTTTTTTTGTAATATCTATTATTTCAAATTTATTATCCGAGAATAAATTTACAATTTTTTTCGCATCATCTTCAGACTTAAAGCTAAATTTTTCTACTTTTTTGCCTTCTACAGAAAGTAAATTTGCTTCTATATTAAAACCATCCTCAAATTTTACATTGCCCTTAATTTTCCAATACTCTTCAGGTTCGAAAGACTCAATGGCAAGTTCACGTTCACATATCAATCTTAAGGCAACTGATTGAACTCTTCCTGCTGATTTAGCTCCCGGTAACTTTCTCCATAATACTGGTGATAAATTAAAGCCAAATAGATAATCCAGTGCTCTTCGAGCTAAATAGGCGTCTACAAGATCAGTGTCAATATCTCTTGGATTGGCAATTCCATTTTTTACTGCATTTTTTGTGATCTCACTAAAGACCACTCTCTTGACAGTTTTATCTTTTAATAATTTTTTCTTATTTAATAGCTCAACAATATGCCATGCAATTGCTTCACCTTCTCTATCCGGGTCAGTTGCAAGATAAAGAGTAGATGCATCAGCGCTGGCATCATAAATTTCTTTCATATGTTTCTTTGAAGTTGAAGAAACTTCCCATTCAAAAGCAAAATTATTTTCTGGATCTACCGAGCCATTTTTAGATGGCAAATCACGAACATGACCAAAGCTTGCAAGTACATTGAACTCACTTCCTAAGTATTTATTTATTGTTTTAGCCTTAGCTGGGCTTTCTACTATTACTAAATTCATATCCTTATAAACGCGCTCTTTAATATATTTTTGTGAGCTTTGTCAAATTTTCACAAAAAATATTTTATAATTGGCAGAATATAAGGCTTAATACAATTTCTTTTCTTCACGCTTTAATAAGCGATTTATATTTTCATGATGAGAAAAGATCATAATTAGATTTATAATTAAACACATAAAAGAAACATTGAAATCAAAATAAAATAATGAAATTAACGAAATTAAATTTGCGGAAAGCAAACTTGCTAGTGACGAATATCTATAAATTACAAAAATTATAATCCAACTTACTCCAAGAGCTAAAAATAAATAAAAGTTAACTGCAAATANAATTCCCATAAAAGAAGCATATCCTTTACCTCCTTTTAAATCATCAAGCCATATAGGAAATATATGACCAAATAGAATAAAAGTTCCAGATATAAAAAGTAAATTATCATTGATTGCCAGAGTAAGTGTTATTGGTATTAACGCTTTAAAAAAATCAACTAATAGTGTAATTCCTGCAGCTGAAAAGTTTCCTGTTCTTAGTACGTTCGTAGCCCCAATATTTCCTGAGCCAATACTTTTAAGCTCCCCTAAATTGAATAACCTTGATACCAAAATACCAGTTGGGATTGATCCTAGAAGGTAGGAAAAGTAAATTATTAAAATTATCTCGAATATCATTTTACCATAATTGACAAACAAGCCATCCGAACAGCTACTCCATTTTCAACCTGTTCAGTTATCACTGATTTGTTTACATCATCAGCTAGTTCATTCTCTATTTCTACACCTCGATTTATTGGACCAGGGTGAAGCACTAGTACTTCAGGCTTTGCTAATTTTAACTTTTCATAAGTAAGTCCAAAACTTTTAAAATAATCGTCTGCTGATGGAAGATTTAAATCTTTTATTCTTTCATTTTGGATTCTAAGCATCATCACTATATCAGCATCTTTTATGCCTTCTTCTAAATTTGTGAACGTTTCAACATCATATTTATCTAAATCTTTTGGTTTAAAATAATCAGGAAATACGAATCTAACTTTTGATTTCATTTTATTTAGAAGATAGTAGTTTGACCTTGCTACTCGACTATGTTCAAGATCACCACATATTGAAACTGTGATATCATTTAGCTTTCGATTGTGATTCATGATTGTATAAGCATCAAGCAATGCNTGTGTGGGNTGTTCATTAACACCTTCTCCAGCATTTATAACAGGACATTCTAATATTTTAGCAATTTCTTTTGAGGCATCATTTTCTCCATGTCTGATAATTACAAGATCAGGGTTCATTGCTCCTAAAGTTTGAGCGGTATCAAATAAACTTTCACCTTTTCTTAATGAAGATCCTTCAATATTCATATTAATTACATCAGCGCCTAATCTTTTAGCAGCTATTTCAAAAGAGATTAGTGTTCTTGTAGAGGGTTCAAAAAAAAGATTTATAATTGTTCTACCTTTTAAGATCGGTATTTTTTTATCCTTTTCCTTGTTGTGCTCTTTGAAAATTTTACTGAGTTCTAAAATATTATTTATATCCTCAATGCTGAGATTTTTTATGCCATGCAGATGGGTTTGAGAGATTTTAGGGATTTTAATGTTTTCAAGCATTAATTCATTCTTTTAATATAATTTAATGCACCTTCCAAGATAAATGCTGAAGCGAGACTATCAATTTCTTTTTTTTCATTATGGGCTTTTTTTCTGCTTTTAGAATTATCTNTATATAACCTGTCNACAGCAACAGTAGAAAGTCTTTCATCCCAAAAAGAATAGGGAATATTCAAAGACAAATTTATAGCTCTTGATTTATCACGGATTGATTGAGCACTTTTTCCCTCACTTCCATCCATATTTAATGGCAGTCCAATGATGAGGGCTTTAACGTCGTGAAGTTTAACTAGCTCATTTAATTCTTTCAGAAAGTCTTTCATGTTTGAATATTTAATAGTTCTTAATGGTAGAGCCCCCGTCATATCCGATGTAGAAATTGCAACTCCAATTCTTTTACTGCCAATATCCAATCCTAGAATTTTATGATNACTTTCCACTAATGACTTAAATTCTGCNATATCTACTTCTTTTTTTGTTTCATTAGTCATTTTTTGACTGTATATCATACATTAATTTAAGTTAGTACCTCATATAAATATGGAATTTGATAAGAAAAGTCTTTTAAAGCTTGGAAAGTTAGCAAGAATTTCAATCAGTGACGATAAACTCAATAATCTTAGTAAGGATCTTAATTCAATCTTAGAATTTGTTGATCAGTTAAAAGAAATTAAAACTGATCAAGTTGATCCAACATCTAATTCCCTTAATCAAAAATTAGAAGTTAGAGATGATAAAGTGGATACTAAGAATAGTGCTGAAGATATATTAGAAAATGCACCTGAAAAAGAAATGGACTTTTTTGTTGTTCCAAAAGTGATCGAATAATGAAAGATAGTTATACATTAAAATCGCTGGCAGTTCTTTTGGAAAATAATAAAATATCATCGAAAGAGTTAACTTCAGAGTATTTAAAAAATATTGAAAATGGTAAAGAGTTAAATTGCTATAATACTATATCACAAGAGAAAGCTCTTATTGATGCTGAAAAGTCTGACGAAAGAAGAAAAAGTCAAAATCTCAGAAGTAAGTACGACGGAATTCCAATTGGAATAAAAGATTTATTTTGTACGAAGGGTGTGACTACTACTGCATCAAGTAAAATTTTATCAAACTTTGTTCCAAATTATGAGTCTACAGTAACTCAAAATTGTGATGATGCAGGCTTGATTAGTTTAGGCAAATTAAATTGTGATGAATTTGCAATGGGTTCAACTAACAAAACTAGTTTTTTTGGTTCGGTTAAGAATCCATGGAAATCTGTAAATTCTGATAATGAGCTTGTTCCAGGAGGATCATCTGGAGGGTCAGCAGCAGCAGTTTCAGGTGATCTTTGTGTAGCCTCTCTTGGAACGGATACTGGAGGCTCAATTAGACAGCCAGCTTCTTTTACAGGTACTGTTGGTTTGAAACCTTCATATGGAAGAGTATCCAGATGGGGAATAGTTGCATTTGCATCTTCATTAGATCAAGCGGGACCAATTACAAAAACNGTTGAAGACGCTGCAATCTTATTAGACATTATATCGGGTCATGATGAAAAGGACTCAACTTCTTCGGTTAATCCAAAAGAAAATTATTATGAAAATTTAAATTCAGACATAAAAGGGATGAAGATTGGAATACCAAAGGAATTTAGAAGTGACAAGCTTCCAGCTAGTACTCAAAAAAGCTGGGATGAGTGTGCAAATTTACTAAAAACTAATGGAGCAGAAATAGTAGATATTAGTTTACCTCATACAATGAGCGCTTTGCCCGCTTACTATATTATCGCACCTGCAGAAGCTTCATCAAATTTAGCTCGCTATGATGGAGTAAGATATGGACTAAGAGTCAAAGGAAATGATCTCATTGATATGTATGAAAAAACGAGATCAGAGGGATTTGGTGATGAAGTAAAGAGAAGAATATTAATTGGCACATATGTGCTATCATCTGGATATTATGATGCTTATTATATTAAGGCACAAAAGATTAGATCATTAATAAAAAGTGACTACGTTGAAGCCTTTAAAAAAGTTGATGCGATTCTCACTCCTTCAACACCTTCAACGGCTTTTGAAATTGCAAATGAGCCTTCTGATCCAGTACAAAACTATCTAAATGACATTTTTACTGTTCCTGTAAATCTAGCGGGTTTACCAGGTATATCTATTCCATATGCAAATGATGAGAATAATTTACCAATTGGCTTACAACTGATAACAAATTCATTTGAAGAACAAAAATTACTCAATGTTGCTAAAAATATTGAGGAAACTATAAATTATTCAGAAACTCCAGAAAAATGGTGGCTCAAATGATAGAGGGTTGGAATTTAGTTATTGGAATAGAGATTCATGCTCAAGTTAATTCAAAATCTAAATTATTTTCATCATCACCAACCGATTTTGGATCTAAACCCAATAGTCAAGTAAGTTTAATTGATGCAGCAATGCCAGGTATGCTGCCTGTAATTAATAAATTTTGTATTGAGCAAGCCGTTAAGTCAGGGATTGGATTAAATGCAAAAATAAATAAAAAATCTATTTTTGATCGTAAGAATTATTTTTATCAAGACTTACCACAAGGCTANCAGATATCTCAGTATAAGGACCCAATAGTGGGAGAAGGATTTGTTGAGATAGAAACTGAAAACGGTCAAAAGAAAATAGGGGTTGAGAGACTTCATTTAGAACAAGATGCAGGTAAAAGTTTGCATGATCAGGATCCAAACTTCACTTTTGTTGACTTGAATCGTTCAGGAATTGCTCTAATGGAAATTGTATCTAAACCAGATATGAGCTCACCAGAGGAGGCTGTTGAATATGTTCGAAAAGTTAGAAGTATTCTAAGATATCTTGGNACATGTGATGGAAATATGGAACAAGGATCTCTAAGAGCCGATGTAAATGTTTCTGTAAACAAGCCAGGAAATGAATTAGGTACAAGGTGCGAAATCAAAAACTTAAACTCATTTAAATTTATTCATGCAGCTATTGTTTATGAAGCAAAAAGACAAATAAAACTTATTGAGCAAGGAGAAAGTGTTAATCAAGAAACAAGATTATTTAATACGCAGTCTGGTGAAACGAGATCAATGAGGTCAAAAGAAGATGCTCATGATTATCGATATTTTCCTGATCCAGACCTTTTGCCACTCACTTTGGATGATGACTGGATTAAAGGTTTACAAGACNCAATACCAGAATTGCCAGATCAAATAAAAGAGAGATTTATTAATGAATATTCTCTTAGTTCTTATGATGCAAATATTATTGTTTCAGACAAAGCAACAAGTGAATATTTCGAAGACGTTGTAAAGAACAGGAATCCAAAACTTGTAACAACATGGGTTACTGGAGAATTATTTTCAATACTAAATAAAAAAAATCTGATTATTGAGGATAGTCCTATTACTTCAAAACAACTTGGTGAACTTGTTGATAACATCGAAAATGGTAAGATTTCAAACCGTCAAGCAAAGGAAGTGTTGGAGGAAATGTGTGAAAGTGGCAAAGGTGCGTTAGAGATTATTGATGAAAAAGGTTTATCCCAAATTAGTGATGAAAATGAAATAGAAAGCCTAGTTGATAATGTATTAAATTCAAATCCAGAAAACGTTAAAAAATATAAAAATGGAAAAGATAAACTTTTTGGTTTTTTTGTTGGTGAGGCCATGAAACTTTCTAAAGGTAAAGCTAATCCAAAAATAGTTAATGACCTTATCAAGAAAAAGTTATCACAATAAAGTAATTTCTTTTAATCAATATAAATTTGATATATTAAAACAATGTGTGGAGAGATGGGTGAGTGGTTGAAACCGGCTCCCTGCTAAGGAGTTGTGCGGGCTTATACCCGTACCGAGGGTTCGAATCCCTCTCTCTCCGCCACACTAATTTTATTACGATTCTTTTTTCTTACTTGGTTTAATTAAGGTTTTTCCACCAACATAAGCACGATTAAGATTATTCGATAAAGTGTACTCAATTGGTTTCAATCCATTCTCAATAAATTCATATACTTGAATATTTTCCATTACTCTTTGAACATAGTTTCTTGTTTCTTTGAAAGGTATCAACTCTATCCAATTTTCACTTGTAATATCATCTTTTCTTGGGTCCCCATATTTTTTTATCCATCTTGAAACTCGTGATTCACCNGCATTATAAGCTGCAAGAGACAAAATGTATGAGCCATTGTAGTTTGAGAGTAATTTATCTAAATAAGCACTTCCTAAAATTACATTATACTTTGGATCTTCAGTTAATTTACTCTTTGTATATTCAAGCTTTAAACCCTTTGAGACCCTTTTTGCAGTATACGGCATAAGTTGCATTAATCCTTTAGCTCCTGCATAACTTCCAGCTTTAGGATCAAACTGACTCTCTTGTCTTGTTACAGAATGTATTAGACTTTGTTCTGGAAAAATAATTTTTCCAAATTCAGGTCTTTCAATTTGAGGAAAGCTTAGAGGGTCAAGAATTGTGTGGTTATAATATAAAATTTTACCTGCTTGAACTGCAAAATCATGTCTGCCTATGTCATTTGCAGTTTTGACAGAATTTACAGAAGTACTAAGATTGTTACGATCAGCAAGATCCCAAATAAATTTTTTAACCAATTTAGGTCTATCAAATTCATTTAATAAAGAGATTGATAAATAAACTGGTCGATTTTCTTTATAATCAGTGTTGTTAGCATCGGAATACTCTACNAGCANTGGNTTAAATAATTTCTTTTCTGATAATTTGCTCGCCGCGAGCTGACCATAAAAGGTAAGACTGTACAAAGAAGCCTTTTCATACCAGCGTTGCGACTCTGCAGAACTACCAACTTCCTCTAATGCATTTCCCATCCAATAGGCGGCTCTTGCTTTTGAGATTGGTCTTGATGAAACATTCCAAATTTCTTGAAAATGAAGATAGGCTGATTCTGGATTAGATAAAAAAGTAAGAGCTATCCAACCAGCTAACCACTCAGCCTCAGCAATATCTTTACTTTCACTCAAACCGTGATTTATTGCAAGCGCGTATGCAGTTTCATATTCATGACGGTCAATTAAACGCCTAATAAGAAAACTTTTTTTATCCCAAAATTTGTCTGGGCGAACTAACTCACTTGAATTTGATTTATTGATATCTAATAATAATACTAGTGCACTATCATACTTTCTTTTTTTAATTCGCCAATTGATTCGATCATAAACAAGCCCAGGATCATTTTTCAATTCATCTGGAACCAGCTTTATTAAATTATCTACACCACCCGCAAATGAAATTAATCCTATCCTGGCTTCAAATAGTTTTTGATAATCTTTATCAACATATTTTACCAATCTGGCTGCAGTCCTATATTTTCCGTCCCACAGTAATTTATTTATTCTTCTCAGATGATGATCTTTATTTAAAATACTTTTATAAGTTTTTATGATTTGAGATTGTTCTTTTCTAGTAAAGCTGCCACCGATATAGCCATCAATGATAAGTCTCTTTCCTTCTTCAGATTTGCCACTGTTTAGAAGTGCATTACCTAGATATATTCGACCCCAGCCTGTTTCTGGAGGATTATCGCTAAAGTAATCTATTAAATCTTCATAATTATCTCTAAATGTAATTTTTGATTCAGCTTTGAGTTTTATTTTTTCTATTTCAGGCCAATTTGAATTTTTCTTAATATATGTTCTGTAATCAGAAAATGTTAAATTACCTGCACCATTATAATATTTAAGCCAGTTTAGAGTTTCTTTTGCTGTTTCATTTTTAATATTACTGCTTATTCCAGTTACTCGATCCCATTTATATTCATCCGCTTTGTCGAGCGCTAACTCAAATAACTCATAGTCTTTATTGCTCAACAATTGAGAGAGTGCAGGCTGCACTGGTTTTTTTATTGGGATCGAGAACCCAGGTCCCGGCAATTCAATGTATAGACTTCTCTTTACAGGCGTTATTTCTCCAAAAGAAGATATTCCTGAAATAAAAAATAGACTTACTACAAAAATGATTAATTTTTTCACGAAATAGTTATTTGTTTGATTTGCACAAGTATATTTATGATTAAGGTTTTTTTAAATAATTAAAAGTGCTATTGTAAACAATGTTTAAAGGATCTCATACAGCATTAATTACGCCTTTTGANGGTAAATCTATTGATGAAAAATCATTTAGGTCTTTGATAGATTTTCAAATATCAGAAGGTATACATGGATTGGTTCCTGTTGGTACAACAGGCGAGTCACCAACTTTAAGCCATGAAGAACACAAGTTAGCAGTTGAGATATGTGTTGAAGAAACTGCAAAACGTGTGCCAGTAATAGCAGGAACAGGATCAAATAACACCGATGAAGCAATCGATCTCACCATGCACGCTGAAAAAGCAGGTGCTGATGGAGCTTTAGTAGTTACACCATATTATAATAAACCTACACAACATGGTTTATACTCACACTTTGAGGCAATTAGTAAGGCAACTACACTTCCAATTATTATTTATAATATTCCTGGCAGATCAATTGTTGATATGAATACAAAAACAATGAGGGATTTGTTTAAAATTAAAAACATTGTTGGAGTAAAGGATGCTACTTCAGATATACCAAGAGTTTATGAAACGAAAACAACAATAGGAGAAAATTTTAATCAATTAACAGGAGATGATGCAACTACGTTAGCTTTTATGATTTATGGTGGTCACGGATCTATCTCAGTGACGTCTAATATCGCCCCAAAATTATGTTCTGAATTTATGAAACATTGTTTAGATCAAAATTTTGCTAAAGCTTCTGAGATAAATGACAAACTGATGCCGTTGCATCATGCTTTATTTGTTGAGTCCAGTCCTGCCCCAGTAAAATATGCAGCTTCTAAGCTTGGTTTATGCAAAGATGACATAAGACTGCCGCTCACAAGTATATCAGATGAAACTAAGCAATTAGTTGATAAAGCTATGAAGCACGCATCATTAATATAGCCTTGCAAATAGCAGTTCAAAACAGAAAAGCAAAGTATAATTATACATTTGTTGAATTATTTGAGGCAGGAATTGAACTACAAGGTAGTGAGATAAAATCGCTTCGAAATGGAAGAGTTGAGATAGCCGAGTCATATGCAAGGGAAGATAATAGTGAAATATTTTTAATAAACTCACATTTCTCGAAATATTCTAATGCTTCATATCTAAATCATGTTGAAAACCGTCCACGAAAATTACTTTTACACAAAAAAGAAATCAGAAAAATCATTGGAAAATTAAATAAAGAGTCACTTACTTTGATCCCAACAAAAATATACTTCAATAAAAAAGGTAAGGCAAAGTTGGAAATTGCTCTTGCTAAAGGAAAAAAACTACATGATAAAAGAGATGCTAAAAAAAGAAAAGATTGGGTTAGGGAGAAAAAAAAGTACGGATGATTTACGCTTTAGGAATTGGGTCAAATTCTAACTCAAGATTTGGTAATAAATTAAATACACTTAAATTTGTTTTAAAAGAGTTGGAGCGTAACAATATCAAAATAATAAAAAAGTCTAAATTATATTCATCGCCACCTAAAAATTTTAAAACTGCTGCCGAAACCTTTTTAAACGCTGCTTTAGTTGTTGAAACAAAATTAAAACCTAAAAATTTACTAATAATTTTAAAAAAAATTGAGAGAATTACTGGAAGATACGCCTATCGTAAAAATACTTCTCGAACATGTGATTTGGATATTCTTTTGCTTAGTAAGTCCAGTAAAATATTCATAAATGAGAACAAAAATTCTATTGAAATTCCACATCCAAGACTTCATGAGAGAAATTTTGTATTAAGGCCTTTATTGGANATTTGNCCTGGATGGCTNCACTCTGAAAAAAAATCATCAATTATGAGNCTTCATAAAAGCTNGCATATTGAAGATAAATTATACAAAGTCTTGAATACTTTATAAATTGTCAATTATTTTGGGCTTCACTTAGTAAATAATGTATGATTAATAGTGCACTATGGCACAATCAACAGTCTATAAACCTGCAAAACCAATTGATAAGAATCTTGATTCTAAATTAATAGAAAAAGCTTATTCTTTTGCAGTCGAGTGTCACAAGTCACAAAAAAGGCATTCAGGTGACCCTTATATATCTCACCCAGTTGCAGTTGCAGATATTCTATTAAACTTAAAGTTAGATACATCCACAATTATAACGGGCCTTTTACATGACACACTTGAGGATACTCTTGCTACAGAAAATGAAATTGAAGAAAGATTTGGAAAAGAAGTCCTTCAATTGGTAAACGGCGTTACAAAACTGTCAAAAATTGAAACGTATACTGAAAATAAATTCCAGGCTGAAAATTTCAGAAAATTAATTTTAGCAATGTCGAAGGATATCAGAGTTTTGTTAGTAAAGTTAGCTGACCGTTTACACAACATGAGAACGATTCAATTTATTCCACAGGAAAAAAGACGACAACGTATTGCTTCGGAAACATTAGAAATTTAT
>FUFK010045769.1_pt1 | contig 44039 bp, 34 predicted proteins | sample 1021851 | NCBI WGS metagenome assembly FUFK01 (sample SAMEA51879418, study PRJEB19060) | metagenome
ATTGTAGGATATACCGACGTGAANAAGTCATCCTGTATCGTACGAGGTACGAATGCAAATTCATCGAGATAGAGGAAGTTAATCGAATAACCACGAATAGCAGAAGATGCAGTCGATGAAGCAATAATCTGACTACCATTCTCAAGTTCAATATTAGTTTTGTTCCATACTATCACACCCTGTTGCAGCCATTTTGGTAGATTTTCGTAGGCTCTCTGTACTCTCGAAAGAATCTCTCTAGCTGTATTGAGTTTGTTTGCAAGTATAGCAATCGTATAGCTCTCATTAAAAAGTACATGCCAGAGAATCACTGCTGCGGATGTTGTCGTTTTACCTGCTTGACGACAAGTTTTAATGACGGTAAATCGATTATCACTGATAGTATTTGCCATCTCTTCTTGAAATGGATACATATCGAATGGTACCAATCCCTCATCGAGATTGATTATCTTAACATAGTTCTTAATAAAATATACGACATCCTGTGAGCATTTTATGACTTCCTCGACCTGTTCACTCGTAAAGCTAAGTGGGACGTGCGCTCTTTTTAGATTAGGATTTGCTAAATAGTTATCCATACTTGTTGACTTTTTCACCGTATGATGTATAATAGCTTTGACAGCTATTCAATGTTATCTTTATTCTTTTTAATCAACTTCTGTAACTCGGTTGTACTTCCAACAAACAATGCATTTGTAACATTCTGTGGCTTCGAATCCTCTTCCTGCTTTAAAAGTTTTACCTTGCGCTGCAGTTCGAGGAGATCTTTATTTGCATCAACAATTGTTTTTATGAGACCAGAAAGCACTTCATAGGCTCGAGGCGATTCAGAAGTAGAAGCGATGGACGAAAGATCCTCGATAGATGCCTGTGCAGCGTTTATAATGCTACGTAAATTATCTCGAGCATACTGATAATCAGCATCTATTTCATCATTCTGAGCATCTAACTTTTCTATAATCTGACGACTATCGTTTAAAACCTCGACCATAGGTTTAGTATCGGCAGGAAGGTTGAATATCTCTTCCATGTTCTTTTCCATATTTGTTTTCATAACGATACTCTAAAATCTTATTGGTGGGTCTGTGTTGATATCTACCGTAAATCCAAAGTCGCTGTTTGCACTGATCTGATCGAGATTGACAGACAAAGCAGAGTTAGCCGAGGGTGATGTGAGAGGAGCGCCGTTCGCAAACTGAGATGGCGTAACTGTAATCTTTTCTGCAAATGGAGCATCCGCTGCAGTATCGACAGCAATCGGAATAATCGTTCTCTTGATAACACCACTGTTCGAAACCGGTCCGTAGAAGTATGCCTTCATGCTGAAGTTCATGTTGTATATGAGAGCTCGTCTTGTATCGAAGTCTCCCTCATACGTATCTTCGATTGATACATCCTGCAGTACGACTGGCGTATCGGCAACGATACCCATCTCAGGAATCAATCTTACATTCGTTACGAACTCAGGTCTAAAGTATGGTACTATCTGTTCTACGATCTGAGCTCCATCATCTGCATTTCTTACAAAGATGGAAAGCAGTATATTGATATCATACGGTACAGGAACAAATTGAGTATCGACTCTATCGAGATCTGATGTCTTCAATCTTGAGTTCTTAATCGTTGACGACAACTTTCTCTGTGAAGCGTATGTAAGACTCGTAATCTCGAATCCCATGCGTGGTAGTGTTATCGCAACATCGGCATCAAGATTCGGATCCTGTACTAAACGAACCAACCATTTTTCTTTTGGTCCGTAAGCGAGTGGAACCGCAAGTGTCTGAATGCGGTTACCGTTTGAATCTAAACGTTGAACATATATGTCGTTGAATAGATTACCGAATGCAATGACGTACTTACGTATCGTACCGAAATAGAATGAATTACCAAACATTAGAACCTATCCACTTCTGAGAATGGGTTGCTCTCACTAAAGTCAATAATAGAAGAGGATGAGAACACCGGATCATTCGATTGGAAGTACTCATTGTTTGCAGTAGGTTGAGCATCTTCCAGCCTGTACTCCTGCATAATCGAACCACCGTCCTCGCTCTGCAGAACACCTGCGCCGTATCCACCTCCATCTTCAAGACTAAACTCGAAGGTAAGAATATCGGTTGAAAGGTTATCCTCGATTGCATCGATTTCACTGATGCCTGTATCGATACGCTCGTTGCTGTAAGTAAAGAGTTCACAACGAAGATCGTATGTCTGTAGTCTTCCCATCTGATAAAAGACCGCTTCGTGTTCTACGAACTTGATCTCAAATAACTTATCGACCATAGGGAACCAAATAAGATCTCCTTCAGTAGGCCTATTATTTGTGATTGCATATCCCTCATCGGTACCGGTCTCAAGATTGATACCGGATAGATAAGCAGTATTTGCAGATGTTGATAGAAACTGTCTTGAAGGTGCAGCCGTATTTGCACTCTCCTGAAGATAGCTATAACCTACCTCTGTCGTAAGCCTTTCGGATCGAGCTTGGTCGAATCTTTTTCTTGCTACCGTAAACGTAACTGAGTCTCGTATCTCAAGATTAAACTTAGATAGGAAGTCACCCTCTCCCTCGAATCCTTCGACATTCTTGATGTACATCTCGAGTTCGGCCGCGTCATCGTATGTTGCAAGAGTATCCTCGCCAAACAAGGCATCTCGCCTGACCGCGCTCTTCGGAATGTATTTTACGTTATGACCATAGATCTTAATTGCTTCTATCGTAAGATCTTCAACTAGATCCTGCTCACGAGCATACGCAAAGTTATTAAAGTACACATTTGTAGGCATAACTATCCAACCATATCTTGCACGGGTAAGCTATAAGCTGATATCATTTCCTCTTCAAGTTTTTGAATTTCAGACTCTGCATCATCATATATCTTAGCTCCATTGAAGGTTACACCTCCTGGCATCTGCAGTCCTTCAAACTTAGTAAGGTTTGATCCCCACTGCCTTTTAATGAGAGCGGTCGTATATCTTGCCAACCACCTATCACCCCATATATCCGTATAAGTATCGCCATCGAGTATCTGGTACCCATCGACTATAATGTACTCACCAGTTTCGACGTCGTTGTCCCAATCCATATCGATATGAAGTCGATTAGTATGACGATTGAAGCGAAGTGGTTTCTTTCCAACGAAGAGCTCTTCTAGCGACTCAACATGTCGCATAGCTGTGACATACGGCACATAGGATGACGCTGAAAGATCAAAGAGATCATTCAGGTGTATCTGATATCGAATATTGAAGAGGTTCGATGACTGGACAGCTTGTCCGATGTCCAGAATTCGATTGATACCGATGACGTTGTCCGAAAGTGTTATATATCCGTTCGTAACATCGGTTGCAGTAACGACATGTTTTATGAGAACACGCTCGGTACCATCGAAATGATAATCTTGATAATACTTAAGAGCTTCGTCTATCCGATCCTCGACCTGCTCATCATCTACATTAACGTCAATTACAGGCTCGCCAAGGCGACGAAGACAATAATTCTTAAATGCTTCTCTTGTGCTTGGAACTGCCATTTTGAACTCCAGTCTTTTTACTATTTATAATACTGGAGTTTATATTATCTTCCGTAAATTGGTGGCAGTGTTCCGTTTCCACCTATCTCTGCCATTGCCATATATATTAGTGTGCTGCTATTCAAAGCACCATCTACCGTTCTGATTTTAAAGCCATCAGATAATATATCTAGATCATAATCGGTTCCGCTCGTAACACCTCTTGCACTCTCCACGGCAGATGAACTTGCATACAGAAATTCTCCAACAACATTAGAAGGATGTCGAGCTGTATCTGCAATAGTCCAATCTCTTGCTACATCTATATTTTTAATTATAATCCATCTTGGCTTAAATCCCGTTTGAATATAAGGACCGTCAGCATCACCATTGCCCTCATAACTCCCTATCTTGCACACACCGGGAACTGATCTAAATGCATAACAAATCATTGCACCAGTAGACCTATTCGTTCCGTTATTACTTCCTAATGTAATAAGTGTAGCAGAAGGTGCTGTACTATTAAATGCTCCAGAATCTGATGTTAAGGCATCAGCTGTATCTAATCTTACTATGTTACCGTACCCTACAGTACCATTTCCTACTATCCATCCATTTGCATTATCTCGTTCCTTAATCCAGATCATTTCAGGTGCTGCTGACAAACCATGTCCAATAGTAGCACCAGAAGTTGCATTACCAGTATAAGATATTATGGAAAAATGATCAGCATCTGCTACAATAGATGTGCTTGCTATGCTGCCAGCAGGACTCGTTGTGCTTCCCGTTGTAGCACTAGCTCCAACGAGCCACTGCCAAAGAACATAGCTTTCACTAGCAGTGTTTACCTCTGCATCACTACCAATTTCCACACCTCTTTGCAAAAACCGTCGCACAGTATTATCGCTAGATACGTCTCCAGGCGTATCATTAGAGTGCATATCTTTACCTATACCTCTAACCCTGTCTACAAGTATGTGGTTATCAGTAGCATCTCTATTCTTGATCCATGCCCAAGCTGTAAGTTTAGATGCGGTAGCATCAAGATTATCTTGATTAAGTTCTAAAAATCCACTTGGTGCCGTGCCTTCCCAGTTGTCAGCATTAGTTCGTAATGTTGCGGTTTGAGCACTGTAACTTTGTAAAAATGGTGCGACTCTTCCTTCAACATTGCTGAAAGCTGCCTTTGAGTAATCAGTTCCAGCTGCAATTCCACTTGCCGACGCGCTGTTCATCCATGTTCCATTTTTACTGAAGTAAATAGCATTACGATCCATATCCAAAGCAACACCAATAAAATCACCTGTAGTTGTCGAGTCACCGTAATTTACTAGTTCCGCTCCACCACCATTTTTTTGGCCGTTTTCGCTCACTGTCCAAACATCACTTCTGCCAGAAAGAGTTGTAGTTAACGGAAATGATTGGAGAGCAACACCCGTTCTAAAACTTTCTGAACCACCACCGTCTGAATCTCTTTCAATCTCCCAATAAAATTTACCAGAAGAAACGAACATGGTGCCTAATACAGAATCCCAATCTGCATTGCCGTCACTCGTTGCTTTTAGACCGCCTTCAGATAATGAATTTCCAGCTCTTAACCCTGCATCCCAAGTACAAAAGTTTTCAGAAGGTGTGTCTGTAGTCTTATCTCCAGCCGCCCAAGCAGAACCACTACCATGAGTTTCTTCAGTAAAATGAATGTTGTTACCGGAAGAGTCCTTACCCATATCTGAGCCGGATCCGGCTCCTGGTGTACCATCAAACTTCAGATAGAAACCTCTGTTACCATACGTTCCTACATTCGTTTTGTAGTCTTTTGGAACCCAACGATTCGTTGATGTATCGACCTGGCCGAAGTCCGATACCGCTTTATTGTAACCATCGATGACATGATACTCTGCGAGATAACTGTTAAAGTTATAGACAGAATTATATGTATCACTCGGAGTTAGATGACCGATCATTATCTGTTCATCTGCAAAGAGAAATGAATTCTGACCCTGAGTCATAGCGGTATATGGTCTGGATGTATCCGTGTTTGTAACTGCATTACCATTGATCCAAACCTTCATACGATCCGCAGCAGTTGAATTGTTCGTATCTAAATGAATAACAACATTCGACCAAGCTTGAGTCGATAATAGACCTTTCGCAAATACGAATTGTCTATTATTGTCAGATCCACTTGGATCGATCAAAATATATACAATATCATCAGTTCCATGAGCGTACATCTGGAATCTTTCAGTCTCAGCTGCATTGCCCGCTGATATAAACGTTTGCTGGTCACTATCGTTAGTTTCAATGAACTTTACCCAGAATGATATCGTTGCTTTACGATACACAGCTGAATCACTGGAATTATCACTCGTTGCTGCAGCTTCACTCGAATACGTATGCCTGAGTCGACGAATGTCCTCGGAATACCACATTGCTGAATTACCAATTGCAAAGGTATCAGTAAACGGTACAAAATCTCCTACTCTCTGATTATCACCATTGCCTTCATAGAGAGTAGCATCAAAGTAATCTATTCCTTGGTAGTCTGGTGCTGTTAGATTAGAGCTATTTAAATAATTAAAACCTGTTGGAATAGTGTGAGCAAAATCATCTTCATCAAAAACAAATGTTGCTGAGTCACTCGACCACAAGTCTATTGCAGGAAAAGTATCACCTTCCGCTATATCAGTGTCTGTAAAAGCAGGGTTAGTACCAGCAGCAGGATCACCTGCCGTTGAACCTCCAACGGGTTTCCACCAAGTTCCATCATTGCCCATCCAAAACTTGCCAGCATCAACATCAACTGCAAACATATATCTTGTACCAGTATTAGTTGGTGAATCTGGAACTGCGCCTACATTGCCACTATGTCTGTATTGGTTATTATAAAAAGCCCAAGATTTAGCATCGTTACCTAAACCATTTGCGCTTGCTTCAGCATCAGCTTTTGCAATGCCGTAAGTTTGATTTGCCGATGCAGCAGCGTCAATAACCTCCCAATACCACTTACCACCAGTCGATAAAGGAAAAGTTGTCAGAACATTACCCTGACCAAATCCACTAGTTGACGAAACTTTGAGATTACCTTCACTAAAAGTTTTCCCACTAATAGCTGGACGTACTGCATTTACAACAGGATAAACTAAACTTGGCGAGTGTCTTTTCTGATTTGCTGTTACGATACTACTCGCAGCCGCAACGGCACCGTTACCCCAAAAGTCATTACCTATCACTGGAGTCTGCTCTGTGTGAAAACCTATCCCACCGACGTTAGACCTCGAACCGCCATGAACACCTACGTTTGCAAACTTTAAGTAACGATATGTTGTACTATTAGTCCAACTTAACGTGTATAATGAACCTGATCTCTGTTGAGCAACATCACCAGCATCGCTAAGAGTTGTGTAGTCAGTTCCATTATTACTACCAGAAATATTAAGATCTTTGATTCTTCCATTGCTTTGACTACCACCACCTTGACCAGCATCATTTGAAAAAGATGTGGTGCCCTCACAGGTGAAAGAAACAGACTGTACTGCCTGCCCGTTTCCACTACCTAAATCAAAAACCAGTGTAAGGTTCGTAGTATTAGACTCTACCCCTACAGTCTTACGAAATCCGGTAGTAACATCAGCTACTGCACCGGCTTGAATTCCTTCTGACATTGTTGGAGTGATACCAAGAACGTGGTTTGTACTTTCTGTCGCTTTGCGATCTCTTACAACTCCTGCAACAGAACCCTTTGCAGTCGTATCTTCATAGTTTAAGAAGAATGAGTTAACACCGGCTGCAGCAACCAATGTTTTTATATCATCATTAGATTTCGGAATAATCTGGCTACCATTAGTGCCAAGAGTAAATGTATCTAAGAAATCCGTAGTCGCATGATCACCATTCACAATAGATTTATTATCCATCAAAAATGTTTGAGCAAGATACATTGCACCATGACTATCGGGAGTGGTTGAAAAGTCTTGACCTATCCTTTCAATCTCTCCCTCCGTATTTACCATGATGCTTTTATTCTGAGCAGGTCTTGTGCCGCTATTGACGCCCACTTTTTTGCCATTTACATACATGGTAATTCTGTCACCAGAATTTGCATTGGCTGAATCATAATCAACGAGAATGTGAATCCACGCTGTGGCGTCTCTGTAAAATTCTGCAGTAACTACAGCACCTTCATTTCCTGATTCATCGCGGTGAAATAGACGTATATCTCCTTCCTCTTCATGACTAAGATAAAATCCAGCGCCGGACGCTCCCGCTGCAAAAATAGTGATTCTATCGCCAGATGCTAAGGGAACTCGTAGCGGATGATACCACGTTCCAAATAACCACCTATTACGATTGCCGGGAGTTCTGGAAATTCGAGTCATCGCATCACCGCTCGTTCCAGAACCGTGTAAATAGATGGAATTAAGAATTAAGTTTGGATCAAAAGTAACACCAGTTGGTTGTGCCGCTCCTGCTACGACACCCTGATGTAAATTAGATACGGCCATAAAGAGACTCCTTATGCAGTACCAAGAAGATCAATCGTGGCTACTGTATGAATTGTGTTCGATGATTGAACTACATAATCTAGTCTATCAACCTTTCCAGCAGTTGTCGACAGAGTTGGAGCTGTACCGCTAGCAAATCGCCATTGTGATCCAAAGGATGTTGTGTAATTACCGTTTGCAGTAACAATGATAGCTCCTGCTTGACCCGCCGTCAGATTCGTAGGATTTGCAATTGTAATGTTTCCATTAGCCGTCAAACTAAAATAGTTTGACGTATTCATATTCAAAGTTACCGTTGATGTTTGTACACCAAGAGCGCTAATACTACCACGCTGAGCAACACTGAATGACTGATTGCGATCAGTGTGAGCAGTATTAGCGTCTAATTTATTATAAACAACCGCGCTGTCCTTGATAGTAGCACTGACAACTGCCGAAGTGCTGAACGCAGTGTTTCCTAATGTTGTGAGTGCCATTTTCTTTCCTTACTTAAGCGCGTCCGGTACTTCAGGCCAATCCTGCAGTGTAGCTACCACGTTGATATCACCGTTAGCATGATATGTAGTTGTATCGAGAGCGATCACTGCTGCAATGTCTGAAGCGTCATCGATCGCAGTTTCCATCGAGTTCGACTTTGTACGAACCGCTGCACGGTATGTAGCTACAGCAGAAGGAACCGCAGTTCCACCTTCGGCTGCACGAATCGCCATCCAATCGGATCCCTGTAATAAAGAAGCTGCTGCATTCTTAATTCTAGCTTTTTCATTACTCTTTACTCCTAGAGTAACAACTGTTTCTTCACCAACTTCAGTTGATGTATCAGCAAGACTTTTTGCCGCGTTTGTCCAGGTCTTTACGACTGTACCAGCAGAATCGTCTACAACAGTTTCGGATGTTCCCTGTGTATAGTAACGATTGTCTGGGCTTGCATTGACTTCGCTGTAGTCGTAGATACCGATCGCTTTTTTCTGATCCTTAGTCCATGAGGTGAAGATAGCGGCAGGGTGTTGAATGCCATCTATCGTAATTGCTTTTGGTCGATTGTAAATCGCTGTTACCTGACCTGCTTTAACCATTGCCCACATTTTGTATTCCTCCTATGTTTGAGCAACATCATATAGTATTTCAATCGTTTTGTTTATTTATATCTTATCTACCGTAGATCGGCGGGTATGCTCCATTAGGACCTAATTCTGCCATCGCTAAGTAGATGTAGGTTTCATTGTTATTATTGTGACCACCGGTTTTTCTAAGTTTAAACCCGTTCGATAAGAAATCCATCTGTTCGCCATCTGTATCTTCTGCACCATCCCCTTCAGCAAAAAGTCTTTGTTGTACTGGATTATCTGGATCTCTTTTACTATCATAGATTCCCCATGCACCAGATGCATCAATAGTTTTAGTCATCACCCAAGCAGGTTTAAAGCCTAGATTTACAAAAGTTCCATCGGCATTATTATTTCCTTCATAACTTCCCACACTACACACACCTGGCACACTGCGGAAACAATAAGCTACATAAGTAGCACCAGTTGCATTGATACCCGTATCGTTACCTAACGTCACAAGGGTACTAGAAGGGTCTGTATCATTCCAACGAGCAGAAGAAGTNACCTNCTGNNGCGTTNGTGTCCCACGCANNATATTTANCCCACCCCATAGCATCATGTCCTACCATCCAGTTNTTTCCACCTGGATCACGTTCTTTGACGATAACCATTTCTGGAGCACCACTAAGTCCGTGACCAAAAGTAGCTCCGCTGGTTTGGTTTCCTGTATAAGTGACTATAGAGAAATGATCCGCATCAGCNNCGATGGATGTACTNGCGATTGTACCAGCAGGACTCGTTGTGCTCCCAGTCGATGCACTCGTTCCAATAAGCCACTGCCAAAGCACATGACTCTTATTCACAGCGTTTTCTAATGAACCATTTCCAATCTGTACACCTCTTTGTAAAAATCGTTGTACAGAGTTANCTCCTGNANCTTCTGCANCCGTTNCATCTGGATGCATAACCTTTGTTACACCTCTCACTCGGTCTACTACTACATGAGAGGTAGAGGCATCATCTCTATTCTTAATCCATGCCCATGCNGTNATCTTATCATCNGNANCATCTTTATTATCTTGAGTAAGTGCCTTATAACCAGTTGGTGGCGTACCGTTAAATTTTGTAGGATCAAATATAAGATTAGCGACAGTAGTTGTGCCTCCGGATACGATACCGAAATAGAAAGTATCCTCTCCGATTAGTGGCAACCCAAACGGTGCCGCACCAGTTCCTGCTTCGCCAGATGTAGGATCACCCGATACCGTACCGCCTCTGCCATAATATGTGAATGTAGAACCGCTTCCTCCAGATCCAACCTCACCTACATAAGCATACTTGTTATCAGCATCGTATGCAAAGAACATTCTATCTCCGTTTGATAGAAATGCTGAAAAATTACTTGTGAGGTTTGCAGTGCCATCACCATCGTGCCCGAGCCAGTGACCAGCACCAGGTGCTATCAAGAATGAACCAGAGTTGTTATTCCATGGCGTTGTTGAAGCAAACGCAACACCTGCTGGCGTAAAGAATCCCGGATAAAAAGCGGTACTAGTAGTCGCAACATCTATCTCCCAATACCATTTACCAGACGTTAAAGGAAATCCTGAAACGTAAGCGCCAGCGTTATCAACACCAGTGTATGTTAGATTACCTTTACTTAACGAAGGAGTGGCACTACCTATAGTATCTTTTCCATCTAGTACAGCTAAGTTATTCGATGGTGTATCGTTGGATTGATTTGCAGTTCCAATTGTACCACTTTCTGTAAAGTCTCTGTTATTACCAGAATCATCATCTCCAAGAGCTGAAGCATCTAGAAAATCCAGATAGTAGCCACAGTTACCAAAACCACTACCAACTCCATTGATAGTAGATTTAATCGTAGCTGGTGCTCTTGGTACCCATCTATTTGTTGAAGTATCTGTAACACCAAAAACACTTGGAGCAAGTGCTTGACCATCTACCATATACCATTCTGCAAGATAAGCATTCGCTCTATTTGCAGCAGAAGTAAATCCCGGATGTGTGCCAATGAGTTGTCTTGTAGATGCTGCATTTAGATAGGCCTGACCAGTCATATTTTCTGCTGGAGCTGTATCATAACCAGAACCACCATCACTCAGCCCTTGTAAAACACCGTTTATATAGATTTTTAATCTATCAGAAGCAGACGATACACCGCTCGCATAATTAAGTGCGACCACAACATTCACCCATTGTGATGTATCATTTATAACGTTTCCATCTGTTATTGCATAAACTACGGCACTACCACTATTTCTTGTATTATATAATACCTGACCAGTACTTGAAACAAAAATTCTTTCAGAACTATCAGTGCTATCAGTAGCAGTAGGACTGCCAGATAGAAGGTATTGCTGATCTACATCAACTGGTTTTATCCAGAAAGAGAGAGTTTTAACCTGCACGTTGGTAGGTGAAGTAGATACGGTATGTGCAATAGTTAGATCCGTGGTGCCGCTGTTTGTTCTACCATCAGCTAAGAATGATTTCGTAATTGTTCCTACATCTGTAAATGGTACAAAATCACCTACTCTTTGACCTGAGCCATTGCCCTCGTAGAGCGTAGAATCAAAATAATCTATACCTTGATATTCAGGTTCAGTACCATCTTTTGAGCTGAGTGTTTTGAATCCTGATGGTATTGCATAAGTAAGTGCTGAATTAGCTTCTGTTTTTAATTCACAATCTTGATCGAACGAACCGGCTGAATTACCAAATATAATTACAGCTTCATTGCCTATGGAAGAAGGCAGTGCAACACCCGTGCTACTATCTGTAGGATCATCCGAGCCACCGCTACCCTGCCATCCGCTAGAATCACGTATCCATAACTTTCTATTTTCCATATCAAGAGCGAGTGCCATTACGGCACCGTCAGTCCAGGCACGAACATCAGTTGCGGTTTGTGATGCATCTACATACTTATCTCCGTCACTTTCCCATGCTATGATTCCACTCTGTCTGACTGCTGCATCCTGATCGACACTAGGATCGGCAACACCTATACTCCAGTTACCGTTGTTAGCATCGTCTGCAACAAACTCTACATATACCTTTTCATTTCCCTGCACTAACTGCGTGAGTGGAATAAACCCACCACCCGAAGCGAGATTGGCTTTAGTATTTCCGTTTGTGAGAGTATAACTGTTTTGAGATTTTACAAGGGCATTAAATGTTGCATACTCTCTACTCGGAGTATTTGATGTTTGGTTTGCTGCACCTGGAGAACCGGCATCTGAAAAATCATTGTTATTAGAACTAACATCATTGCCTAAAGCTGATGAATCGGCAAAATCAAGACAGAAACTATTACCACCTGCGTTACTTGCGAGTGTAGTGAGATCGCTCGTTTTCTTTGGAACAAACTGAGTACCATTATTGCCGAATGCCCAAGTATCAAGAAAATCAGATACAGCACAATCGCCGTTTTGAATACTATCCGCATTTAAGAAAACAATCTGCGCCATATATGCATTCGTATAGCTAGACGTTGTTCTCGACCGTCTACCTATTTCATTCGCTTGGGCATTATTCCAGAATGTCTCGCCGGCGCTCGACGGAGTTCCGGCCGATCCTTCTGTAAGAACTTGCCTTTCTCCATTTATATAGATGTGTAATCGTTCATATGGACTCGCATTATTACTATCATAACTGACGATAGCGTGATACCATCCAATATCTCTTAATTTAGGTGTATAAAGATTCAACGAAGCATTATCATCGACGACCTTGAGTATATCGGGGTCCATACGAATATAAAAGTCATTGCTACCCGAGTTAGCCGAAAAGAACGTCATATCGGTCGAGACAGCGTTTAATTTAAACCACCAAGCGAGTGTCCATCTCGTACGGTTTCCAGCACTGGGTGTTCTTGTTAAGTATTGAGAACTGCCATCGAACCACATAGACTCTTCGATGTTATTGGAATGAGAGTTGTGCCAGTGCAGACCACGAGTTTTTCGTATCGTAGCGTGTCCAAGAGAACCGGGTATCATATAGTAAACTCCTTAAGATATTGCTTGGAGTGCATCGATCACAATATTGTTGGCAGACTTAACATAGTAGGATAAGACATCAGTTCCGCTCGCAGTAATAGTAGGAGCAGTACCAGAAGCAAACTTAAAGTCACTGCCGAACGATACCGTGTGAGACCCACCGTTTACAATCTCAATTGCACCACTCTGTCCAGCAACCTGATTAGTTGGGTTATTGATTGTTACATTCCCGGCGAGTGTCATCTTAAAGAAGTTAGATGCAGCAAAGTCCTGTCTGAAAGTTGTGTTTGCAATCAGAGATCCAGCATCGGTTACCGCTCCTCGCTGTGCAACACTAAATACTTGTACTGCTCCAGTCTTTGCGAGTGTCGGAATCTTGGTTTCAATCTCTCCGTTACCGAATGAATGTGCAGTTACGACACCGGCTGCAAGCTGTGTATTTGCACTTACTCCGCCGGTTCCAATCTTACCTGCCGTAACAGCTCCTGATGTAAGCTTTGCTCCAGTTACCGTTCCGTCCGATGGTGTACCGATATCGAGTGAATCACCAAGTACGAGACCGAAGAATGTTGCTCCGTTCGCCGGTGGTCCAGTGAATGTAATCGTCGAACCTGAAACTGTATACGCTGTCGTAGGTTCCTGAATCACACCGTCGATAGATATAAGCAGCTGCGTCGGTAATGAAGCGGTAAAAGCCGATCCAGAAATGGTAAGATTAAAAGTGGTCGTAGAACCATTGAAGCTGGCAGCAATAGTGTCCAACTTTGAATAGTTTCCAACCTGTGGTGCTCTTCCAATGTATGGCATATTATTTAACCCTTAATCTCTAATCCTTGTTTATTTATAATCATTAGCGTGCTGTTGCTGGAGCCGAACCTGCAAATGGATTTTCGGCAAATGCCATGTACATATAAGTGTCTGTGTTACTCGTGCCGCCATAGGCTCGATCATTCGCACGAATTTTAAAGCCATTTGATAATAAGTCTACTATGTCTCCCGAACCTTCACCACTAGCACTATTCGGTATCAGTTGATAATTTTCTTGGTTATATCCCGGTCGTTTATTATCAAATACGTACCAACTTTCACCATCATTATCTACGTTTTTAATCATAAGCCATGCTGGCGAGAAATCCAGACGTACTAAACGACCATCAGCACTATTCGCACCGCCTTCGTAGCTACCAAAAGCGCTGTAGCCAGGAATCTCTGCCCAACACCATGCAACAGCAGTACTACTATCAGCATCTCTGGTAGTACCGATAGAGAAAACAGTGCTGTTAAAGGTGTTAGTTCCCCAATAACCACTTGATTGGTTACTAGTATCATTTAGACGTAATCTATTTCCTAATGTTATAGAAGGATGATAAACACCCCAGTTTGTTGATTGGTTTCTTGTTTTAACAATAATCATTTTCGGAACTGCACCAAGACCATGACCAACGGTGTAGTTTGCTGAAGTTTGATGAGTCCATGTAACTATTGAAAATCCAGCTGTTTGGTTAACGCTTATGACGGAAGCTTTGGTTCCATCACCGTTGGCGGTACCACTACCATTACTCAAATTGGCAGCTAGCCACTGCCATGCAACCATATTTTCACCGCTTCTATTAACATAATCCCCTGAATCGTCACCAACCGTAAAACCATCAGCGTCAAATGATGTAACACCATCGCTTTCAGTACCTTCCGTTGCAGCTGCATTCGAATATTGCTGTTTCGATGCTCCTCTTACGGCATCTATCCAAACCTGATTACTGGTAGCATCTCGGCTCTTAATCCAAAGCAAATCAGGCTGAAATGTAGAATTTTCAGATTGATTAACTTCAAGAGTAGAAGATGTACCTGAATACAGCGTAGTCTGCATATGTGCAGTTCCATCTTCGATAGCAGGAGGATTAGAAGCATTTAAGTTTGTTGTGTTAATATCTTTAAACCCAGATGGTTTTGCATGTGTATAACCAAAAGCTCCAAACTCAACCTGAAAAGTTCCAGCAGATGCGTGAGCGTGCTGAACCATAGGAACGACCATTCCAGTTAGGTTAGAGAATGCTTCTCCCGCATTTGCGAATGTACCATCACTGGAATCATACCATGTATTGTTTTTTCCAAAGTATATCTTACCTGCTTTTACAGCTATCTGAAAATAATCATTGAGTGAACCGCCGCCGTTACTCTGCGAATCCCAGGTACCGTTACTGATCCCAGAAGTATTAGTAACGTTGCCGTTACCGCAGCTAAGGAACCAAGAACCTGCATTCGTTGAATCATTCGTAGGTGTTTCGTTAGCGTGATCAACCGTTGCTACGCCGACAGAAAAAGCTCCAATTGTGCTACTCGTTGTAGTCGGTCGTACGATAAAGTAATATCCATCAGAATCTTGAGAATCAAAGGCCATTGATCCGGTTAGTTGTGCACCATCAGTACCATCAGTAACTGCAGTTGTACCTCCTTCTGCAAAAACACCTGCGTTAGAATGCAGTTGAGACATTACTGCATAGTTTTCTGTCGGAGTATCTCCAGATTGAGTGGGTGAGCCTATAGCAAAAACGTTTTTCCCTACGGTTCCTGTACCATCTACCCAACTAATATGATCTGCATCTGCACTGGTATCACCCTGTGCAAAAACTATTCGCATGGTATCAGAATTTGTTTGACTAAATGTATGTACTACTGAACCGTTACGATAAACTTTTATCTGAGATCCGACTCTTCCAATTTTCCACGTATCGCCGTTTGAAATAGTAGTAGTATCAACGACTGTAGTGCTACCGTATTTAATGTCGTTATTACCAGCAACACTCGAGGCTTGAACATAGAAGCTGTCAGTCATGGAACTCATTCCACCTGACGAATTACTATCGTTAAAAGTTCCGTCCTCAGCAGTATCATAGACTCCAATAATCCAGTTCGCTTTATCTACATAACGCCATTGAAACTCAAAGTCTCCAGCAAATGTTTGTACTGATTTGACCGCTTTATCTGATGTGCCTGCCTCTATAGAACCCTGTGTAAATGTATATGCTCCAGTCGTACCGGTCCAGTCTGATGCTGAATTGAAGGTAGTCTGTGTTGCCGTTGTGGCATAATCTGCACCAAGAAATGTAGATTGAGTGAAAGGCAAATAAAAGCCGTTTCTACCAGTACCCTGCTTAGGACTCAGAACGATGGCAACCATTCTTGCTCGACTATCCGTATCTGAAGGCGTACAGGTAACAGTTTTACTTCCGCCAGTCGCATGAAACTGTGAAGCAGCCGAGTGTCTCACTGTACCTTCGATCGTTTGATCTACGTTTTCTGTAACATCACCAGTCCAAATATGAGTGCCGGTGAATGCAGATCCGCGTCCCGCTAGGATTACGCTGTTATCTGGTACGTTGGTAAAACTTACCGAGCTGGTTGAATTAGATAAATCTGTTGCGATTGCAAACTCTTCATGATCGCCATCGACTGACCATACACTAACTCCACACTGACTAACACCTGAGTTCCAAGTAACTACGATATCTCCAGTCGTGCCTGTTGGAACATCGGCTCTCCAGAGTTCACCCATATATTGAGGTTCCGCAGAACTATCAGCAACTTGTACTAAGGAAGCCGAAACTCCGCCAACCGTCATCGTGTTTATGTTAAAGGCCGATACGGACGGACCTTGTGCTGTTGACCAAACATAAACTGCACGAGTGGTAGATGCCGTTCCGAGTGCGACACTACTGAATGTATAAGTGGTACGATTAACAGAATCGACTGCACTCGTAGTGTTTATTATTGATTCTGCTGTTGTGCTTACTGCAAGTTCGTCAGTTGGGTCTTTAGGTATCCATACACCATTTTCGCTGGTCTCAGCGAAAGGAGACATACTTGTAAGTGCTCGGCCGTCGAGAGCTACAATCTCAGACATGTGTCCATCGTACAGATTGTTATCACCAGAATCACCTATTTCCATTTCCGTAGAGTTAGAAAACATCAAGTGATTGAGCGCAGTGTTAGATATATAAGAGTGTGTGATAGCACCGGCACCGGAAGTATCGATACTAGCACGTTCTCCGTTCACATATATGCGCATACGATCAGCCGCTACCGGATTTTGAATATCCATGACGAACATAAGATTGTACCAAGCGTGAAGGTCTCTAAAAACTCTATCAGTTATAATGGCGTNCCAGCCACTGCCGTGGTACATCTCAAAGACAATTCGACCATTTCCGCCATGGGTGTAGGCCTGAACCCGGCCGGTCGCTGTGCCGGTGCCTGCACCAAAAAAGATATCATACTGATCATCAGAGACTCTTTTGTACCATCCAGATATCGTAAACTTTTTCTGATTCGATGGAGTGATGTCAAATGTTCTAGTGAATCTTTCACTGTCGCCGTCACTCAGCATGGCAGTGTTATCAATCGTGAAGCCGGAGCTTACACCAGAGAAACCCTGCCTTGGATTGCTTTCACCTAGTAATGGCATTCTAAAACTCCTTATGCGGTACCAAGGAGATCGATCGTAGCAACTGTATGAATCGTGTTTGATGATACTACATAATAGTCGAGACGATCCTGTTTACCTGCAACAGTGGACATGGTCGGTGCACTTCCAGTAGCAAATCTCCATTGAGAACCGAACGAAGTGGTATAACTACCATTTGCAGTAATTACAATGCTACCGCCCTGACCAGCCGTAATATTCGAAGGATTGGCAAGAGTAATGTTTCCGTTCGCTGTAAGACTAAAGTGATTAGCCGTATTCATATCTAGAGTTACGGTCGATGTCTGAACACCAAGTGCACTAATGGTACCACGCTGTGCAACACTAAATGATTGGTTTGAGTCAGTCTTCGCCATCGTAGGAATCTTAGTCTCAACTTCACCGTTACCTAACGAGTGAGCCGTAACAACGCCTGTGGCCAATTGTGTATTAGCACTGACTCCACCAGTTCCAATATCGCCGGCATCAATCGCACCTGCGGCAATAGAGTGGGTGGTTACTGCTCCGACTGCAAGGTCAGTATTAGCGACGGCTCCAGAAGCAATATCAGATGAGTCAACCGGAGATGTGGGTGGTCGTAAGCCAATATAAGGCATTGCCTAATCTCCTTAAGTTTGTTGCAATACTGACATCACTGCGTCGATTGACGAAGCTGTGTTCGAAGATACCTTGATCGAGTCACCTACCGTGAGAACGATCTTTTGGTCTCCACCGATTGGTGTAAGTGCGCCGCCGGCTGGAACCGGAGCGTTTAATACGATACGTGTATCGTTTGCACCGTCGTTGTAAGCAACTGTCACATTTACAGCGGATGCCGTAATGTTTGACACCGTCAGTCCGATTACAGTCTCCGTAGTAGAAGAAGCAACTGTATGGGATCCAACGGCTGTGAGTGAATTGCCTACACTTCGAGATGTGAATGTTTCAAATACGTTAGCCATTTATCCTATCCTAGTGCGATTGCGAAAGCGAGTGCGTTATCATCAGTACCGGGTGCGGCACCGTTTACTAATAACGTTCCATTGATATTTGTGTTTGAGGTAACTAAAAGAGTACCGCCGGTAATATTCGTGTTTGCTCCGTCGAGTGTTGCCAATCGAGTGGTTGTTACCGCTGCAGTGTTTACAGTGAAATGACCGCCAGCAGTTACAGTGTTAGCACCAACTGTGTTAGCACTTGGATTAACCTCGAAGAGATTGGTAAATCCTTGGTTAGATCTTACTCTCCAAGTATCAAATGTATCCGTCAGAGCAACGTTTGCAACTTTACCCATCTTTAATTACCCTTCTGTGAAGAGATGATAAGATTAAGCATATCTTTCAGCTCTCCAAGTTCCTGTTTGATATTATTTATATCGCTAATAATGTTGTTCTGTTGCGATCTTTTTCTTTTATAAGCGTGTAAAGCGTTATTATCTACTGAGAGAACAGCACCTGAGTTTTCATCTTTCAGATAACCATCGGCTTCTTTTATTCTTGTTAGACTCATATCCTATACCTAAATCTGTAGAGCAATAGCACGGAAGTCTCTGATCCGTGGAATATTAGATGATGAAGTTGATAACATCACAACCTTAATCTTAAAGTGTTTGAACCCAGTAAACGTTACACCGCTACTGTTTACATATTGAACTTCATCACTCGATCCAGTTTTATTTGCTGTCGGAACAGTAAACTCGTATTCCTTGAAATCTTCTTTATTTTCTGGATCAGATACGACAGTCGTTGATGTGACTTGAGTCATTTCAACATATGATCTATCNTCGAGTGTATCACCATCCTCGGCGTGAAGTATCTTATAATAGACTTTAATGTTCGAAGTTGCAGGTCGGTATGCTGCAAGGAATACCTTCAGATCTNCAGCATCCTGACCTTCAGCAAGATTGATCGTCTTAGTGATATATCTTGCCAGAGCATTACCACCACTCGTTCCATCTTCACCGGTTGAGTCGTTATTGATAAGGTTCTCAGCGATAAACAGAGCAGACCTATCATTATCAATACCAGGTGAGTGTCGAACATTTGCTGCGTTCTTGAGAACGGCTTGTATCTCTGCCGACTTTTCGCTTGATATGTTTGCTATCTCATTTGATCGGCTGAGGACAAACCTACGATTCTCGAGAACCGTTGGGTTATTAATGTTCACCTTACGGAATGCAGTATCTCTTGCGCTTGCCGAAGTATTCAACTTTGCATTCATATCAAGAGTCGTATCCTGCAATGCAAAGTTAGAAGCAAACGTTGTAAAGTTATCGGCGGGTAGATTATCGACCGATCCGATAGTAGCATCCAGTCCACTGATCTGTCCACGAATAGAATTCGTTGCTGCAAACGAACCACTGGGTTCCGATAGATGCAAGAAGGTGTTTGACTGTGTAACTGAATCAAAGTGTAGTACTTTACCGGTAGGAGTACTCTGACTCGTTATGACAGCAGTTGTTTGTGTCGGTGAACCATTCGCAAACATTACTCGTATGGTTTCACCGTTTGTAAACTTAGCGGCCGTTGTAACTTCCTTCAGTACCGATGTGTTGGCCGTTGTGCTAACAACAGTACCGTTGGCTGCAGATGTATTTCCTCGAATAGTAAAGTTAGCATTGGCTGATGGCTGCGTTGTAAATACTAGCGATGTTGGTCCGTGAATTTCTTCGCCGACTCTATCAAAGGCTCCATCTCGTGCCGAGAGAGTAAGGTATTCACGATCGAGGTTCTTGAATACAGCCGTTCCGGTTTGATTCGTACCGAAGTTCGCAAAGTACAACTTATACTTAACGTTTTCTCCAATAATAGGAGTATACGTTTCATCGTTAGATGATATGAATAGGTTACCATCGGCAGGTTGCGTTACGATTCTGTTGCCTGTTACTAGATCAGTCTCTCCAAGTCTTGAGATATAGATAACTGTGTTTTGATTGTTCTCATGAGGCTTGAGTACAATAGCATACTGGAATCCCGATACAAGATAAACCGGTGTTTCGAATACAATCGGAGTAGGAGAAGAACCATCAGTACTCGTATTGATATCTGCAGCTGGTACTTGTACCTGTGAGAAAGGAACTACCTTTTCAGTGATAAACGAAAGCGATGGATCCATCTCTCTGATCTCAACTGTAAGACCCTTGCTCGAATCCTTAGATGAGAAGAAGAGATCGATCTTAGTAAGGAACATTCCTGGAGTGTTAATGTTATCAACATCATCGACAAAGAATGATTGAGCAACAGGATCACGCCGACGAGGCGGAGGAGTAAAGATCTGGAACTCAGTACGTTCCGGCACGGCCGCGAGATTGAATCCTGAACGAGTGGAAACTATACCTCTTCGTGTTGTAACATCCAATCCAGTCGCACTGTATACTGCAGACGCAGCAGAAGTAACTGAACCNAAGTCTTCNCTGTTCTGNGCATTATCACTAATACGTAATATCTTGTCGCCGTTTGTGAATCTAACCTGGTCGTTTTGTGGTAATCTGTAGTTAAAGAAGAGATCACCGTTGGAGTCACTTACGAGTGCAGTACCTTCAGCTTTAGTATTAGCAAAGCTACTGTTTGCTTGTGATACGAAACTATTGACATCGGTATCATCAAAGAATACAAAGTGTTTTGTACTCGGCTTGAGTCCATTCACATTCACTTGAATAGTTCTCGACCGCATGAAAGGAATAATTCCAACATCTACAACACCACCAAGATCTTGCTCGAGTGTTTGACCGGCTTGAACTTGTAATCTTGTTGTGATATTCTCAAAGGTTCTCAGTCCAAAACTACCACCCGCGATCTGTCGATCTACTGATGTATCGAGTCGACCTCCGATGAAATTATTCAATGCAACGAATGCATCGGCAAACTGACCAAGATCGATATTGACTTCGGGTGCTTGTGTTACATCTTGGAAGAAATCAGTCTGTGGATTTAAACTCATGAATCCTTCATAGAAGAATAATGAACCCGCAGTGTTACGAGTATCACTCGCAGTATCCTGTATCTGCACCGCATCCTGAGTATAAGGCAACGTAATGAGTTTGCCATCATCAGGAACCTTGACTTCAGATAAGGCTCGTGCTGTACCAGAACCACCGCCGGTTACATTACCACCACCAGTCGTAAATGTTCCACTTACATTTTCTAAGTACAGTCTGTCTCCAACTTGATAAAGTAGTTTACCAGATGCTGAACCCTGTGTGACTGTTTCACCGTTTGAATACGTACCGCTTGTTGATATAGTAAGTCGTACATCTTTAGACTTAGCAGTAACGTTGGTTGAGTTTGCACTGCGAAATGAAAGTTGAGCTTCATCGAGTTTGAACTGCGCTCGAGCTTCCTGATCGGTATCATTGATAGCAGTACGGTAATCCGGATCGTTAAAATCAGAACCAACAAAATCAGAGAACTGATCTACCATGATTCCGTTCTTAAAACGATCTGCACCACTATTATCTGCAAGGAAAGTATTTTTCGTCTCAGCTTCAAGCAACGATAGAGAAGTGTAGTACTCAAGGTTGTCGATTCTTTCTTCAAGACCAAGTATATCTCTCATTGTATAACGACGTACACGCTTACCTCGTACCTTGATAGAAAGATCTGGTCGACCCTTTGCAGTCGCAGTAGAAACTCTGTTTGCGGTTTCCTGTGGCAAAGATGGATACGGCTTAACATCAATGATTGCTACGGTCATGCCATCCGATGGCTCAGGCGGCGTAACTGGCTTTTGAGCCGGTGTTCCTTTGATAACTCGGAAGGTACCCTTTGCTGTAAGAACAACACGATCTATACGTGATAGATAATATTGGAAGTCAGCAGTAAAGTCTTCGTTCGGTGGCATATAACGTAAGCCACCTGAAGGTTCAACGATAGCAGTCGATGTTGCAGGGTTGCGAGAAATATTCGTAAGGCTTGTTACACTATTTGCTGTATCGGTAATACGAGGACGAATATCGATCTGATCTCTTAGATCGTAGCGAGTACCCGATACTTTACTTGTAAATACTGGAATCTCTTGAGTCGTGATAGCATTAGTGTTTGCCGATCCATTTACATCATCGATAGGATATGAATCAACTGAGAAGTAACCGATACCCGACGATGTATCATGCGTAAAGAAGTCCATCTTTACAAGATAAACATCTCCGTTTGCAATGGAGCGGCTTGACGTTGACTTTAACTTCAGTTTAGCATGATCATATAGGTTGTCAGTCATGCCGCTATCGAGTTCAAAGTCAGACGTAACATCGGTTCCATCTGATGTTGCAGCAAAGAAAGTATTACCGGTTTTCAATCGTACTTCCTGAAGCTTGTGGCCGTCAGAAAGACCGAGTGGCCATGGGCCAGTCAAACCGTGAGTTGAAAATCCGTCGCTGATATTTAATTCAACGAATCGACCCTTATTGATAACCTTTGCGATCTCTTGGCCGTTGACTTTTTTCTGCTCACTAATTACTGTTGCTGCAACTGTGCCGCTCAAGGTTTCTTGTATATCAACGGTTGCGCTTGTAGCAGAAGCAATGTTTACCGATCGTGCTGTTCCGTCTCCGCCCACGCCGTTCAGCGATATCACTTGACCCGGAGTAAAGAACTTGAAGACAGTTGCTCCACTTAGTGCTCCGCCTTCACCGGGACCATAGTAGTTTACAGATGTGGCACTGTTAAGATTTGAAATAACATACGTATTCGATTCGCCCTGTAGTTGAATCTTATCACCGACGTTATATTTAGTAGTAACCGACGTAAGACCGGTAACAGTATTTGAGTTTGCAACACGTGCCGCAGCTGTATCTCTTGCCGTTGCGCTATTTGCCGTGGCTCTCATAACAATGTAGAAGTTATCACGTTCTTGCGCCGAGCTCAGAGCACCGGTTGAGAAAGCCCACTCTTCGTTTCCAGCGCCACCGGTTGTAATTGTGAATGTACCGTCGGCAGCTATAGTAACATCTTCTGTCTTTAGGAACCTGAAGTCGTTATCGATAGCATCGGCTGCATCTCGAATAGTTTTCGTCGCACCAGCACCTATTGTGAACAGACCCTTATTGAACTCAGTATCTACGAGTGCAGTACCTTTGATATCCGCAAATCCATCGAATGTACTATTGTCGAAGTGCACCGATTTAACATTGCTAAAGTTGTTAGCAGTCATCGCAACATCGTAGAGATATAGATTATAAACGCCGTTGGCGTCTCCCTTAGTGCCACTGCTGTATTCGATTGCTCTTACTCGAGCTTCACCGATCTTTGTTCCTCTTGGTGCTTGTGCCGAAAAAGTATTGTTGGCTACGGCATTCTGTTTTAGGTTATATAGATCCACACGATCGTGACCGTTAACATCCCATGTACCAACCACATTATCTACAGTAATGTAGTTTCCGTAGTTTGCTGGAACCGTACTATTCTCAACCTGTTCAGCATCCGTTCCTTTATCGACCGCAACGTGTGTACTGATGAACTTATCGATCTCAAAACCTTTAACGTATGCTTTACCTGGAGCAACATCAATCGATAGTTTATTTACATCGCCACCGTTAGCAAGCGTAAACACACCGCCGTTGTTTGCAGAATTGAGATGCTCCCTTGGTCGAGTCGTCATACCACGAACGAGATAGTCACCAGATTCATCAAAGGTTCTACGAGCGATGTAATCATCAATAACTGCGTATATAGGCTTATCGGTTCTGAGTTCGATGTTGCCGTTTGTAATACGCACTCTCTCAATGAAGTTTTTATCGTTTGTATCAGAAACTGTACGAGTTGTAATTACAGGATTGAGTTTTAACCTGTCTGAACCTGGAGCAGCATAGTTAAATGATCCTTGTGCAGGATCCTGTAAAGATGTATCGGAAGCTTGTGTTACGATCTGCTCGAGTACATCATAACCAACACGTATTGTATTGTTGGAAGAATATCTTCCGATGATAGTATTAGCACCACTTACATTGATGAAGTGATCCTTAGCAAACATGATACCAGCACCGAGTTCCATACGTGCTGCATTGCCGACTACATTCGTAGACTGTGCACCTTCCGTACAAACATTTGCTGATAGAGATGTGTTCGATGTTAAGCGTTCACCACTGAGTGCTGCAGTCGTTGTATTGTTAGAACCGCCACTCGTATAGTAAACATAGAGAGTCTTTGTATTTGGTGTAGCTGCTTCACTACCATCAAGGGCATCGATAACATGAGCTGTGATACCACTCGTCGTACCGGTTATAGTTGATCCTATAAAAGCTGCAGCGTTTGCTGATGTACCGTTGTTATCATTATCACGAATCTTAATATATCGAATCTGATCACGATCGTATTTGACTTCGCATCCTTTGACTACGCTGCCTTCTTTGAATACATGCTCTCCGAATCTATCGATCTGATTCTGAAGCATGGTCTGCATCTGAGTAAGTTCACGTGCCTGAACTGCAAGTCCAGGTCGGAATAGCATTCGATGAAAGTTTTTCGTTTCATCGAAATCATCATAATACGGGTCGACGTTTAGATTCGTCGTTAAGGATCCGGTGTTAGCAAGTGCCATTTATACTTTCCTTAGAATTTCACGACCAGCTTAATGTCTTCGATCTGATCCGTCGCTCGAGCGATTGGGCCTCTATTTTCTTTGTACAGAACATCGCCCGTATATGGTGCTAGAGAACCATACGCTATAGAGCCCAGCGTTGCAGTGATACCACTTGTAAGTCCGGTAATTGTTTCGGAAGCAGTGAACGTACCGTTAGATTTAGCATCAAGAACCTTGACCGTGCCCGTTGTATTTGCACTGTTAGTATTTGCAAAACTTACGAATTTTGCGGATGCTCCTGATGTATTACCGCGTACCGTTTCATCAAGGGTATAATCACCCGACCCAGATACGCTCGTAACCGTAAAGTTAGTTGCTTGGTTATAGACGGAACCCGTAGCAACTGTACCATTCGCAAACTGTGGATCACGAATGATTCCTATAGAACGGAAGTCATTTGTTGTNATGAACGTATCAGATTCTGAACCACTCAGTTGCACATTAAGAATAACATTGTGTCCACCAAGCTCATCAACCGGATCCGAGCCATGACCGCCTGGAGGCGATACGAATGCTTGACCCGCACCACCCGAACCATGACTGCTATTTGCAGTGATAGCAACAGTCGCTTGTGAGTAGTTTGATCCGGTAGAAATCATATTGATATAGTTCACTGCACCTGAGTTAACATTAGCGAATGCTGTTGCTCCTGTGCCGTCACCAGTAATAGTAACGAGAGGACCAACGGAATAGGTAGATGATGTGTTGGGTGTAACCGAGAATGTAGTTTTAAGTTGTACAACCTTTGTTGCACCAACGTAATCAGTAATCTCACGAACCTGACCTGAGCCAAGACCTGAAGCAATATATAGAGCCGATCCATTGTAGATGTTATCTGTACCGGATGCTCCACTCGCAAGAGTCATCGTATCACCGTCAGCAACAGCAGCAAGGGTACCACTGTTTTCGAGATAGGATGAACCGCCGTTCGTTACATCGATAATATCGATAGCACCGTTAGCAGCAGCTTGTTGAACATCGAACTGAGCTGAGTTATCATCAGAGGTAAGTGTTTTTACAGGTTGCCAGTCAGTTGTGAGAAACTTCAGAGCATCTCCTGCTCCAACCGCATACATAAACTTCCAATGATAACCATCGGCTGTAACCAACGTAGTTGTGGCTGTACCGGTTGGTTCGACTGTAGATGCAGATCCTTTATTGTTAAACAAGCACTTATATACCTGGAAAGAGCTATTCATAGCATACATTGTATTAGAACTTGCCGGTGCATCAAAAAGAGTCGTTGAGTTAGTGTTATACTCGCGATATACCTTACCACTCGACCAGTTATAGCGTGGCACCGCAAAGGTAACATCACCACTCTGTGCTCTTTTCAAAGAAAGCATATCCCGCCAGTTATCATATTCAGTTACTTGAATAGAATCGGTAGGAGTGGGTGGATTGTTATCGTCTGGCCACGATGATACGCGAGCGATAAACAAGTACATTTTTGTAGATACTGCTTCCGAGAATGCCTCATGAAATTGTTCGGCATTATGAATACGAAAGCGTCTGGTTACTATTCCTGGCATTATTTAACCCTTTTAATCTCTATCAAGATTATTTCTATTTATTTATAATCATCTTATGCGGTACCTTGAACTCGTACGACTATTTGACCGACCATTGCACTGTGGTTGCTGCACTGATAGAAGNATGTACCAGCTGTGTTCGGCGTCCACGATACAGTTCCAACTTCTGCACCCTGATTCGTTGCTGCTGGAGTCGTGACCTGATTGCCTGTTCCGGTTCCTGCAACCGTCTTGATGTAGAACGGATGACCCGAAGCATTCACTGCGAAGTTTACCGTGTCTCCGACATTCATTGTTACTGTCTTATTATTACCACTCACGTTAGCCAACCTATCTACGCCGGTGAGTGCATATGCGCCTGTTCCGGAGTTAGTAACACTAATATCGTAAGTGTTGTTCTGATTTGTATTGTAGAAGAACGTACCATTCGTGAGTGAGCTGTTTGCATAATTCATCGTAATCGTTGCGCTGGTATTCGACGATGTTGCATTGATGAAGTATGCTCCATTCGCTGTACCACCAACGCCGACTATCATGATCTTCGTATTGCCCATCGGTATATCGGATGTAAAGAATGTATTGTTGCCGATCAGAGTCTTCGGNGATCCNAGCGAACCGATTGCCAANGTAGCGTAAGTATTGATGACGACACTCGCGTANGCACCNATGATATTGTTCGATGTAATATCGATNTTGCCTCGGGCTGTCTTCANGATATCGAATCGAGTCTGTGCGGTAACTGTTGGTGTTGTTGCGACNAGTGTCGGCTGTGGTATGACGAATGTGTTTGCAGCCTCGCTGATATAATCCTGTTCACTTGCAGATACAACGGTCGGTACATTGACCTGTATCGTACTTTCTACCTGCAGTCTACCATTTCCTGTACTATCAACTGATGCAAGAGTNGTTTGCAGACCGCTATAAACTCTGTATCGGCCAAACATCTTAGTGCCGGCTGGATGAACAAGATCATTTACAATCTTACGATAAGTATTCGTAAATTGATCTGCTCCTATCTCGTATGAGAACTCTTGATAGTAGTAATTATCCTGTAGCTTGTTGTTCCACGATATGAACCCTTTTGTATCGATGTACTTACCTGGATAAGTAATGAAGCCCGATACCTGAGGTGCACCCTTAGCAGCCTGTGTTCCACCACGTGTAAGGTTGTTAATTGTAACTTCTTCGTTCTTATTATAGTTGATACCGAAGTTGGCAACATTCACTGATGTAATAGCACCAGGAACATTGTTAGCGACAAGACTTGCATTATCACCCTTTATTCCGCCACTACCATCAGAAATGTTTAAGTTCTTGACTTCAGGCTGTGTAACAGTTACGCCCGGAAGAGTAGAATATCCATATCCGTAGTTTGACATAGATATCGAATTTATAGTACCGTACGTACCGTTCGCGAATAGAAGTGCAGAATTGAGAGCAGATGATACATTTGCAGACGCAAGATTTGCACTTACTGATGCTGTGTTTGCTCCAAGAGAAACGAAAGTAGATCCCGTATTCAATACAACATTTGCCATTGGCAGTATCGTATCTTGGTTTATCGCTATAACCTCAGTGCTACTGAGCGATGCGACCGTACCTTCTGCTTCGAAACCGCTTCCACCAGTGAGTGTAATAACTGCATTCGCTGCAAAACCAGAACCACCGTTCAGTATAACAAACTCTATAGCACTCTTATCACTCGTAGCTGTAACAGCTCCGTTAGCACCAGTACCAGTTGTTGCAGAAAAGCTTACGAGATCATCGGCTCGATGAAAGGCTCCACCCTTTTGCACCGTAACATTTTGTAGAGGACCTTCAGTACTAACAATGGAAGCAAAAGTTGATTCATCACTTTCAAGAGATATTCTTTCACCATCCTCAAAAGTACCGACAATATCAAGAAGGTACATCTCAAAGACTCGAGCGCCAGCTGCAGTGGTACTTACGATATTGTCAACTCTGGCAGTTGCCTCTGATGTAAGACCCTTGATCTTTTCACCCTCGAAGGTGGACTTGATATCAGTAAGACCTGCTGCTTGAGGTTCTCCAACTCTGATAGTAGTTTCAACTACCCATCGACCATCTGACAGCCGAAGCATATCATCGCCGGGATAATAAAAATCTATCTCTTCATTATAGAGAAGTCTGAATAAAAGTCTGTATGATTGTTCTGATCCGCGTGACCGATACAGATCCTTGATATTCTTTGCGAGTTTCTTTTTATCTGCAAGAATAGTTCTTGGAATGGTTGGCATAATCTCACGATGAAAATACTCAAAGTACTTATCGTAAGTCTTATCAATATCTTGATAATCAAGAAGACTCTTTGAAACCTCGATAGCATTGTTGGCTTGATCCATCCACTCGTAGTAGGCTTTGATGAAAGCCGTAAAGTTAGGATGATCTCCCCTTACGAAGAAGGGTAATTGATCCTCAATGATATTCGAGATCTTTTTCTCAGACATTAGTACACCACAGGATAGAGACCAGTATCAACCACGGTAGTTGATACGCCAGAAGTTGTAGCCGCTACAGTAGTCGCATTGACCTGCGATGTTTGATCGTTGACTATAGTTGTCTTTGCGTTTGCAATGAGAAGAATTTGATTCCTGACTGCTACAACATCCTTATCATGAGGAGTCGCAAATACACTTACCGATGATCCTTCATATGCAGTTGGTAAGAATGCATCGAGCTTTACGAGACCAGTCGTGTAATTCACTGTACCTGCATCTGAATCAGAAACAACACGATTACCAGCAGAGTCAAGATAATAGATTCGAACTTTTCCGTTACCATCATCGTCAAGATAAGAGTCACGACTATTAAAAGTAAATTTAGATGATCTTATAGCGTATGCATGACCAGCGTGTGGATGAAATAACTTTTGATTGAAAGCAATGTTATATGTTGCTGCTTTAGTTTTAGAAGGTGCAAACCTTCTTTCCATTTCTATATCTGTTAAACTACTGAGTATCGAAGGATCGGAATCATCAATAGCTCTTGTATACTTTGAGAATCTAAATTTTTGTTTATTAAAATCACTAAGATTAGCAGACTCAAAGTTTGATATAGAAGTATTCACTTTTGTTTGTACTTCTCCCGCACTGAGTGTTGTAAAATTAGGATCCCATCGAATTGTTGTAGTTGGATTTACATAGAGGAACTGAGCATCTACGAACTCTGTATCGATAGATAGAATGTTATGCTTTTTGAGAATATCTTTAATCTGGGTCTTACGAGTAGAAGATAGAACGTTACCGGACTTTGGCTTCGCTGATACATAAACTTTACCGTAGATAGGAGGATCATTTTCTTCACCACCCCATACACTTATGGATTGTATATCTCCAGTTTCTCGAAGAATGATTCTCTTGTAATCTTCTGCAAGTACAGCACGATTCTGAGTTTCAAAATTCTTTGGTGCATTGAACTTAATAGAATCGACACTCTCGAATGATGCTCCGCCTGCTGTGTTAGCATTCACTACCGTAGTAAATACAGATGATCCACCGACTGTACTCGGATCAGTGAATGTACCGATATCATTTCCAATTTCACCATTGCAGGAACGATAATTTATAATTACGATGTTACCGTTCTGCGGTGCCTGACCAAGTATGCCGTCGCCGAAGTAAACTTCATATTGATTCTCAGATTCTTCTTCAAGGAAGTATACAGCAGAGTTTGCTTGAACCTGTGTAAGATCAGTTGCAAGATTATACCGAGTTGAAGTTGTATCGGTCGATGAAGACTGAACATCGACTACAATAGATGTCGTATCGACATTTTCATTTGGTAGAATGAATCTTTGAGTATCTAGGTTATCAACTGTAAAACGATGTGTAAGAGGCTGGCCTTCAACGACTGTGATAACACCACTGTAGTTATTTGAAGAAGTAAATGTGTATGCTTGAGGAGTTACAAACTTCAGTGTCTGACCATCTACTGATGCAGTCCATTCCGTATTCTTATCGATTGTAATATCGGTTGGTGAACCGGTAGGAGTAACCGTAACAGTAAAGTTTGTGTTTGCGCCACGAGCAGATGTCGGCATATAGTTCAACATCTTGGCTCTTGATACGACACTATCTCGTAGTTGTGCCGAGTCAAGGAACATCTCGTTGCCGACCATGCTCGTGTAATATGCATTCTGATACGTATTATAAGCAAGCATATCAATCAATAGACTGATAGCAGAACCTTCGAAGTTAAAATCAAGGAACTCTGGTTGTGCTTTCAAAAAATCTTTTAGTGATACCTTGATATCATCAAAGTCTAATTCAGTGACGCTTATGGTTGAATTTGCTGCCATTATCGAATTCTCTCTAACAGTACATCGACCTCGATGGGTTCGGGTATATTTCTAACGCTAAACTTTATGGTTACTCGTAGAGTATTCTGATCTTCCACGGGTGTTGTTATTATATCTTCAACTATCGCTCTAGGTTCGTTGTTCTCTAAAGCCTGCCTAATATTTTGCGTAACATTATATTCAGTGATCGGAGACATATTTTCAAATAACTGAGCGAGAACATTTCCACCGAGTTCGGGTTGATAGGGCCTTTCGTAAAAGTTCGTAAGTACAATGTTCTTCACACTCTGCTTTATAGATTCAGCATTTGCAACCAGCTTCATGTTACCAGTGACAGGATGAACATTAAACGACATAGGAATATCTCGATAGATCTCCTGTTCTATTTCAGACTGTAAACCGGTACTGGTGATTCTGCTTGCCATCGTAAGACTCTAAGAATTTATATTATTTATAATCATGGACCAGCAAATGTGTTATCAGAACCTGTTGCAACACTCGTACATCCTGATATTGCATCTCCGATTCTTCCGCATCCTTTTCCATTTATAAACACAGTAGTAGAACCGGTTGCAATAGGAGCAGCATGAGTAGGACATGGAGCAGGTGGCAGAAGATGTGGTGTGTTATTATCACCCTGTCTTGATATACCAGTTCCGTTTACGAATACATCAGGACTCAACTCATCTCTACGTGGCGTAGAACAGTGAGGTACATCTGCATCAACACTGTTTCCTCTACATATTGCCGGCACGTTCTCTCTCCATAAGTTGTTGTAATCTTTTATTCCACATCATTGCTATCTCGTGTTCTTCTTCTGAGTGCTCTTCGGGTATTTCATCTGGTAAGAATCTAATCAAGTGCTTAAATACAAACCCATCGGGTATATCATCCCAATCTGCAAACGTTACCATCTCGTTATTTGCTAACTTAAATACAAACTCAGCCATAATAACCTACGGGTTCAATTGAATGTTCGGGCCGCCGGTGATTGTAATATCACCACCAGCAGTTGTGTTTTGTGTTGATCCATATGTTTCGGTTACCGCACCAGTTACATTTGATGCCTGTGTGCTCGATATGGTTTCACTGTGTGAACCCGTAACGTTCGTTGTATGAGAATGTGATCCAGTATCAGTGCCGTATGTTTCATTAACGTTTTTCGTAACCGTTTTACTATTACTGCCATTTACTGTTACTGTATGAGAATGTTCATCTATCTTTGTGCCATATGTTTCTGTAACATTACGTAAAACGGTTTCGTTTGTGCTACCTGTTACAAGTTTTGTATGGAAGTTCTTATCGATTTCAGTTCCATAAGTTTCAATGACATTTGTTTCAACTGTTTCGTTTCTACTACCTTTAATAAATGAAACTTGATCGCCAAGAATTGTCTCGTGATGATTACCTTTAATTGTTTCATGTTTATTGCCATCGACTTGAATGTTCCAATCACCTTTAATATATGTTTTACAGTTTGACTCGATAGTAAGATTTACGTCACCTTTGATATTAACGAAATTCGTTCCATGAACAACCTCATAGTTATTTCCAACGACTCTGACATGTTTTGTTCCATCGTGATCAACTTCATAAAAAGTTCCTGATCGATGATATTCATGGATACGAGTGGCGTCTGGTGTATCATCGTATTCTTTAATGTGACCACTTTCAGATTCAAACACATGGTTCAATGGATATGAAGTAGAGTATCTAGATTTACCCGTATTTTTGGTGAGATGTGTCGTTTTTGGTTCATCCCATTTTTCTTTGGTAAAATCTGTTTCTGGATACTTTATTGGATTAATGCTATCGGCGTTACCACTTGCATCTACTGATTGAGGAGCACCGGCCGCCGGAATAGGATGAGCATTTTTATCGTTAATAAATTCGTTTTCTTGAATGAAGCTTGGTCTTGGTACAGCATTTGGCCCAGTTGACTTTCCTGACATAGTAGGATAGTTACCAGCTGCATCAAGAAATTTATCGTCTTTCTTTTCTTTGTTACCATATATGTCTATGCCAGCGTCTCTTGCTTCAGTATCAGCATATCCCTGAGGCAATTCTTCAAACTCATCACGTAAAGCTTGGTCACCATGAGCAATCATAACACCAGTAAGAGCAGCATTGTCTTTCGATGCGAGAACTGGATGACTAGCGTTACGAGCAAGACGATTCGTATCCGGTCTAAGCCGATCGTTCTCTTTCTCACCCGTTTTGAACTCTTCATTAGCTTCACTGTAATTTTCAGCCGGTGTAGTCGTACCTCGAGGATATCGACTTACGTATGGTTGATCTTCGGAATGACTTTCCCAAACACTCAGATTGTTTTCTTTCGTTCGACCCGTAGGATCATTAAATCCTAGAGAGGTATCGCCAGCTTCGCTTGGAATAGCAGAGATAGATCCCATTATAACTGGCCGTTGTGCTTCCTTACCATCAAGAAAGAATCCTACGACCCATGTTCCTTCGACGAGTCCGAGTGCGGTATGACCGACATCACCCATAGCAGCAGATGTGATCGACTGAATTGGTTGTGCCCAAGGTAGATTATCGGTCGGCGTATCCGACTTGCTTTGTGAATGAAATCCATAACAACGTACGCGACAGCGACCGAGCTGTAAAGGATCACCTCTATCCTCTACGACTCCCATCCACCAAGTAAACTCAGTTCCCATATTAAGCATTAGTCACTTCCTCAACTTTCTTGCCATAAACATCTTTCACACAATCCATTACGGTATAGAAAGAACTATCTTGTTTGTTAATTATATGTCGAACTGCGCCGACGAAGAATCTTTTATTATAGAGTAGATTCTCTTTTTCCATAAACTCTTTCACTTCAGTATTCTGTGGTATGACGAGTTCAACTACCTGACCAACTTCAATATCTGAGTTACCTGGAATCGTAACTTCTATTACGATATTATTGAGTTGCGTTCTTGATGTAACATCGAAGGATAGAAACTCGTGCAACTTACGTGGGTTACGCAGCTGCTGATCCGTTTCTGTTGTAGGATCATTTGCGAACGGATCGTGAACTCTTTCCTTTACGAAGGGCACGGTTCTTGGATCACCAATGTTAGTCGGCAGAAAATACTTATACGACGATTTAGTTGTCGTCTTGAATACCGAGTTCTTTGCATATAACTTTTCATTCGGTTTCTTTTCGAGATGCGCAAAGTTCTTCGCATCGTTATCATAGTTAAATGTCGTCTCAGTGAATCGTTTTAGTATCGGATCAAGAGCTTCAATGTCGTGGCTATATAATCCAGTTTGAATGTTTTCCTGTGTATCGACCTGTTTTACGACTTTCAAATCTTCAATGAGTTGACGCGGGTGAACTTTCTGAGATCCATCCATCAAAGGTTTTTCGGTACTTGCTTCTGATAAAAAGAACTTTTCGAAGGGTTCTCCTACTAACAAACTATCGAGAGTTCTGAAGTTCCATCCATCATACGACTCATAGAAAACGAAGTTAGATGCTTGACTGGTATCCTCTAATGACTCTTTAGCATCAGCACCGCCTGGAGGAATCTTTTTATTTCCAAACTTATATGTGTTATTGTTACCGCCGGTTTTGACTATACCTTCTCTTGCAGCCATGTTGATAGCAGTGATTGGTTTTTCGCCAGGAAAGTTGAGGTTAAGAAAGTTAGAGCTCTCTTGTAACTTGATCTCTTTTTTCTTTAAGAAATAATGCTCTTCTTCAATTGGTTTAAGGAACTCCTCATAGATACTCTTGGTGATCTGATCTGCTGTTAGATCCTTATATGATTTCTTGACCGATAGTCTTTCGTTATTAATGATCTCTTGAGATACGCCTGTCAATAGATAAGCTTCGTTTCTCTCACCGGCTTTCTTTCGATCACTAACTTTGAAGATACGAAATACGTAAGTTCTAAAATCATCAAAGCCTGGTGTACCGAAACGAAGAACGAGTGTTTCATCACCTACTATCGGAAAGAACTCAACAAGACCAACAGCTTCCATCATTGATACTTCACAATAGATACCGTTATCCATTATGTCGTGATATATATCTATACCCAACATGATTTCTTGGATATCACGAAAGTTCTTATCATGATTGTATAGGACGCAGCTCGCAATCTCTACGTTCTTTGCCCTATACGGTAACGAAGATAATCTTGACATTATTCAAATATGCTTTCGGCCTGATCTAGGAATAAGTTCAGATATACATTATCAAGAACCTTTATGATTCGGCGNTCATCATTCTTTTCTTCTTCATAAGTATAGTTCGATACTTCACGTTTCTGGTCTACCGGTAATCCTGCATATGTTTCAGCATCGACCTCGAAGTACTTCTGAGGTACGATGGTTCCATCGAAGAGAACCTGCTTATCCTGATACTTCCATTCGTAATGATGTCTTGTGCCTTGAGCTGATGCAACTGAACCGTACTTAGATTTAATAAAGTTAATGAAAGGGTTGTAGTCCAATGGCCACTCGAACATTGGATCAATAATCTCGTTCACTTTGTATATGACCCAGTCGAGTGTAACATCACCATAGAACCTATCAGCAATGAACTGTGCAGTCTGACCTTCCTCTACCGTATGTGTATAGTAAATAGCAGAACGTTCATTCCACACATCTCGCAATCTATACCTGACGAGTGGATTCTTAATCGTTCTCGGCTTATTATTTTTCAGAATATCGAAGTCAATAAGCGGATGATTCTCGAAGTAGTGTGCCATTATCTGTCGTCCGATTTGATATTTTCTTTTGTAATGATAGCAACTTCCTGCAGCTGCATTTCGATCTGTACTGCTACCGGTGCTTTTGTGGTTCCATCAGGACTGGCATGATATTGAGTACCATCTGGATGATAATTTACAGAGAATCCTTTTAAGACCGAAGGTGCTATATTATATAAGAACTCATTGTAATGAAAGTCGATATCAAACTGTTCTGGATAGGTTAAGAATACTGACTGACCAGCAACATCACCTAGACTGGATCGACCGGGTGCAGCATGATATTTAAACAGCTTAACGATATTATAGATAGTGTTGGATTCTGCATAGTTTCTTGCAACGAGTTTCCAACTGAATGTATGTTCCCTCATAGCCGGTGCATCGTAAAGCAGAGCCATAAACGGATTCCTTGCGATACCAGCACCGCCCATTGCACCTTTGACAGCAGGTCCTATGCCTGCACCAACCACACCAAGGACGGCTCCTGTTTTACCACCCTTAGCGGCACCAGGAAGCGCAAGACCTCCACTTTCTGCTGCCTGTGATACATAGTAACCCGCACCTGCTGCTAGACCTTTTGTGTCGATACTACCTTTCACTGCATCGGTTAAAGATTCGATCTTGCCTGACTTTATGAAGTCTGCAACGCCGCCACCGGCAGCTGCACCAAGTGCTCCAACCGGTCCTAAAGATTCAGCATTGTATCCGTGGTTGTATCCGGTTGTAAGCTGCTGTGGCATCGGTAAGAATACACGTGCAATATCTGACTGTATTGGTGAATCGCTTCTTTGCATAAGTTTTTGTGCAAAGATACGAACGGCACACCAGTGATCGAGCTGCTCGACATCTCCAGGAAAGAATAATTCCGAAGCATTACCTACATTAAATCCTGCTGAACCCAGTGATTTAGCTAAAGGAGTACCGCCGCCTCTCTTTTCTCCAGAGTTAGATCGGAATGAATTTGCAATTGGACTTGGACCTGGCATATAAATAGTTCCTTAGAAACTGTTTTAGATATTTATAATGACAACGCTGAAGGGTAGATTCAAACCTCAAAATCCGCAGAAATATAAAGGCGATCCTACGAACATTATATACCGCAGTTCGTGGGAACTTAAGTTTATGAAGTTCTGTGATCTTAGAGAAGATATCCTACAGTGGCAATCAGAAGAGTTTGCGATACCATATAAGCATCCTATCGATGGAAAGTTTCATCGTTACTTTCCAGACTTCCTTGTAAAAGTAAAGACCGCAAGCAATCAGATCGAGACGTGGGTCGTCGAGATAAAACCGTATGCTCAGACTCGAGAACCTAAGAAAACGGATTCTTGTAGAATCACAAAGAGATATATCAACGAAGTTCGGACATATGCAATCAATAAGTATAAGTGGGACTATGCCGAAGCTTGGTGCAAGGATCGTAACTACAAGTTCGTCATATTTACAGAAAAAGAATTGAACATTAAGTAGCCTTATAAATAATGATAAGGAGTAAATATGGTTGCGTACGTATTCGATAGGATTCTACAACAAGGTGTAGCGGCAGGAGAAGTTCCCGCAAGAACTCGTGCTGCGCGTGACTGGTTTCGTGAGACTGCATCTGGGTTTCGTACGACTCCAAACGAATTGCTACGCGGAGCAGCTAACGCTGAAGGAGGTAGTGCTCTTACGAGTAGGACACTCCCCGGTCGTATGTATACCTTCTTCTATGACCCGAAGACAAAACGTGATCTGCCGTACTATGATAGGTTTCCTCTTATCTTTAAGATCAAAAACATAGACGGTGGATTCCTTGGTATCAATATGCACTATCTACCACCGCAGTTAAGAGCAAGATTGATGGATGCACTGTATCCACTCGTAACGAATCGTAAGTACGATGAGACGACTCGTCTACGATTAACATACGATATTCTGAATGGTGCAACCAAGTATCGATTCTTCAAGCCTACGATTAAGAAGTACTTGAACAGTCACGTAAGATCGCGATACGTTCTCATCAATGCAAATCAGTGGGACATGGCTCTATTCCTACCGACAGAACGTTTCGTTAAGAAGAATAAGAACTTCGTTTGGCGAGAGAGTCGTCGAGCAATAAGGAGACGCTGATGCCTTTTAATATAAACGGTTTTACTTCAGAAATCAATAAAAATGGTTTTGCGCGCGGTGATTTCTTTGAAGTTCTTTTCACAGGATTTCCTTCTAAAGTTGTAACTGCTATTAAGAACTCATCAACTCCATCTGTTGATGTCACATCTGAAATTGAATCTTTAGCGCTAAGAGCTGAATCAGTTACGACTCCACAGAGAGCCATCACTCCTATCGAGTATAAAGATTATGGAGCTCCATACAAGATAGGATCGACTGCGAACTATATCGAGATCGATGTAACATTTATTCTAAGTAAAAATATGAGAGAAAGAAACTTCTTTCTTGCTTGGCAAGACGTTATCACGGGAGATCATCGTCTTCAAACAGGCAACGCACGAGGATCATCTTTTGATCTTGGTTACTTTGATGACTATAAATGTGATGGGATTGAGATCATCCACTACAAGGGTGATAATGCAAAAGAAGAAGTCTTTTCTCAACCCGCTTATGTTACACAGTTAAGAGATGCCTATCCACTGAACGTAGGTCCAGTTACAAGATCATGGGCATCAGCAGAAGTATTGAAGCAGCAGGTTACATTTACGTACCGCTACTTCTCTGAGAAACCATCCGGTATTGCAACACCTGTGAGAGCTGAACTTGCTAGTGCCGGATTGTAATTGATATTAAATTATATGGAGATATACTATGCCTTTACCAAAGTTGGTAACGCCTGAGTTTACAATTTCGGTTCCATCGACTAAGGAGCCAGTTAAGATTAGACCATTTCTAGTGAAGGAAGAAAAAGTTCTCTTCATGGCAATGGAAGGAAATGATGCAAACGATATTGAGGGAGCTATTACGAATATCTTAGAAGCTTGTATTCTTACACCCGGAGTAGATGTAAAGAAGTTGCCCTCATACGACTTAGAGTATCTNTTTCTACANTTACGAGGTAAGTCGGTCGGTGAGACAATCAAACTTAAGATGTCACACGGAGAAGACAAAGAGTGNAAAGCTGTAACAGATGTCGAGATCAACGTTGAGGATATCAATGTATTCTTTGATGAAGATCACACAAACAAGATACAGGTCTCTAACGAGATAGGAATTAAGTTTAGAGATCCGAGTCTGCGAGATCTGACCAGCGTAGATATTGCAGAAAATAATTATGATACCGTAGTGAATGTTGTTGCTAACTGTATTGATATGGTATACGATAAAGAAGATGTATATGATCAATTCACGAGAGAAGAAAGTGTTGAATTCTTGAATAGTATGACACAGGATCAGTTCACAAAGGTTCAAGGATTCTTTGATACACTACCAAGATTGAAGCACACTATAACTTGGACTTGTCCAGAATGTGGAGAAACAGATAGCGTTACAGTCGAAGGACTGCAGAATTTTTTTACATAGCGCTCAGTCATGATAACTTAGCGAATTATTATCAAATGAATTTTTCGCTATTACAACACCATAAGTATTCATTGGCTGAGCTTGAAGATATGATACCATTCGAGCGCGACATCTATATACATATGCTCGTGCAACATTTAGAAGAAGAACAAAAAAGGCTCGAAAGAAATGGCTAATCTTCAAGACGTCATCGAACGTATGAAAGCGGAAGGTGATCTGACTCGAAATAGCGGCACCAATTCTCTGAAGCAGACTAATCGTATTCTTGGTGAAGTAAAAACTGAGCTTGTTGAGATTGGTAAGAGCCTTGGCGCTATTCGTACGGTTGGAGGTCTCGGTGGCGGTCAAGTAGTGCAAGTCGTCGGTGGAGCCGGTGGCGGCGGTGGAACTGCATCTGCAGCAACAGCACCTGTTTCAGGCGGTGAGAATAATGATCCACAAACTGTCATGGGTCTTCTTGGTGCGGCCATACGTAATCAAACAATAGGTAGAGTCGAAAGAGGAGCTACAGCAGCAAGGGAGGCAGTATCCGGCGCTTTTCAGGAAAGTGCACTTGGTAGAGGTGTAGCTGCTACCCAACAATTCGTCGGTCAAAGGGTCGAGGGTACGAGGGAAGGTCTACGGGGTCTGGCTGGTCTACAGACGAACGCAGAGAGAGACGACCTACTCAGACAATCTGCTGAAGAAGAGAATGCTACTCGAGAATCAATCGATAGACTCGTAGAAGTACAGACTGCCATGCTCGGTCTATCGGAAGATGAAGCGGAAAGATTACGTAATCAAGAACTAGAGAAAGCAGATCTTGGATCCGGAGGTTCAGCAGAACCTACCGCGACTATGATAGGAGCTGGAGCGACAGGAGCGGCCGGTGGTGGCGGCGGTGGTTCTCGTGGCGGTGGCGGTAGTGGAGATGGTGCCGGTAAGATGGGAGGCATTATCGGTAAGTTCTTTGGTGGACTTGCTGGTGGAGCTCTGTCGGGCTTTATCATGGCACTCGGTAATCCTGCTATGATAAAGGCATCAGCTATATTTGCTATAGTGTTACCGCTGATAGGTGTAGCTCTTGCTGGATTTATTGCCGCGCTTGGACTCGGATTCGCTGCAGCTGCAGCAGTAGCCGGTAAGGGACTCGAAGTACTTAACGATCCGCTCGAACACTTTTCTGATGTCATGGGCAACTTCCAAATGCTCGATGGCAAGGCAATTGGTGAAGCCGGTATGGGAATGGGTACATTCTTCACTGAACTACCACTCCTGAAGATTGGCGCGACGGCCGTTGTTCTCGACAAACTTGACTTAAATGGCTTAGGTAAGTTTGCTGATGCAATGAAAGTCTTTGAGAAGACTGACGGTCAGAAACTCAGCGTAGCTGCAACTGGCATATCAAACTTCTTTGATAATCTACCAGGCCTGGGTGATCTATTATCTGGATTGGCGGCCGGTAAAGTAAGTGGTAGTTTAGGAGCACTGGCTGACGCTCTTGTAAAGTTTAATGAGGTTAATGCAGATAAGCTCAAAACTATCGGTCCTGCTGTAGGACAATTAGGCGAAGGCTTGTTAGCAGCCGGTCTCGGTGAAGTCTTTAGTACTATATCAAAGGCTCTCGGAGGAGAAGGTGGTGGAATCGAAGGACAGATGACGAGCCTAGCGAATGGCTTTAGACAGTTCAGCGATATCAATGCCGATGATGTTGCTAAGATCGGCCCAGCAGTTAAAAACCTAGGTGAAGGATTAAAGGCTGCAGGTGACAGCGGTGGATTCGGAAATGCTCTTGGTGGTATCGTATCGAGTATCGGTTCATTCTTTGGAGCTGAAGAAAAAGATCCTATAGAGATGTTTAAGAAGTTTGCAGTACTCGGTGAAGGAGAGACCGGAGATAGTTTGAAGAGAGCAGGTGAAGCAGTAGGTGGATTAGGGAAAGGACTCGCTTCTATCAATAATCTCGATATGGGTAATCTTGATGACTTTGTTGATGATATTCTCCCACCCCTCACTAAGTTAAGTTCGAGTTTTAATAGTCCGGAAATGGCTGGAGATCCACTGGGTAAATTTAGTGCAGGCCTTGTTAAGCTCGGAGAACTCGAGAAAGTAAACGGCACAGAAGTTCAAGCTAATCTTACTAATATAGGTAAGGGTTTATCCAGCTTCGCTGAAGATCTTGAAGATGGTAAAATCAAAACACTTCAAAAAGCTGCCTTTATACTTAGTATGATATTCGGTAAATCTGGTGGTGGAGGAGCAGCAGCAGCGCCTCAACAACAAAGAGCAGGAGGAGCACGAGGAATCTTCGGAAGTCCTGGAGGTGCGACTCTATTGCGTGGAGAAACTAGATCCGCAGATCTTGAAGGAGCCGATGAACTAAAATACGGTAAGGAAGCCTTAGCACAAGGTCCAAGTACGCAAGCATTACAAAAAGCATTATTTTCAGATGATGTTGAAAAAAATCTTCGAATGAAAAAAAGGGTCATTGAAAATCTAAAGAGACAAGGTTATACAGATGAACAGCTTTCTCCAGAAGGTCTTGAGAAACTTACTGGCAAAAAGGGTTCAGGCACGATTAGTATTGGTGATACAACATATGATATGCGAGCCATCGGTTTATATAGAAATCTAAAACGAGAGCAAGAGCGATCTCTTATGAGTCCTGGTGGTGGAAGAACGAATGGTGCTGCTATCAATGGAGCGTCTCGTGAGATTGCTGCAGGACAGAGACAGGGTGGTGGTAATATAGTAGCACCGACAGATAACAGTAATAACTCCACAAACGTTACGAATGTAAATAACGGCGGTGGTGGTGGCAGTCCTCCACCTTCTCCACGCAGATCTCAACATCGTGGTGGAATGTATGATGTACGTAATTTCTAAAAAAAAGAGGGGACCCAATGGACCCCCTCTCAAAACCAATACCGATATTAGTTTTATTCGTCTTCGGCCAGTTGCTTAAAAAAGTCTAGGCTGTCATCAGACGATTCATCACTGCTCCAAGGAGCACTCTCTTCTTGCTTAGGAGCAGCGGATTGAGGTTCGGCGAATGCCTCTTCCTCAACTTCCTCCGCAGTGGAAGACACCGCAGTAGCACCAAGAACTCGATTGAGCTTGGCTTGCAGTTCCGAGAATGATTTGAAGTTCTTACGATCCGTAAACTCAGCAAGAGAGTACTGCGAGTTCCAGATCTTTTCAAGAGCCTCGTCATCATCAGATAGAGAAGACGTCGAGTCGAACTCAGAGCGATCGTAGTTACGATACCCTTCAACGTTACGAATCTTCATCTTAAAGTTGGCACCGTCCCAGAAGTCAAATGGATTGACCGGACTTTCGTCTTCGAACTCAGGATTCATCTGATCATTGATCTTGTCGAAGATACGCTTACCGAACTTGTAAAGAAATACCTTACCATCGTTCTCAGGATGGGCAGGGTCCTTTACGACTACGATGTTGGCGATATAGTTCAGACGCCGCTTCTGTTTACGAGCCTGATCCTTACCGGCATCATCGCCACGGTTCCAGAGCATCGAGTTGTACTCACCAACCGGATCCTTTTCATTAAGGGTCGTCAGCGAGTTCTCAATGTACCAGCCACCTGGTCCTTGGAAACCATGAGAGAACAAACGTACCCAAGGAAGGTCCTCACCCTTAGGAGCAGGAAGGAACCGGATAACGGCATAACCGTTACCAGCCTTATCGACCTCAGGTTGCCAGAAACGTGTATCGGCTCCACCGCCGCCACCGCTCTGCATTTTGTTTGTTTCGGAAACGATCTTATCGTAGACCGTTTTACGTGAACGCTTAAGTTCAGCGAAAGATGTATTCATTTCGTATACCTCGTATGTTTAGTATGTTTGCTTGTCCACATAATCATAATGTATGATATATTTATACCATAGTTAGAAACCATTGTAAATAAGTTTTCTAGAAATAATTGTCCTGTTCGATACTTTTTTGCTCCCAAGTTGGTTTCACAGTTCGTAACTCATTCTGCATGTAACTGACTTCTTTTTCGAGTTCTTTTACACGAGTACGTAATACACGCAGTTCACCTTCGTATCTTTCTACTTCAAGATTCATTGACAGTCTCCTTGAGTTTCTTTCGATATGAAAACTTATCGTAGTTTAAAAACTGACGATAATTAGAAATGAGTTGTTTCTTTTCCTCCCATACAATATCATCTAATTTTGCATTCCAGTATCGTATGAACTTCAATACATCATCCATGATAATAATCGTCTCGATACTGACCTTCTTCTGAAGCAAAAGCTTCAGTAACAAAGGATGATTGCCATCCTCTACCAGTAATAATTTATTAAGCTCCAGATCCCGATTCCGGCAGTAATCAACAAGCCAATGTAACTCACTATCAAAGTGATAGCTAAGAGATTCACGGCGCTTCTTAAATTGTACATAGTTATCTTCACTTTCTTGGGATACAAGATTGCCTACCCAGTTGTTACTAATAATAAAGTTACTGACATAGAACTCTACGAGCTCTTCCTTATTGTACTTCTTCGATAGCTTACGAAAGAAGAACCTGTCGTTTCGTTTCAAGAATGACTCTTCGCCTGCTCGTACCTTACCGTTGTACTTAAAGTAATCATAGTTACTCGTGAAGTGCTGCTTCAGAGCAAGGTATACTTTATAAGCGTCAAAGCCTTCGGTTAATTCGTACATGCCTCTTTCACCGCGTGCCAACTCATGGTAGCACATTTCACTCGAGTAGGAAATTCACTTACCCCTGACAAAACTCGAAGTCTTTCTACATCATCATCATCTTCTACTTCTTTGCCAGTGCACAATTTATGGAACTTATCAAAGAGTATATGCACCTCTTCTATTGT
>FUFK010044188.1_pt1 | contig 44007 bp, 43 predicted proteins | sample 1021851 | NCBI WGS metagenome assembly FUFK01 (sample SAMEA51879418, study PRJEB19060) | metagenome
ATTGTGGCAACACCTTTTCTGGTTCTTCGGCCACCCGGAAGTGTACATCATCTTCCTGCCCGCATCGGGCCTGGTCTCGATGATGGTTGCGACGATGGCGCGCACGCCGCTGATCGGCCACTCTCTCATCGTCCTCGCCTTTCTCGCCACCGGGTTCATCAGCTTCGGCGTGTGGGCGCACCACATGTTCACGACGGGCATGCCGAACCTCTCGATCGGCTTCTTCTCGGCAGCGAGCATGGCGGTGAGCGTGCCGGCCGGGATCCAGGTCTTTTCGTGGATCGCGACCCTTGCCGTCGGCAAGCCGCGCTTCAACGCGCCGACGCTGTTCCTGCTCGGCGGCCTCGTCACCTTCGTGATCGGCGGCCTCACCGGCGTGATGGTGGCGATGGTACCGTTCGACTGGCAGGCGCACGACAGCTACTTCATCGTTGCGCACCTTCATTATGTGCTGATCGGCGGGATGGTGTTCCCGATGTTCGCCGCCTTCTATTATTGGACCCCGATGACCAGCCGCCGGGCTTTGAGCGAGCGGCTCGGCAAATGGGCGTTCTGGCTGATGTTCACCGGCATGCAGGTGACGTTCCTGCCGATGCATCTGACCGGTCTCATGGGCATGCCGCGGCGGGTCTACACCTATCTGCCGGGGCGCGACTGGGAAGTGACCAACATGATCTCGACGCTCGGTGCGTTCATGCTCGCGGCCGGCGTGCTCGTGTTTCTGGTCGATCTCGCGCGCAATTTCCGCTTCACCGTCGATGACGATGCCGGCAATATCTATGGCGGCGGCACGCTCGAATGGCTGCCGACCGGNCTCTATTCGNCNCGCAGCATCCCGGTGGTGNNNAGCCGCGAGCCGCTATGGGACGATCCAAAGCTCGGCGAGGATGTCGAAGCCGGACGCTATTTCCTGCCCGGTTCGGCGACCGGGCTGCGCGAGACGCTCATCACCAGCCCGCTTCGCGCCGAGCCGCAATATCTCCAGATCATGCCCGGCCCCTCGGCATGGCCGTTCCTCGCGGCGGTATTTACGGCGGGCTTCTTCCTGCTGCTGACGGTGCAGGCCTATCTTCCCTCTTTCGCCTGCGGGCTGCTCGCCACGCTCTGCGTGCTGCGCTGGCTGTGGGAGACCGACCGGACGGTGAAGGAAGAGACGGTCGATGTCGGGGCCGGGATCCTGCTGCCGACCTATGTCACCGGGCCATCGAGCCATGGTTGGTGGGCGATGGTCATCCTGCTGATCGTCATCGTCATGATTTTCATCATGGCGATGTTCAGCTTCCTCTATCTCTACGGCGTCCAGCCAGGTTTCTGGGTGCGGCCGGCCGCTTGGCAATGGCTGGCGGGGATCCTACCGGCCTATGGCCTCGCGGCGGGACTGGCGTTGCTCGCGCGCCGCATGCTCGCGCGCGAGAAGACGCAGCTCTGGACGCCGGGGGTGTTGTTCCTGTGCGCGGCGCTCGCCCTCGCAGGCGGAATCGGTCTCGATCTGTGGAGCTGGATCGAGAGCGGCCTCAGGCCCGATGCGAGCGGGCAGGGCGCGACCGTCTATGCCCTTCTGAGCCTCGAGGCGATCCTCGCCGCGGTTGGGTTGCTGATGGCCGCCTATCTCTCGGCACGCAACAGCCGCGGGATGATCGTGCGGCCGCGCAACAACAGTCTCGACCTGTGCGTGCTGTGGGTTGTCTACGCCGCCGGGCAGGGGACGCTGACCGCGCTGATCGCCCGCGGCTTCGGCGGAGCATGAGATGGGGCGCGGCTGGACTTTCCTCCTCGCCGGGCTGATCGTGTGGGCAGTTCATTTCTTTGCCCTCTACGCCATCGCCAGCGTATTTCCGACAACGGCGGCAGCACGGCTTCTGACGCTCGGCGCGACCCTGCTGTGTTTCGGCGCCATCGTCCTCCTGGGTCGGGACGCGCTGCGCTTCCAGCCTGCCGATCGTGTCGGGACCTGGATACGCAGCGTTGCGCTAGGTGGCTTGGCCATCGCGGTCGTCGCGATCTTCTGGCAAGCGTTGCCCGCCCTGCTCATTTGACGGTCCCAGACGCCGGCCAATCGATCGTTTCTTGTGCGGGGAGCCTCATTCGGGAGCGCGATGATCGATGACGGCGTCCTCGCGCTTTTCCGGGCGCAGGTAGATCGAGGAGATTTCCGCGAACTCGCTTCGTAACCGCGCCTCGATTTCTTCGATCAGCGCTTCGCCTTCTCCCATATCGAGCCCGTCGTCGAAGTCGGCGCTGATAGCGACGAAGATGGCATCTGGTGCGGTATGGATCGTCCGGACATGGTTGACGGCGGTGATACCCCGGCTTGCCGCCACCAGCGCACGCACGCGCTCGATCAACTGGGGATTGGCGCGTTCTCCGATCAGCAGCCCCTTGGCCTCACGGGCAAGCAAGACGGCAACTGCTGCCAGGATTGCGCCGATCGCAATCGATGCGGCGCCGTCGATACGCGCATCCTGCCATTGGTGACTCGCCCAGATGCCGGCGCCCGCGACGAGGAGGCCGGCAAGCGCGGCCGAATCCTCGAACAGCACGATGAATGCCGCCGGGTCCTTCGATTCCTTCACTGCTCTCCACCAGCCGCAGTCGCCCTTTGCGCGTGCGAATGCGCGGACGGCGATCGCCCAGGAGCTGCCCTCCATCACCACGGCGATCGCGAGCACGATATAGTTGACCGTCGGATCGCTCAGTGGTTCGGGCTCCTGGATGTGGCGCCAGCCTTCGTAGATCGAGATCCCGGCGCCGAGCGCGAAGATCAGGATCGCGACGACGAAGGCCCAGAAATAGAGTTCGCGCCCATAGCCGAACGGATGCCGGGCATCCGGCGGCCGCTTGGCGCGGTGCTGGCCATAGAGCAGCAACAGCTGATTGCCGCTGTCGACGAGGGAATGAAACCCTTCGGACAGCATCGAGGATGAGCCGGTAATCCCGGCGGCCACGAACTTTGCGACGGCGATACCGAGATTGGCGAACAAGGCCCCGAACAGGACGATATTGCCCCGAAGGAAGGTGGTGATGTTGCGCTCGGCCATGTCGCCTGTCTCCGCATCGACAATCGGCAAGCGGCGGGGAGGNTCCGAAGCCGCACCCGCATGGAGCATCAGGCCGACCGCCCGGAGCCAATCGCCCGATCTCGAGTCCAACGCGTCGGCGGCGGTCCTCGTCGCCGATCAGGCAATGCCTGCCGGAGATGCTTTCCGTGTGGGCATTGGCTGCAGACCCGCCGATTGCCGCAATGACATAGATGCACCCGTGCGAGGCCAGGCTCGGGTCCTTCTAGCCGGAGGCAAGCCGGAGCGCCGAGAACATCCAGCGCGCGGAGGGCGGGAAGAAATTGCGATAGGTCGGTCGCGAATGGCCGGTCGGCGTGGCGAGCGATCCACCGCGCAGCACCATCTGATTGATGATGAACTTGCCGTTATATTCGCCGACCGCACCTGCGGCCGGCGTGAAGCCGGGATAGGCGACATAAGGCGATGCACCAACGGCCGGGTAAGATCGCCGACGACCGGGAGCACGCGCAGGGCAGGGTGGGCTTGCGCAAGCGCCGCGGCCGAATGCTTCAGGAACGCGCCCGAAATGTCGATCGGGACATAGGCAGGCGAAGATCGCGGTGAGAAGCAACGGGGTTTTGGTCGCCGAGCCCGCACCGAATTCGATCAGCGTGCGGCCGTATCCGGCCAGCCGGGCGAGATCATCTCGATGCGCGCGCAGAAGCGCGGTCTCGGTGCGGTCGTATAATATTCGGCGAGCCTGGTGATCTCCTCGAACAGTTCGGAACCGCGCCGGTCGTAGAAATAGCGCGCGGGGACGATCTTCTGCGGCTGCGCGACCCTCGAGGACCGCTTTGCCAAAATCGTCCAGAACCTCGGCAACGCTTCGTGCATCCCGGACTCCTGTTGCCTGGATGCTAGGCGGCCAGGGCGCCGAAGCGATGGACCTCGGGTACCGCGCCGTAACGCCCTTTGATGGACTCGATATAGGCAAAGATGCTGACGACCGGATCGTCGGTCTCGGCGAATTCGCTGCGGCTCTGTGCCAGCCGCCCGTCTTGCACCAGCGCCTCGAGCGCGGTGCGCGCCCGCGATACCCGGCTCTTGACCGTCCCGGTCGCGACGCCGGTGATCCGGGCCGTTTCTTCGTAGGAGATGCCCCCGGCGGCGACGAGGATCAGCGCTTCGCGCTGCTCGGGCGGCAGCTGTTGAAGCGCACGCAGCATATCGCGAAGCTCGACCACATCATTCTGAGCGGCGGGCGCGCAGAGCAGGCGGTCGGCGACCAGATAGTCCCACTCGCCGACAAAGCGCTTGCGACGCTGAAGCGAGAAATAATGGTTGCGCAGGATCGTGAAGGTCCAAGCCCGGAAGTTGGTACCGGCCTGAAAGACTGCCCGGGCGCTCCATGCCTTGAGCATCGTCTCCTGTACCAGGTCGTCGGCAAGGTCGCGTTCGCCGCACAGTCCCCGAGCGAAGGCACGCAATTGGGGAATGACCCCCGCGAGCATTTGCTTGAAGTCGCGGTCGGCGATCGCGGTCGAACAGGGGTGCGACGATGGCGTGCTATCCATGGCATATTCCCGTTGCTGGAGATAAAACCACAACATTCCAGCGATGTGACGGTTCCGGACGAACGCCGCCTGGAAATCCAAGGCCAAGCCTTCATGCGCGACCCGCGGGGCTGCTGCGGATGCGATAGCCAATTCGCGACCCGAAAGGCTTCCGGGAAAGCATAAGACATTCCGCGCGATCGCAATCCATGCCGCACCGCTGCGTCCGTCATCGACCGGCCTCACGTTCAAGTGGCAGCGGGCGAGGTAAATCGCCGCGATGAGGCCAGCCGGACGGCGCCGATGATCGGGCAATCCAAGGCTGACGTCGTCATGTCGGTATAGCGGCGGCCGAAGGGTATTTCCAAAGCGCCGCCGCCGATCGTTCGCAGCCCGTTAGCAACAGGCGGCACTCCAGCATGGTGCAACCGGGCACTGCCAGGCCAATTCACAACGCCCGCGCCGGGCATCGAATAACCCAAGTTAATTCCTGAAATTCATGCACTTATGGAACGGACAGGCGATCCTTCTCGTTTAGCCTGCAACCTTGTCCAGCCGGATGAGGATCTCACGAGAGGAATGCGACATGTCTGACGATCGGAGCAATCAGGGTCAGGGCAGCGGGAACGGCGGCCAGGGCCAGCAGCAGCAGAATGGCGGCCAAGGGGGCTTTAACGAGCCGGGTCAGCGCCAGCAGGATGGCGGCGCAGATGATGCTCGCCAGGCCCCGGGCCAGGACGAACAGGCTGGCGACGAAGGCTTTGGCAGCGGCGAAGAAGGATCGAACCAGCAAAACCGCGGCGAAGAGCCGCGTAACCGCAGCTAGTCGACCTGGCTTGGCCGATACTCTCCTAGTGACGGCGGCTGTTCGTTCGAACAGCCGCCTTATTCAGATCCGAGGGCAGCCCCGCTCCTATTGCGACATGATCGGGTTAACGGGCGGAAGGCACCGCACAGCGCATGCGACCGGCCCCTGGGCAACATGCCTTTGGACGGACATGCTCCTCAACCGACCCAACACCGAAAATGCGCAATACGGCGCTAAAATGAGGATGCGCAGGCGGCGCCCTAAGGACCGACTTGGTTTACGCCCTGCCAAACTCCATGTATGTTTTTCCATCGGGTGGGTCAGGAGAGCAGAGATGAGCGATCTCCACCTCGACTATTTGCAGGCGCGTGCGCGCCATGAACGCAACATCGCTATTACAAGCGAGGACAATTGCGTCGCGCTTGTTCATTTGCGCATGGCCGACGAATATGAGCGCCGGGCCCAAATGCTGAAGGATGCAACGCAGCCGATACGTCCTGCGCCGATGACTGTGCAGCCCTAGGCGTTGCCGCGTTTGCGGCGGGTCTCCCAGCCTTTCTTGGCGGCAGCCGAGCGGTCGGCGGCGCTCCGGCTCGCCCCGCTTTTACGGCCGCCCTTTCGCGCACTTTCGTGGGTATCAGGCTTGCCGCGACCCGAGCCGGACTTGTTGCCACCGCCCGATTCCTTGTTGACCGTCGCCCAGGCGCGGCTCTCCGCTTCCTTTTCGGACACGCCCCGGTCCTCATAGCCTTCGGCGATATGCTCGGCCTTGCGCTTCTGCTTGTCGGTATATTTGTCCTTGTCACCGCGTGGCATGGCATTTCTCCACATTGATCATGGCCAATGGGCAACGATAGGATGGAGCGACAGTTCCAGCTCGACGCCGGCTCGCGCAGAAGGCCGAAATCTTCCTGATCTATTTTAGTTTTTCAGTTTTTTGGTACGATGTCGGGAACGGCGCGGAGACGCCCTCGTTGAGTCTGCGATCCCTCTATCGGAGGCTCCCGCATGACAGACACGATCGATTCCGAGCGGGCGGACGACGCGCCGCTCACCACATCGAAGCGAACATCCGCCGCCGTGGACGCTGCCATCGACAATCTGATCGACAAGCCCGGGCAGGGCGACGCCGATACGCTGGTCGGCCGCACGGTAACGATCAAGCGCCCGCGCGCCGAACTGTTTGCCTATTGGCGCGATCTCACCAACCTTGCCACCTTTATGGACAATGTCGAGCGTATCGACATGCTCGATGACAAGCGTTCGCGCTGGGTGGTGAAGGCGCCGGGCGATACCGCCGTCGAGTGGACGGCGGTGATCACTGAGGAACGTGATGGCGAGGTGATCGCCTGGGCGTCGGAAGAAGGCGCCGACGTCCCCAATAGCGGGCGTATCGATTTCCGCGACGCCCAGGGCGGGCGCGGGACGATCGTCACGGCGACGATCCTCTACGACCCGCCTGCGGGGATCATCGGCAAGGTGATCGCCAAGATGTTTCAGCGCGAACCCGCAATCCAGGCGCGGCGGGACCTGCGGCGCTTCAAGCAGCTCATGGAAACCGGCGAGATCGCCACGGGCGCGCGTAACCGCCGCCTGCTCGAGGAAGGGAAGAACTGATGCGCGCGCTGGCCTGGCATGGGAAGCACGATGTGCGGGTGGACACGGTCGACGATCCCGAGATCCTCAATCCGCGAGACGCGATCATCCGCATTACCTCGACCGCCATCTGCGGCTCGGACCTGCATCTCTATGACGGGTACATCCCGACGATGCAGGCGGGTGACATTCTCGGCCATGAGTTCATGGGCGAGGTGGTCGAGACCGGCCCTAAATCGACGCTTGAGAAGGGCCAGCGCGTCGTGGTGCCCTTTACCATCGCGTGCGGGTCCTGCTTCCATTGCGGCAAGCATCAGTATTCCGCCTGCGACAATGCGTTGCCCGCCGATAATCAGGACATCGCGCAGGAACTGTACGGCCAGCCGATGAGCGGGCTGTTCGGCTATAGCCATATGACCGGCGGCTATTCGGGCGGGCAGGCGGAATATGTCCGTGTCCCGTTCAGCGATGTCGGGCCGATCGTGATTCCCGACGGGATCGAGGACGAGAAGGTGTTGTTCCTCTCCGACATCCTCCCGACAGGCTGGATGGCGGCGGAGAATGCGCAGATCGAGCCCGGCGATACCGTGGCGGTATGGGGTTGCGGGCCGGTCGGACTATTCGCGGTGCAATCGGCCTTTCTGATGGGCGCTGAGCGGGTGATTGCGATCGACCATTTTCCGCATCGGCTTGAACTGGCCAAGCGCTTTGGTGCCGAGACCATCAATTTCGAGGAAAGCGCGACCTATGAGGCGCTGATGGAAATGACCGGCGGGATCGGCCCCGACGCGTGCATCGACGCGGTGGGCCTCGAGGCGCATGGCTTCTTCGTCGACAATGTCATCGACCAGATCAAGGCGTCGACCTTTCTCGGCACCGATCGCGCGCACGCGATCCGCCAGGCGATCCTTGCCTGCCGCAAGGGTGGGCGGGTCTCGATGCCCGCAGTCTATGGCGGGTTCATCGACAAGTTCCCGCTCGGCGCGTTCATGGAGAAGGGCCTGACGCTCCGGACCGGGCAGACCCACGTCCAGCACTACATGCCCGGGCTGCTCAATGCGGTGCTGGAAGGAAAGATCGATACCACCTTCCTGATCAGCCACACGCTGCCGCTCGAGGAAGCGCCGAGCGGCTACAAGATGTTCCATGACAGTCAGAACGAGGTGACCAAGGTGGTGCTCAAGCCGCAATGGTCGCGGGCAGCGGAGTGATCCGGATGGCAAACAGACTTGCCGTGGTGACCGGCGCTTCGACCGGGATCGGCTTCGAACTTGCGACGCTCGCGGCGAAGGATGGCTGTGACCTGATCGTGGTTGCCGACGAGCCGCTGATCGCGGCCGCGGCGGACGACTTCCGCCAGTTCGGCACAAAGGTCGAAGCGGTCGAGGCTGACCTTGCGACGATCGAAGGCGGGAATAGCTTACTGAGCGCGGCGCAGGGAAGAGAGATCGACATACTCGTTGCCAATGCCGGCGTCGGCACCGGCGGCGCGTTCCTCGATCAGGACGTAGCGGCCTGGCGCCATTCGATCGATACCAACATCACCGGGACGGTCTATCTGTTGCAGCGCGTCCTCCAGCGAATGGTGATGCGCGGGCAGGGCCAGGTGCTCGTGACCGGCTCGATTGCCGGCTACATCCCCGGCAGCTTCAATGCCGTCTATAACGCGACCAAGGCATTCGTCGACAATTTCACTGAAGCGTTGCGCAACGAGCTCAAGGAAGTGAAGGGCGTCACGCTCACCACCTTGATGCCGGGCGCGACCGACACCGAATTCTTTGCGCGCGCCGGTATGCTCGACACCAAGGTCGGGCAGGATGAGGACAAGGCCGATCCCGCCAAGGTCGCCCGCGATGGCTGGGACGCGATGATCGCCGGCAAGAGCCACATCGTATCGGGCTGGTTGAACAAGCTTCAGGTCGCTGCTGCGGGAATCGTGCCGCAATCGACGCTCGCCGAAATGCACCGCGGCATGGCCGAGCCCGGATCCGGAAAGGAATGAGGAGAGACACGATGTCGGACAAACATACTGAAACCCAGCCGCGCCCCAACTTGTCGACCGAACCCGGCGAGAAGGGTAGGGCGCCCAACAGCGCGACGCAGACGCAGGACCGGCCGAATATCTCGACCGAACATCAGCGTGAGGGCGATGCGCGCAGCCCGAGCGACACGCTCGATCGTGGCCAGGACGGCACGCCGGGAGGCCAGCCGCCGGAGGATGTCGAGGACCGGCCGGTGGTCAGCACAGTCGAGCCGGAAGATTACCCCAAGGACCTCCCCGATCATTGAACCGGATTCTCTCTGACCGTCTTCGCTCAGGCCGTGGGGCGCCGCCGCTCCAGATTGTCCTGACCTGCGTTATCCCGCATGAAGCGGTAGATGGCGGTTGTTGCGAAGAGCCGTGCCGGCTGCCGGCAAGGGCGCTTTCCCGCAGGAGAAAGGTCATAAGACAATTGGTAATTGGGCTGTCGCCATGCAAACGAATGATTCCTTCTATTATCAGAGACGAGTACAATAGGAGCGCTCACAAGCCGCGAAATGTAAAGACAATGCGACCGCTCTTGTTCATTTTGAGAATGGCGGAACAGTATGAGCGGCGCGCGCAAGAGGCGGGCGTAAGCTCGAAGTCGTCCCGGGCGACTAGGCGCCATCGATGCGGAGCGGTTCCTGCTTTGGAATATCCCTAGTCGAAGCAGCAGTAACCGTGCGTCTCGATCAATGCGATCGCCTCGCGCTCATCCGACGTATCGGATGACAGAGTCACTGATTGACGCTTCGTCCACGGCCCGAGGTCAGGCGGAAGGTTTGCGCCCTCTTCGTCTCGAGTGAGCGCGTAAGGGCCTTTCGCTCCTTTATACAGCCAGACATCCATGTCAGCTTATGCGTTGATCTACGAACGATCTCAACCGGATCGTGGGCAGACATTCGAAAGCGAGTTGGCCGCGCCGACTGCTACGGGCCGCAATTCCGGCCGTTCGACCGGCCCGCGACGGATTTTGAAAGCGGTCTTTCGGTCGGGCGGCGATCGGATGAACTTGGCGAAGCGGCCGCGCTAAGGCTTGAAAGACGGGGCGTCCGAGCCGACCTGATGGCCCCCGATCCACACCTCAAGGAACCTCATGCCGTCTCTCCAGGACTTGCCGTTCCTCGCATCTCCTCTGGATGCTGTGAACCCAGCACCATCTGCGTGGCGCGACCGGCTGCAGGGCTATGTATGGCACGCGCAGACCATTGGCTGTTCGGGCGCGGACGTATTTCATCTGACCGGCGAAGACCTGCGATCGGTATTCGTGAAAGCCGAGCCGCTCCGGCCACTCTCCGAGCTTCCGGGTGAAATCGAGCGATTGCGGTGGATGTCGAGCCAATCGGAATTAGGCCCGACGGTTGAGGCCGAAGTTCACGAGGCGGGACGCATCTGGTTGTTGATGTCCGAAGTTCCAGGGCGTGACCTCGCCAGTTCTCCCGACCTCGCTCCTCACCAGATCGTTGAGATCGCGGCCGATGCTCTGCGCCAGCTCCACTCTCTCGACATAGCTGCCTGCCCGTTCGATCAGCGGCTCGCAACGAAGCTCGCTCAGGCCGAGGCGAATGTCGCGGCCGGGCTGGCCGACGAGGAGGACATGGACGACGAACGGCTCGGACGGACTGCGGTCAGCGTTCTTGAGGAGGCACTGGCATCGCGCCCCTCCACGGAAGACCTCGTCGTCACGCATGGCGATGCCTCTATGCCCAATCTGATGGCAGCAGACGGGCGGTTCACCGGTTTCATAGATTGCGGACGCTTGGGCGTCGCCGATCGGCATCAGGATCTGGCGATCGCCCCCTGGAGCATCGAGTCGAATTTCGGCGCTTCCTTCGTTGGGCCGTTTCTCGCTCGCTATGGCGGCGAGGTCGGTCCGGCGCGCCTTCACTATTACCGGCTCCTCGACGAACTCTTCTGATCTTGTCGGTGCAGCATAGTCGATGATCAAAGGTGAATAGCGACGACGACCTCGTCGACGGTCGCAGGAAAACGGCGGCCAACGTTCGTAACATCTGACCTTCAGGCGGATTCATGCGCTTCTAGTGGGACTTAGGTCACCGGATCATCCGAACGCGCCACTTCGCCACTATCGCGCCGAACGAAGCTTATCTTCCCTTCCGGCTCGAGGATTGCCCAGGCGACGTCGGCCACATGCGCGATACCCGCCAACCGCATCTCGGATTCGATTTCGGAACGCGTCAGCCTGTCGCGGCGCAGATTGGCTTCGACTAGTGCGCCATTGTGGACCAGCACGCGCGGCGTTCCCTCGACCAGGCGCTTCGCGCGAGGGGAGAGATAGACCACCCATCCCAGCACTACCGTCCAGAAGGCAAAGGTCGCGATCGCCAGCGTCGCGCCGGTCAGGCTGAAGTCATTATGGGTGATCCCCTGCTGGATCAGGTCGCCAACCACCACCAGCATGACCAGCTCGAACGGGGTCATCTGTCCGAGCTCGCGCTTGCCCATGAGCCGCAGCAATCCGAACAGGATCGCGAACATCACGCTGGCGCGGATCACGATATCCATCAGGGCAGCACCGTGATTTCGATGGGCACGCGCACCACTGGCCGATTGCCATCGTGCAGCTCGATACTCCCGGAATTGCCCGCGAACAGCGGCGGGTTGATCTGACCATCGATCTTGATGTCGAGCACGTCACCGGGCTTCAGTTCGCCATAGCTGAAGCGGAAGGCGCCCTTTTCCGCCTTCTCCTCCGACGGCGCTGGGATCATCGTATTGACCGTCATGTCGCGCCACAGCGAGACCGGTACCACGATCACCGCATCTGTGATCGGCATCCGCGCAGTGACGCGAATGCGCGTTTCAAAGAACACACCGTTGCGCAACACGCGTGGGGTATGGACTTCGATCTGCCCAGCGGGCGCCTCTGCGGTGATGCTTCGCGCCTTGCCGCCGCCGAAAGCGCCGAGCAGCGCCGCCAGCATGACCGCGCCAAGCACCGCGAGCGAGATCCAGTTAAACCGTGCGCCATGACCGTCGGCATCGGCCGACTCGATTCCGTCGGGATAGGTGGCGGCTTTATCGGACATGGTTCGGCAAGGAAACGATTCGTGGTGAGAGAAGGTTGCGCGCTGGGGAACCCCGTGCCGCGCCTGCCGGTTCTTGGCGTAACCCACGGAGCAGAAACGATGACCGACACCGCCGAGATGATTCATGAAGATGCGCTGCCCGGCGATGAGCACAAACTCGACCCCAAACCCGAATGGCAGCCACGCTACTCCGGTTCGGGCCGGCTCACGGGCAAGGTAGCGCTGATCACCGGCGCCGATAGCGGCATCGGCCGTGCCGTCGCTGCGCTGTTTGCGCGCGAGGGCGCCGATATCGGCATCCTTTATCTGCTCGAGGACAAGGATGCCGAAGATACCAAAGCGATCGTTGAGGCCGAGGGACGTCGCGCGATCACGATCAAGGCCGATGTCGGGTCGAAGAAGATGTGCGAGCGCGCGGTCGAACAGGTGATCGAAGCGTTCGGCCGGCTCGACATCCTCGTCAACAATGCCGGCGAGCAGCATCCCGACAAGGACATTCGCGACATCACCGAGGAGCAACTCCAGCGCACCTTCCAGACCAACATCTTCGGCATGTTCTATCTGGTGCAGGCTGCGGTGGAGCATCTGCGTGAGGGAAGCTCGATCATCAACTGTACCAGCGTCACCATGTACCAGGGCTCAAAGGAACTGCTCGACTATTCGAGCACCAAAGGCGCGATCACCGCATTCACCCGCTCGCTGTCAGAAAACCTCATCGAAAAGGGCATCCGCGTGAATGCGGTCGCGCCCGGGCCGATCTGGACCCCGCTCAACCCCTGCGGCGGCGCCAGTTCCGATAAGCTCGAGGATTTCGGCGAGAACACGCCAATGGGCCGTCCGGGCCAGCCCAATGAGGTGGCGCCGAGCTTTCTGTTCCTGGCCTGCGCTGATTCGAGCTATATGTCGGGGCAAGTGCTTCACCCCAATGGCGGGACCATCGTGAACGGCTGATTGTGCAGACGCCGAAGGCCGCCATTCGTTCAGGCGACACTCCAATGGCGCATTGGGTCGGCAGCTGCAGTTTTTGGCTAGACGTGATTGAGGGCGTGGCCCTTGGAAATACGGATGCAATGGCAGGCTGAGTGTAATTGCGGGCAGCTTCGAGCGATCTGCACAGGCGAACCAGATCGCGTTTCGGTTTGCCATTGCACGAATTGCAAACGCCGAACCGGAAGCGCTTTTGCTTGGAACGCGAGCTTTTCGGCCGATGCTGTCCAGGTTGCCGGTGATCATCGCAGCTTTTCGCGCGCGACAGATTCAGGCAGGATGAACACTTATCACTTCTGCCCTGATTGCGGTTCAACGGTCTCCTATGACGTGCAAATGAGGCCCGGCAGGATATCAGTGCCAGCAGGCGCTTTTGCCTCGGCGGACTTTCCCCGGCCAACGGTTCAGGTCTTCGATCATAGGCGCGTCGCGTGGTGCGTTATCGACAACGTCTAGCGTGATAAGGGCGCGCGCGCCGCCGGGGCAATTGCGAGAAAGGTGCCAATTAAATTCGCTGTAAGCAGCGGCTCCTCCTCCGGGAAGAAATGACCGGCGGAGATCGACTGCCCCTTCACATCATCGGCCCAACGTCGCCAAATTCCGAGCGGCCCACCGTCATTTCCATACCAATTCGCCAGTCCGCCGCGATCGCTCCAGAGCGCGAGCAGAGGACATTTTATCCGCCGCCTTGCATCGAGATCGGCCTTGTCATGCTCACGGTCGATGGTTGCCGCGGCGCGGTACTCGCATGAACGCGCACCGGATCTCGCAACGCGTCCACATATGCTTGGCGTATCTAGGCAGGAAAGGCTTCAGGAGCCGAGCCCCATTCGGTAAGCGCATTCTCGACGACGGCGGCCGGCGATGCGCTGATGAGACGCTCGGGCAGGGGAGCGGGCCGCGCGAGAAATGAAAATGGCCAGAACGCAAGCGCCATTCGAGCCCGTGCCCGTTGCCACATCTCGTAAGTCGGTATGATGTCGAGAACGGCCGCGTGGGTGACCAGGTCGCTATGGTCGAGGGCGAGACGATAAGCGACACGCCCACCACGGTTATGACCGACAACTGCGAACATATCGCGTGTCGCTCGCTATCCGCGGGGACGGCACTGGCGCCGTAGCCCGGCATATCAGCCACGACGACGGTGAATTGGGTTGCCAGCAGAGGAGCAACTTCACGCCACATCAGGCCTGTTTGCGGGAAGCCATGAAGTAGCAGTACAGCGGGACCACGCCCCCCCTCATACGCAAAGATCGTCCCGCGACTGGTATCGATGAGGGTTGAAGCAAACCCTCGAATGGCGCTCGATGCGTTCGTCATAGGCAAAGAATGCTTGGCGGTGCATGTTCAACGCGTGCGCGCCGCACAAAGCCGCGGCGGGCATTCGAGCTGATTGGTCACCATCGTCTCGGGTGCGGCTAAGCGCGCCGAGCAAATGTAGCGATCAGGCGATGCTGCAACTCGCTCCGCTTCGGCACGTTTTGGACGCATCATAGCCTGCAGGCATGAAGGGTGACCGGACGCGTTGCAGCAATCCGCCATTGCGAACGGAGCTGATCGATGCTGAACGATAACCTCACCGTGAGTCCTGCCGCAGACCTCCGCAGCCTGCGCCTGTCCACCGGAACCAAGCTCGCCTATCGCATTGCTGGCCACCCCTCCCTGCCAGCGCTGCTTCTCATCCACGGCTTTCCTAATGCCTCAAGCGGGTTCCGGCACGTCATCTCCGGCTTGGCGGAGGTCGCCTATGTGATCGCGCCGGACATGCCGGGTTCCGGCATGTCCGAGCCCCTGCCCAATACCAGCTTCGACGCTTTGGTGGATGCCACGGCCGAGCTTCTGGACCATTTGAATGTCGAGCGCTGGTTTCTCTATGTTCATGACTGGGGTGCGCCGGTGAGCTTAGGTCTGGCGCTCAGGGCACCTGAGCGGGTGCTGGGATTGATCGTCCAGAACGGCAACGCCCACGAAAGCGGCATGGACCCCGAGCTGTGGAAGGACGCCCGCGCCTATTGGCAAGATCCCTCTCCAGAACGAGAGGAGAAGGCCACCGCCCATCTGAACGCCGAGACGTTTGTCCGTGAGCAATATGTGTCCGGCTTACCCGATGCTGTGGCGTCCCGCATCCAAGGCCAACCTTGGAAGGAGGACTGGGCCGTCCTGCAGAAGCCGGGGCGTCTCGTGGCTCAAAAGGCTTTGATTCTCGACAATGGCCGGACCCATGTCGCCCGTTTCGGCGACTATGCCGACTGGCTCGAACAGGCCCAGCCGCCAGCCTTGATGATATGGGGACGCCACGATCCCTATTTCGCCATCGATGAGACTCTCGACTGGATGAAGGCTTTGCCGCGCATGGAGGCCCACATCCTCGATGGGGGGCACTTGCTGCTCGAAACGCACGCTCCTGAAGCATTGCTCCTGATGAGATCGTTTCTTCAGCGACACTTATGAGAACGGATCGAAGTCGAACGATAGACAGAAGAGCACAGTTACCAAAAGTCGACTGAACTCCGCGCACGGCGGCTACGCGCCCTCATAGCGGACATTCGGTCCGCCAGCGCACAATCCTGAAAGCTGCCTTGCATTTTCGCGGTTTCCCGCGTCGCTAAGTACGCGGAAGGCCATCGCAACAGCATCTAGTCGGCGACACCAACAAATACTAATGGGCCAAAGGCTCAGGGTTTCACCAGCTGGGCCAGCGCCGCGCTCAGGTCTGCTTGGCGGAATGGCTTCGCGAGTCGCGGCAACCCGATATCGAGGTCGCCACCGGCATAGCCGGTCACCACGAGCACCGGGAGGTCCGGATAGCGCGCGTTGATGCTGGTCGCCAATTCCGCGCCGTCCATGCGTGGCATCATATAGTCGGTTACGACGGCATCCGGCCGCAGGCCGTTCGTGAGCTTTGCGAGCGCTTCCCCGCCGCCGCTCGCCTCGGTTACGCTATGCCCAATGTCGCGGAGCATTTCCGCCGTTCCGATCCGTACGAGTTCCTCGTCATCGACGAGCAGAATCGAAAGTGTGCGGAACCCGTCGATTTCTGCCGTTACCATGGGACGCTGGGCAAGGTTCGACATGGTCTCTGCGACGGGGAGATAGAGATCGATGCGCGTGCCTTCTCCAAGCGTGCTGCTTAGATCAAACTTGCCGCCGAGCTGCGCTGCGAGGCCGTGTACCATCGACAGACCGAGTCCGGTGCCTTTGCCCAGTTCCTTGGTCGAATAGAATGGCTCGATCGCGCGGGCGAGAGTCGACGCATCCATGCCCGTGCCCGTGTCGATCACCGACAGGCGAAGAAAGGCGATCGCTCGATTCGCTCGCTGGCCCGGCTCTGCCGACACCGGTTCGATTGTCAGTTTCAACGTCCCGCCCCCCGGCATTGCGTCTCGGGCGTTGACGCACAGGTTGAGGATCGCAAGCTCAAGCTGATTGGGATCGGCGAGCGCGGATGGGAGCCCGGCAGATGCCACGATATCAAGTTCGATCGAAGGGCCGATCGAACTGGCGATGAGATCGCGCATTCCCTCGACCAGCTCCGAAAGATCGACCGGGCGGGTCTCGAGCGCTTGTCGCCGCGCAAAGCCCAGCAGGCGCTGGACCAGCGTTTTGGCGCGCTCAGCTGATTGCAGGGCGCCATCGAGCAGCCGCGCGGAGCGGTGGTCATCGGCATATCGCCGCCCGAGCAGGTCGAGCGCACCAGTGATCGGGGTGAGCAGATTGTTGAAATCATGCGCTACGCCGCCGGTCAGCTGACCAAGGGTCTCAAGCTTCTGCGCCTCGTGAAGCTGCGCGAGCGCGTTCTCGCGCTCCGCGATTGTATCGGCGACGCGGCGTTCGAGTGTTTCGTTGAGTTCGCGCAGCGCTACCGCCGCTCGGGTGCGCTCGGTCACGTCCTGAAAAATGACCGCGACCTCACGCCGCTCGGCAGGTTCGACCCGAAAGGCGGCAAGTTCGAGATGCCGCCCGGTCGCCTCGAGCTCACGATGGAAGCGGATTGGCTCACCCGACACCAGCACCTCGCGATAGAGATCGACCCAGCCCTCGGCTTCGCCGGGCACCATCTCGCGGACTCGCTGGCCGACGACATTGGCGATCCCGGCGTGACGTTCATAGGCCGGGTTAGCCTGGACATGGACATAATCGGACAGCGGCCCCTGAGGACCATCGAGAAATTTGATGACGCAGAACCCTTCGTCCATGGTGTCGAACAGCGTGCGAAAACGAACCTCGCTCTCGCGCAGATCTATCAGCCGGGCGCGAGCATCATATTGCCGGCGGCGCGCGCGCAACGCCGATCGCGCGAGGCTGACCAATGTCGTCGGGTGGAACGGCCGTTCGAGGAAGGTGACGTTGCCGAGAAGTTCGAGGTGGCGCGCCGCCGCCGGGTTGCGCTCGAGGCCGCCGCCGCGCGTGGTGAGCAGGATGAAGGGGATGTCCGACCATTCCTCCTGATCCGCGATCCATGCCGACAACGGGTGAAGGTCGGCGCTGGAGATCGCCTCTTCGGTCACGATGATGAACGCCGCGCCCTCGTCGAGTTCGTCGATCAAACTCGCCAGCGAGGGGCACGCTTCCGCTTCGAGCCCGGTTTCGCGCAGCATGTCGACCGCGATGGCCGCATCGCGCCCGCGCGGTGCCAGGATCAGCGCGCGTTCGGAGACTGTCGTTCGCTTCACGCGTCCTCACGCTTGAGCAGTTCGACGTCGCCGACGATGGTCGGCACGCCGCGCAGCACGCCCTGGAGATTGGTAAGCGGCTCGCCCAGTGTCACGCCGCGGCCGCCGATCTGATATTCGCGAATCGAATGCTCGTGCATGCCGGTGCGCTTCTTGATTACCGAGATCGCCCGCCGCACGCGGCCGAGCGCCTCGAAATAGCGCAGCAGCACCACAGTATCGGCAAGATAGGTGAGATCGACCGGCGATTTCATGTCGCCCACCAGGCCATGCTGGGCGACGGTGAGGAACGTCGTCGCGCCTTGGCGATTTAGATACTGCAGCAGCTCATGCATGTGCAGCACCAGCGCATGCTCGCCCGGCATCGCCGCCTGATAGCCGTTGAGGCTGTCGATCGCGACGGTGCGTGCGCCGTGCGTCTCGACACACACCCGCACGCGTTCGGAAAATTCGCCAGGCGTCAGCTCGGCGGCATCGACTTGCTCGAGCACGAGATTGTCGGAATCGATCATCGCCTGAAGATCGATGCCCAAGCCTTTGGCGCGCCGGATCAGCAACTCGCGCTCTTCGTCGAAGATGAACATCGCCGCCTTCTCACCGCGCTCGATCGCGGTCTTGATGAAGGTCAGAACGACCAGGGACTTGCCGGTACCGGCGGGGCCGAGCACCAGCAGGCTCGAACCGCGATCGATGCCGCCGCCGAGTAATGCGTTGAGTTCATCGGAATCAGTCGACAGCACTTGCGCGTCGAAGCCCGGCTTGTGCTCGGCGGAGACCAGGCGCGGGAACACGCGCACGCCGCCGGTATGGATCGCGAAATCGTGATAGCCGCCGCGGAACCGCCGGCCGCGGTATTTGATGACACGCAGCCGGCGGCGCTCCGCACCATATTCGGGCGCAAGCTCTTCCAGTCGGATCACGCCGTGCGCCACCGAATGGACCGTCTTGTCGTTGGCATCGGTGGTGAGGTCGTCGAGCATCAGCACGGTTGCCTGGCTGCTCGCGAAATAATGTTTGAGCGCGAGGATCTGGCGGCGATAGCGGAGCGAGCTCTGTGCCAGCAGGCGGATTTCGGAAAGGCTGTCGAGGACGACGCGGTCCGGCTTCACCCGTTCGAACGCCTCGAAGATGCGCTTGGTGGTCTCGCCGAGCTCGAGATCGGAGGAATAGAGCAGGCTCTGCTGCTGGTCCTCATCGAGCAGGTTCTCGGGCGGAATCAGTTCGTAGACCTCGACCCCTTCGAGCGAGATGCCATGCGAGGCAGCTGAGCTGCGCAACTCGTCCTCGGTCTCGGACAGGGTCACGTACAGGCAGCGCTCACCCGCTGCGGCGCCAGTGATCAGGAATTGCAGCGCGATCGTGGTCTTGCCGGTGCCTGGGCTGCCTTCGACGAGAAATGTGCGGCTCCGCTCGAGACCCCCGCCCAGCACATCATCCAGCCCCTCTATGCCGAGGCAGGCATCCTTCGACGTCGTTAGAACCATTGCATCCTTCTCCAGCTCGGCGGCGATCTCGAACGTCCATCACCGACTTTCCAGAGTTCTCAGCGCTTTATTTCCAATTTTGTTTCGCCTTCTGAACATTTCACGGGTGCTTGCAGGCCACAACCTTCACGGTGGCTAGGTGTAAGCGGCCGCTAAGCGCCCTCATTTCGGCCGTTCTGCCTGTCGCTGATCCCAAAAACTGCCATTCGTTCTGATGATCATCGGTCGGCAGCCATGGGGTACCTAGCGGTCCATGCCGCTTATTTGCAGTTTTTCAATTGAGCTTCCTGTAATCGGAAACGCACTATAGCCTGATCTGGAATGCGCGTTTGAAGTGAGTCCGCGATCACCTGAGCGAGGCCCCAGCGCGCATCTCTGAAGGTGTCATGCCGAACCGTTTGCGAAACGTCTGGTTGAACCATGCGATGTCGTTGAACCCGGCCATCAGCGCGAGGCTCGCGATCGTTTCGCCGGCCAGATAGGGCGATCGAAGCAATGTGCGCACATGATCCAGGCGCGCATTGCGCAGGAAGTCGGAAAAGCTCGTGCCCTCGTCATAGAACAACGCGCGTATCGTCGCAGGACTGACGCCGTGCCGACGCGCCGCCCAATCGACGTCTACGCGCGGGTCGGTCATGTGCGCAGCAATGTCGGCCTGGACCGCCCGTCGCCGCGCAGCGCGAACGCCGCCCTCGCGCGCGGCATAGGCATCGTCCGGCCGGGCGCCAAGTGCGAGGACGATGAGATCGACCAGATGTCCGGCGACTGTGGCGTGCGCGCTCGGATCTAGGTCGGGGCTCGCCGCGAGCGCCGCGGCATAGTCACCGAGCAAGCGCGCGCTGCCCGATGGGGCTGGTGGGCCGAGCAGGCGGTCGATGCCGGTCAGACGCGGCTCCACCATCGCGCGAGGCACGGCGAGGCTGAGGATCGAACTCGTCTCCTCCACGACCGTCATGCAACGCCGGTTACGCAGCATCATGTTGAATTCGCCGGCGCGAACGCGGCGTGCCGCGCCGAGCGCGTCGATGACGCCACCGCCGGCGCGCGTGAACGACACGTAGAGCAGCCCGTCGTCGTCCGCTGGCGTCACGAGACTGAGCGGCGAGGATTCGATCTGGGCGAGATGGACGCTCGCCAGCGGCTTGAGGCTGAGCGCGACGCGCAGCGGCGTGTCCTTGGCAAAATCGATCTGGCCCCGGACGTGTGCGCCGAACGCGGCTTCCACCGCCTCGCGCCGCATCTCCGTCAGCACGTCTTCGGTCGAGAAACGCATCGTGGCCGCCCTCCGTCGCGCAGGATAGCCGCTCGCCTTTCTAGCGCAAACCCCTGAGCCTCAGCCCAAGACCAGCGCTTGACGCACCGATAGACTTGGCGCGATCCGTTTCGAAAGGCCCGCCGCATGCATTTACTGCCGCGCACTGCACTCTCCACCATCGCGCTGGCCGCGCTGGCCGCCCCCTCGATCGCGCAGACTCCGCCAGGACCGGTCGTCCATTACGAGATGGAGGTTGCCACGACCTCGGGCGCCGGCGGCGGCATGGCCGGGGCGATGCGTATGATGGCGGGCGGCGGCGGGGGCGATGCGGATCATTCGGTCGCGCTCCGCCTGACCACCGCGCGCCAGGCTCAGGGTGCCCCGCGCGCCGATCACTTCTTTCTGCCCGCCGTCCGGCTCGGGCGCTCGGTGCCGCTGACCGGCAGCGGGCGCCCCGGCCCCGAAGAGGCCAGCGCTTCGCTGCTCGGCGACGAACAGCCCCGGGGCCGCATCCTCATGTTCTGGGGCTGTGGCGCGAAGGCGGGCCCTGGCCAACCCTATGTGCTGGACGCCGCCAAGCTGATGCCCGCCCAGCTGCCCGCGGCGCTTGGCGGCGCGTCAACCGCGCCGCGCGCGACAACGGCCTCTGCCCGCACCAACATCAGCTGGCCCGCGCTCAAGAAGCCGTCCTCCGGGTCGTCGCTGCTCGGGGCGCACCGGATCGTCAGCAATGTCGGGCCCGAGATCGCCTTTACGCTCACGCAGGACTATCTGGCGGCGCTCAGTGCGCGCACCGCGACCATGCCCGACGGCTCGGTGTCGCTGCGCTGGAACGCGGTGCCGGGGGCAACGGGTTATGCCGCGACCGCAGTCGGCGGCATCGACAAGATGGAACGCGGCGGCGACCTCGTGATCTGGACGAGCACGGGGACGCGTGATGGCGGCAATGACGCGCGCGGCTGGCTATCGCCCGCGGTGGTCGCCGGCATGATCGCGCGCAAGACGGTGATGCCGCCGACGCAGACGAGCTGTCAGATGCCGGCCGAGTTCAAGCGCGCGGCAGGCGAGATGATGCTGACGAGCCTCAACGCGTTCGGCCCCGAGCTGGAGTTCGCCTACCCGCCCAAGCCGCCGGGGAACGCACCGTGGCACCCGGAATGGACGGCAAAGGTCAAGTTCCGCGCTGAGACCAGCCTGATGTCGGGGATGACGATGGGCGAGATCGCCGATGACGGGGAGCAGCGGCAATCCGAGCCGGCGTGCAAGCCCAGGAAGAAGGGAGGGCTTGGCGGCATGCTCGGGGGCGCGTTGGGTGGTCTTGCCGGCCGCGGCCGGGACGGTTGCTAGGGTATGCGGGGCCGTGCTTCGATCGCGTTGCTTGCCGCCCTCGCGCTCGCAGCGTGCGGCAAGTCCGCACAGGAGCAGGCGAGCGAGCGGGCGGCCCGGGCGCTTCGCGACGCGCCGATGCCCCCCGAGCGGGCCTTGCAGCCGATGCTCGCGACAGTGCTCATGCAGCTGGCGCCCGATGCACCCGCGCTGCGCGAGCGTATCGCCGGGATCGAAGCGGAGGAGAAGCGGCTCCTCGCCGAGGCGATGGCAGCATTGGGCAAGCGTGCCGGCGGCGATCGCAATGCCGCGCAATCGGCGGAGCTGCGCCCGGTTGGTTATGCAGTGCGGTCCGGTCCGGAGACCCCCGCGATCTTGTCCTGGCTGATCCCCGCCGCCCATGCGCAGGCGATATTCGGCGGCGGCGGCGGGTTCGTCACCGGCGCCAACAGCGCGTCCATCCTCGGCGGCAATGCCGGATCGCTGTCACGCAACGGGCCGAGCGGCAGCGAAAGCCGCACCTTCACCGGACGCGGCGGCGAGCGGGTGACGCTGGGCGTCGACGTTGCGGGGGATAAGACCGTGACGACCTCGGTCGAGAGCAACGTCAAGATCGCGCAACTCGGGGCCGAAGCGAACGGCACGACCAGCGTTTCGGCGCGCGACCTGTGTCCCGATGCCGACGGACGCGTCGGGTTCACGACACGCGTGCGGCGGTCGGGCAGCCTTGCCGGCGGCACCTCGGTGCGGGGCGATATCGAGGTCCGCATCGAGATCGTCGTCAACGAGCAGGCGGAGATTGCGAGCAGTCTTATCGACGCGCGCTACGACGTATCGGCGAACAGCGGCGGCAAGCCGGCGCGTGCGACGGGGCGGTTCCAGTCGGCGGGTGGCGAGTCGATCAGCGACCGGGCCTTCACGAGCGAGGATGCGTCGCCGTCGGGCATCGAAGGACAGATCCAGGACGCAGCGATCGCCGAGGCGACGGCGCTCGGCATCGGCGCAATCCAGGGCGCGGAATCGCACTGGCGGACCGGCTATTGCATGAAGATCGACGCCGCGTCACCCGGCACCGTCGCACCCGGTACGGTGTCGACGATCGATGTGAAGACGTTCCTGCGCAGCGAGCCCGGCACCACCGTCCGTTCGTCGGTCATCGCCACCTTGTCGGGCGGTGCATCACTCGACCCGGCCAGGTTCGCAGGTCCCGGCAGCTTCAAGCATGTCGCGGTCGGCGAGAAGAACAAGACCATGACGATCAAGCTGCGCGCAACGTCGCGACGTGGCGCGGACGAGATCACGCTGAAGATCGACACGAACCAGCAGCAATATCTGATCGAGGGCGGCGGCGGCGAGTTTCGTGGAAGCGGTATCATATGCGATATAACCAAGCCCTTCACCGTGCGCGGCAACGCCAACATCGTGGTGAGGTTCACGCCGTCGGGCGACCGCGGAGGCAGCTACAGCTATACCGGATCGATAGCAGGCGCAGCCTTGTTCGGAAACGGCACTTATTCTGTGCTCTATGAGGGCGGCGTGCCTGTCCGCGTGACCGCCGGTGGCCCCGGCAGCGCCCGGGGCAGGGGCGGCACCTTCACGCGGTCGGACGGCGAAAGCTACACGCTGACTCCGGTGAGCGGGCGCAGCTGCGAGTGAGTCGCGTTGCAGATCCGGATTGCGATGCGAGCAGCCCTTTGACCCGTCGTGAGGCCTAGTCGGTAACGTCGGCTTCGCGCCCTCGTTCCTGACGTTCGCCCGAGCCACAGACGTTCTCGAAATCCGCCGTTCGTTCAGCCGATGGTCTGGCGTCCGCTATTGGGTGGAAAGCGGACGTCAGCTGGCGGGCCAAATCGCGTGCCCGCCGATAGGTTTGAACACTTGACCGGGCGCCCGCCGATGATCGAGTGAGACGCGGTACGTCATCAATCGGGATCGAAGATGAAAGCTGTCCTTGGCATCCTTGCGCCCGTCTGCGCCATCGGAGTGATCGCTTTTCTACTACCCGGCACTGCGGTGGCGCAAAGCAGCCATCCATGTAATGGCTCGCCATGGCCGGCGGCACGCCTGGCCTCGCGCCCTTCCCGATCTGCGTTGCGGGCCCAGCGTCGGCTGGGAGTGGTCATGGCGCGGCAGTCAGCGCCGCTTCGAGCTATGATCCCGTCCTCGACTCGATGGTCCGCACCGTCATGGCTAAGCAAAAGCTGCTCGCGGCGGAACAGGCCAGGCAAGCGGCGATTGATGAGAAGATGGCGCGCGATCCGGCTTTCCGGCGAATGCACCTCGGCGCCTGGGATTTCTTCCAGACCGATCCCAAGGCGAAGCCCGGCGAGACCTGCGCCGCGGCCTGGATGAAGCAAGGTCAGCTGGTGACCATTTCGGGGCCGGCGCCTGGCTATGACGGCGGTATGCTGACCTTCTGGAGTAAGGACATTCCGCAACCAGCCGATATTCGCACAATCACTGTCACGATGAAGCAGTCGCGTTACCCGGCGCAGACCGTGAAAGCGGTCAACTATGCCATGCCGGACCAGGCGTTCGGCGCGATTGCCCTGACAGTGCCCGATATCGACAAGGCGATCGCCACGATGCTCGACACCGAGCAGTTCGAGTTGATCGTTGACGGCCGGACCGTCTCCAACATCGGATGGAATGGCGGACACGATGCCCGAGACCGGCTGCGCCGATGCGTCCACCCGCGATAGACCGGCGGTCATTTCCCGAGGGCGCACCAGACGAAACCAGCCTAACTGGCGGGTTTGCGCCCTCATAGCGGCTATTTGGCAGTGCGATCCTTGATCTTGAAAGCAGCCGCTCGTCGCGGCTGCTTGAGTAAGCGCTTTCTTCCAGGAAGTATCTGCACCAGATTACATAGAGACTCGAGTTGCGAGCTGGAAATGCGGGCTGGTCTCTATCTCATTTTCGCTTTGATCGCGGCTATCTCATTCCAAGGTCTCGCGATCGCCCAAACCAGCGATGACGATTTCGTGCACCGGCGGATCGCTGCGTCAGGCTTCACTCCTTTAGGGGAGATGGCATTCGGCGACCGTGATGTTCGTCGCGTGCTACCGATCGATCCCCACGGCCTCCTCCCAATACCGGGGATCGAGCTCGAACGTCATCGGGACGGGCGCTTGACGCTGCGGGCCCAGTATCGGACCTGGACCGGGGTGGCGTATCCAGTCTCCCGTGCGGAGTGGGATCGACTGGCTCTCCTTGAGGCAGCAGCTTTCGGGCCTCCCGGCAAGAGCACCTTCAAGGCCCGGCCTGGCCTCGTGATACATTGTTGGAGCGGCTTGCTTGAAGCCGTTCCGCGCAAGGCTGCCAGTTGGTGGGCTTGTAACAATGGTACGAAGGCTGCGCAGGCCTACACCGAAGCGGTCCTTGTACTAGCTATGCAGAAGAAGGGGTGCGCCCCTAGCGACAAGAGCACGCTTTGGGGTTTCTCGGCATGCTTTACAGATGCCAACAAGCTCGAGGACCCCGTGCTCCAGGAACGGTTTGGCATATTGCGAGACCGGTGGCTGAAGCAACGCGAACCGGGCTCGACCATCCTCGCGCAAGCGCGTCTTTCTTTGCGTGCAGCGCGAGAAGATCGAACACCTGTCAGCTTGATGAAAGCGCACCAGGCGGTGCTAGCCTTTGGACGGCAACAAAAAGCTCTTCGCGAGATTCTACATAGCAGCTTCACCGACCTACCCGATTCTGAATCGATGGACGGAAGGAGCGCGGCAATTTTGAACCAAACCCGGCGCGGCTGGGATGGTGACATCACCGCTCAGGACAAGAACTATATTGATCTGCTTGAAGATATCGCTCGCTTGTGGGCCGACAGTTCGCGGCCGAAAAGCTAACCCTCTGTCACATGTGGATTAGTCTGTAGGCTCCGCCGCATGGCGGCTACGCGCCCTCATTCAGTCATTCGGCCGGGTCGCGCGCGATCTCGAAACCTGCCGTTCGTTCAGGTGGCGATCGACCGTCAGCTATTGGGTGGTTAGCTGCCGGATTGGCGACGACGTTGATAATACCCAAGTGCGATCACGGCCAGCGCTCCCCCTGCAAATGGCAGAGAAGTAGCACATCGCTCCCAGTCCATTGCCGCCTGCCAGATTAGACCCAGCGCCATCAACAAGCAGATCAGGTCAGTTGCTAAACTTGCTTTGCTCCGCATCCGTACCTCTCACGATCATGTCGTGTGCCTTGCCAAAGCTATGTCCGCGTGGGGTCGTTTACTGCCAGTCCGCTTTTGGCTCGCGGCTCTCGCGCCAGAACGACCGGAAAGGGGTGGTTAGCTGCCGCTTTTTACAATCCATAGGAAAGCGATCCAGCAAGCAGCAATGGTGCTACCGAGAAACAGAATTGCAGCTGCCCAAGCCGCTACCCGCCCATATCAATCCAGCCCAAGCTGTCAGCAAATGGCGCTTGGGTAAGGCAGGGAGCTCAATCGATCGGGTTCAGACAAGGAGGAGCTGGAGCAATCGCCCGTGCGGTTGAAGCCAAGGTTCGCGAAGTTGTCTCGGTTATTGATTTCGGGGCAGATGCCACTGGCTCGACGGATGTCGTAGCCGCATTTCAGGCTGCGGCAGACTATCTCTATAACACCTACGGTCGGGGCACCGTCCTTGTACCGTTCGGAGTCTACAAATGTGGCTCAGCAACATGCTAAGCGTCACATTCCTCCATGGTCGAGGGAGGTTCGGGAGGTAGGCTCCAACCGGTGCGTCCACATCAAGCTGCCGCTCCGCTTCCAGTTCGAAGATCAGGCTAGCGGTGAAGGTTTTCGTGAGAGAGCCAATCTCAAACAGAGTATCAGCGCCCGGGACACTTGGATGATCAAAACCCTTTTGTCCTTTGCCGCCAATTTCGATGGTTTTCCCTGCACTGACTACGGCCAGAGATAGGCCCGGAGCTCCGTTGAGGTCCACGGTATCGATCAGCCCGCCGGATCGAAAGCCGGTTGCAGCACGGATGGCTTGGGGAAACAGGGCAAGGCTAGCTGCTAGACCAACGAACGACCGGCGCTTCATCTGCATCCCTGAGATAGCTTCGATCTCCCCCTAGCGAAGCGCTCGCTATGAGCCACCAGTTCGTCAGAGGGCGCTTTGTAACCAGGAGGCACAGAGGTCGCATATTACGGAGATGGTGAATCTCAGCCGAAGCCTAGTTGAGGGTCTACCAGGCCCTGCGGTGACCTGATTGCAACCTGGGGTGACTAGAGCACCGGCCTAACCCATGACGGAACGATAGTATCCAACTTTCGTTTGTCATTGATCGCTAGCTTTGCCCCGGGCGCTGGCGGCTGGAGGTTAGCTTCCTTCCCCACGAGGAAGGTCTAAGAAATGGCTGACCCGCCCACATTGCTACCCTTTGTTGATAAGCTGGTACGTCGTTGCGCGCTCGCCGATATCGAGAAACGTGCGCTGCTGACGATGCCCCACAAAGTCCGGCGTTTGGATCGTGGCGCATACGTCTCCCGAGAGAGAGCCAGATGCGAGAATTGCCTCATCTTGCTTTCCGGATTTGCGTATTCCTCAAAGACTGGGAGCGATGGCGCTCGGGCGGTGCTTGCACTGCATATGACGGGCGAGATTCTCGATATCGCTGCGTGCGCCAATGACGAGGCAGCTTGTGATGTCCAGGCTCTGACCTCAGCCCAGATCGCCTAGGTTCCACGAGGGTCAGTTCTTTCACTTGCGACGACCTATCCCCGGATCGCGCGCGCATTGTTGCTGCTCTCGGCGCGCAACGCATCGGTTTTGGCCGAATGGCTGATGAGCGTCGGGCGCCGCGACGCGCATGGGCGCATATGTCATCTGATCTGCGAGATCGCTGCGCGACAGCGGGCGCTCGGGGTGGATGCCGGCTATGACTATTTGCTCCCGCTTACGCAGGAGCAGATCGGTGACAGCACCGGGCTGACCCCGGTGCATGTGAATCGCGTCCTCCAACGCGTCCGTCAGGAAAAGCTGATTGAGACGAAAGGCAACCGCGTGAGAATTCCAAATTGGGAAGCGCTAAAGGATGCGGGCGACTTTACGTCTGGGTACTTGCATCTGACTTCTGGCAACGTGCGGACCAACCCTGGCGTGAGCGCAGCGGATGAGAATCGATACGATACTAACCTGGGCTAGCGCCGAGGCGCCCATGAACGGATAGGCTCCTGTCTAGGCGGGGTAAAGGAGTAGTGCCTTGTCCCATTCCCACCAAAAGACGTCCTCCGAAACCGTAGCTTTCTATCTCGATCAGGCCCGCGACCAGATTCGGCTTGCCGAGAGCACGAGCCTTCCCGCTCGTTTTCGGATCCATGCCGCCGCGGCCGAGCGTTGGATGCAAATGGCTGAACTTGCGCATCGTGTCGAAAAGCGCACCGTCAGACCTTGAATCTCTGATCGGCGAACCCAGAATTTCCCGCGGGCGGGAGATTTGAATGGAGGGAGAGATGCACCGGCAAAATGCCCAATATTATGCAGATCGCGCCCGACAGGAGCGCGCGATGGGAGGCGGCGATCGATCCATGTGCGCGACGAAGCATCAGATGCTCGCTGACCATGCGTATAGTCGACGGCGCTCTGCGCGAGATGGGGCCGCGCGAGCGGGCATAGTCGGAGGCGATCCGGCAGAGGGTCGCCCCTTTTCACAACCATGAAGCGGTTCCCTTCTGTCTGCTATGGTGTCTAAAGCTGACGCGAGGTTCCGAACATACTGCTCTGGCAGCTACGCGCCCTCAAAGCGTCATTCTCGAGCCGATCGCCGCGCCTTGAAAGCAGACCGGCCGCTTTCTCCGACGAGCCATATCGGCGGATGTCCGGATTGGGGTGGGAAGCGGACACATAAACGGTTGGTCTCGATTTCATCATTCTTTCCAAGCAGCGCGCTTGCTGGAACATCCTCCAGTTGTAGAACGACGAAAGCACGGAGCTGCCCGCGCCGTGTCAGGGAAGATGGACCGCGAACAATAAGCTAGGGCGACGACTCTGTTGCGATTTTTGCGGCCATCTCCCCGTCCTGTCATCATCGCTTAACAGCCGCAGACGACAGCGGCGGAGCCTTCGGGCCGAAAGCTCGGACAGCGGAGTCTGAGATGAGGTAAGCGACCTCGGGTATTTTATGCTGCCGAGCTTTCGAACCTTAAAAACGGTGGGGCACATGCTGGCATCGTGGGTAGGTCTTGATGTCGCGGCTGATGAGGTCGTGGCATGTATTCTGGATACAGATGGCGGATTTCGCGCCGAGCAAACGATGCCGAAATGCCCGATCGAGGTGGCCCGCTTCATTGAAGAGAACTCACCTCCTGGAACACCAATCATCGGCATCGAGGCCGGAGGGGTGGCAACCCGGCTGACTCGAAAGCTGCGCGAAGCTGGCTTCCAAGTTCACGCGTTTGAGACGCGTCAGGCAAGCAAATTTCTATCTATCCGTCAGAATAAGACGGACAAAAACGACGCCAGAGGCATTGCCGAGATGGCGCGCATCGGTCGCGGCACCGTGGCCGAAGTGCATATCAAAAGCACTGAGTTTCAACTCCTGCGCTCGAAGCTGGCCGTACGTCAGAAACTAGTTCGTCAACGCATGGCGGGTGAGTCCACTATTGCCGCGCTGTTCAGGTTGAATGGTGGCCGGCTACCTCGGTGCCATTCTGCTAAGGGGTTGCGAAAGGCAGTCGCTGCGGAGCTTTCCCGAATTGAAGAATCAGATGGAATAGACCTATGGGCCGAAACCCGCCCGCTGCTCGAAATTTGCGAGGCTATTCGAACCCATCTCAAGAGATCCGATCATGAGCTGGCGACATGGGCACGGGAGCACCCAATCTGCGGTCGATTTATGAAGCTACCCGGTGTTGGTTATGTCACAGCACTTTCGGTGTTTAGCGCGATCGAAGACCCGATGCGCTTTACAGAGATCGAAGACGTGGGTGCGTATTTCGGTCTTGTTCCTAGAATTAGGCAGTCGGGATCTTCCTCTCGACATGTGGGAATAAGCAGAATGGGCAACAGGATGACCCGTAGTCATTTGATCACCGCTGCCTCGATCATGCTTCGCCAGAAAAGCGCAGATTGCGATCTCAAGGACTGGGCGGTCGCGCTACGCGCGCGAGCTGGGTACCGGACAGCGCGTACGGCGCTGGCCCGGAAGCTGGCCATCGTGATGGTTTCGATGTGGAAGTCCGGTGAACCGTTCCAACCGCGGCGGCGCGCGGTCAGCGCACAAACCTCCGTAGCACCATCGGCTAAGTGAGTGAACGACGGCTATGGGGTCGTCAGCTGCACGACAGCTTATAGGGCGAAGGCGAGCATATTGGCGTTCCGTTCCCGGCCGATCATGGCCTTGGAGAAGAACGATGGGACGTTCTCAACATGACCCGGCGATGCAAAGCCGGCATGCTTGGAACGCGGGAAAGACGGTTGGCACTAAGCGCCCGCTGACCCAAAAGCAGATTTGGGCGGTGCGCTTCTTGATCGCGAAGGGCGCCTGCGCGACCGAGCGCTGTTCGATTTGGCGATCGACAGTAAGCTGCGCGGCTGTGATCTTGTGAAGATCGGCGATATTGTTTCCGGTGCCGACATCCGCACCAGAGCGATCGTCATTCAGCAGAAAACAGGAAAGCCGGTCCAGTTTGAGATGACAGCTGACGTACGAGCTAGCCTGCTCACCTGGCTTGAGCTTCGCGGGGCACGGTGCACGACTATGCTTTCCCGAGCCGGGTTGATCATGCCGGCCATCTCAGCACGAGGCAGTACGCGCGGCTGGTCGACGAGTGGGTCGATGCCGTTGGGTTCCGGCGTGCCGAATACGGCACCCATTCACTCCGTCGCACGAAGGCTTCTATGATTTACAAAGCGACCGGTAACCTGCGGGCGATCCAGATCCTGTTCGGCCACACGGAGATCGAGAATACCGTTCGATATCTGGGCGTCGATATTGAGGACGCACTGATCCTCGCAGAACGCACTGAAATATGATGTGTGCGGCCCGTCGAGCCTATCGATGGGTCGCTTCCACGGGGGCGGATATGCGCCCTAATAGCAGTCGTTAGGGTCCGGCAATTCAGAACCCGAAAGCGGTCGTTCGGTCAGGGAAGATCAGACTTCTGCGGTTGCGTCGAGTTCGTTTTACCTCAACGCTAGCCAGCTGAAGCTGCCCCGACGCGGCTACGCCGCGAGCACGGCTTCCGTTCCCCGCAACGCATCAGGGTGGAAGGCTTTATCGGATCCGAAAGAATAGACGACGCTGACGCGGGTGCCGTCCCACACGAATTTGAAATGATCACGCTGGACAGCACGATCGAGAACATCGCCGTTGAGCACGCTGACAGAAATGCCGGCTAGGCGCTCCGGCGGCCGGAAGAGCAAGCCATCGAAGCCAGCCTCGGCCACTGCCCGGCCACGGCGGTAGCGTTCTTCCTGATCAAGGTCCGTGGGCCAGCTAGTGCCATCGATGAACCGGCCCCGCACCTTACGCGACAACTCGCGCATCTCGAGCCCAATCGGCGCTTCGCCGGTCCGCGCGAGGAACGTCTCCCGCTTGCGGATCGAGATGGAGAGCGCCGTCTGCCTGTCTTGCGCGAGTTCGAGCGCAGGGCGATCAGGCCCGAAAAAGCGCGACCCTTCCGGATTGGCGTAGGTGAAGGGCGCGTGGTTCCAGTTCTGCAGCAGCGGACCGTTGCCGTCGACGACCTGAGCGCCACTGAGCAGACGTTCGCGCTCGCGGATGCGCGGATTGGTCAGCGATTCGATCGCCGCAAGTTCCGCGCTCCGGTCATTGGCGACCCGCGCGAACACATCGATGGTGGGAAAGCGGGACGGGATGAGCGTGAAGAACGTCTCATCCACATCGACCGCCTGCAGTTCGATGTCAGCCACCGCGTTGCGCATCCACATATTGGCGTACTCGGTAGATATCGATCACCTGACCCCCTCGCATCACTTCAAGCGCACTTTGGCCATTGAAAAAGCCATTCTCGCGCCTGACCCAGCTATCCGCGGCCCGCGTGTCGGGCAGCAGGATTTCAAGCGCCTTATGGATCGCCAGCAGGTGCGAAATTCGCTCCACCGTGTCCCTCGGGATCGAGCCGCCCTCCTTCTTCCATTTGAAGAATGTCGATCTTCCAGGCGATCCGAGCAGCAATAGTTGGTCTTCTGTCGATAGCTGCCACAACTCCGCCAACCCTTGGAACGCGTCCATGGCGGCCGGAATCGCTGATCGCCCTTCGCCCGCCCGGGCGATGGGTTCCGCGTTCGGCATGCACTATTTCTCCTCTTCCGTCCAAAAATGGACTTGCATGGCTCAAGAGTCTCGATGTAGACGGTCCATATCGAGACTCATTAAGCAACCTAGTCCACGCCGGACTCGGGATCAAGGGTCCTCGTGAGCAAGGAGCACCGACATGGCGCACAGCCACGACAAGTTCGAATTTCTCGTCGACGGTGCTCCGCACCGCACGGACGACAAGACCCTCGACGGGCGCCAGGTCCGCGCTGCGGCGGCGCTCACGCCGGCCAGCGATTACGTACTGATCCAGATCATCGACGGCATCGGCCGCTCGATCGGGCTGGAAGATCCGGTCGAGCTGGATAAGGCGGAACCGGCCATCTTCCTCTCGTTCCGCGGCGACCGCATCTTCACCTTCACGCTGAACGAGCGCGGCTGGGAATGGGGCGCGGCCACGATCCGTGCCGAAGACCTCTATCGCTACGGCAACCTCGACGAGGATATCGAGCTCGTCCTGGATGGCGACCGCGACACGGTAGTCCCGCCCGATGGCGAGATTAACCTCAGCGGGCGCGGCGTCGAGCATGTTCAGACCCGCGAGTCGCGCACCGTGACGATCAAGGTCAATGCTCGGCAGCGTGTGGTGGAACGGGGTCCGATCAGCTTCGAGCAGCTGGTCGCGCTCGCCTTTCCCGATCAGCAGCCCGGTCCCAACACGACTTACACCATCACCTATCGCAAGGGGCCGGCGCCCAAGCCTGAAGGCTCGCTGCTCCCCGGCCAATCCGTCAACGTTAAGAACGGGATGATCTTCAATGTCCGCAGCACTGATAAGTCGTAGCCCCGACCTCAAGCGCTTGCGCGAGGATGGCTACGAGGTCGATATCGTGGCCAACCACCTCGTGATGCGCGGCGTTCCCTATGTGAACGCCGAAGGTAAGGTGCGCCTGGGATGCCTCATCACCGACCTGTCGCTCGCCGGCGATCGCACGGCGCGGCCAGAGAGCCACGTCGTGTTCTTTGCCGGCGAGCATCCGTGCGATGCTAACGGCGCCAAGCTGACCCGCATCGAGCATCAGTCCTCGCGCCGTAAAATCGGCGAAGGGTTGTTCATAGACCATTCCTTCTCGAGCAAGCCGACGGGCGGCTACGCCGACTACTATGAGAAAATGACGGCCTACGCTGCGATCCTCTCAAGCCAGGCGGAGGCGATCGACCCGCATGTGACCGCGCGCACCTTCCGCACGATCGCCAACGCCGACCCGGATTCGCCGTTCGAGTATCTCGATACGGCTTCGACCCGGGCCGGTATTGGTGGGATCACCAGCAAGTTGAAGCTCGGCAAGATTGGGCTGATCGGCGTCGGTGGGACGGGAAGCTATGTGCTCGATCAGGTGACCAAGACGCCAGTTCGCGAGATCCATATCTTCGACCCGGACGTCTATCTCCAGCACAATGCCTATCGCTCGCCGGGTGCACCTTCGATCGAGCAGCTCGCCGCGCTGCCATTCAAGGTCGATTATTGGAAATCAGTCTACTCGCGGATGCATCGCGGCATCATCGCGCATCCGGTCGCGGTCAAGCAGGACAATCTCAATCTGCTCGCCGGCATGGAGTTCGTGTTCCTATGCCTTGACGCCGGCGCCGCAAAGGCGGCGATCATCGAACAGCTTGAGCGCGACGGCGTCCCGTTCGTCGACGTCGGCATGGGTGTAGATCTGGTCGATGGTTCGCTGCTCGGTATCGTGCGCGTGACCACCAGCACGCCAGCGATGCGCGCCCATGTGCGCGACAAGCATCGCATCCCGCTGGTCGGCGATGGGCAAGACAACATCTACGAGCGCAACATCCAGATCGCCGACCTGAACATGCTCAATGCAGCCCTCGCTGTCCTGAAATGGAAGAAGCTTTATGGCTTCTATCGCGACGAGGAGGGTGAGCATTTCTCAGCCTTCACGATCGATGGCAATCATCTGCTAAACGAGGATGCCGCGTGACCCAATTCCGGCATCGCTTCGTCGATGATATTCCCGACCAGCTCGAACCGGGCGTGCTCTATGTGTCGCTGGAAAACGACACGGTGCTCCACTTGTGCGCGTGCGGCTGCGGCAACGAGACTGTGACGCCACTCGCGCCGACCGAATGGCGCATGAGCTATGACGGGGAGAGCGTATCGCTCCACCCTTCAATCGGGAATTGGAGCTTCGACTGCCAGTCACACTATTTCATCACGAACGGTTTGGTGCGCTGGGCGCCGAAATGGTCGAAGGAAGAAATTGAACGCGGCCGAGCATATGACCGTGCACTCAAAGATATGTATTACGACGCCAAGACCGATGCCGCACCGGTGCCCGTAGTCGAACCGGCGGCAGCTCAGGTTCCGGGCAAGCGGGGTTTCCGCGCCTGGCTGGCCCGCCTTTTCGGAAGTTGACGAGCCGCATCCGTCTGCTCTCGCCTGTCGAGATCAGCCTATCCATGCGACACGTTGTCGGCGTCGATCAACATCGCGATGTGCCGGTCATGGCGCATGAACCCTGGGCGTCGACCCATCAGACGGCCGCCGCTGTCAACGCCAACTGAAGCTGGTCGTAATCATCGCGATCGTCCTCGCCATAATCCATCTCGATCTCGCCCATGTTTGCGGAACCTAGTCCCTCGACCACCTCGACGTTCTCGATGTCGAGTTCCTCGGGAGGGCCAGCGAGCGGCCCCAGGAAGGTGATTAGGATCGATGCGGGGAACGTCTCCTCGGTCGAGGCGGAGGTGGTCCCGAGCCCGATCTCCTCCCGGTCGATGCTGTCCCACGCGTAGAGCGAGAAATCGACAGCGGCAGTCGCTGTGATCTCGACATCGACTTGGATCGCGGTCTCTTCGGCTTCCAGCCGGACGATCGTGACGGCAAATCCCCCGGCCTGCTCGACGAAACTGAATTCCTCCAGCTTCAGCTCGGAAGTATCGACCTCGTACCTGATTACAAGGCTAGCTGGCGGAAATGTCACGCTCCGGGGAAGCAGGCTCATCGTCGCGACACCTGTCTTTGGGTCACGACTCGGTATCCGAGTTTGTGCTCATCTGTCGGCGGTTATCCCCCCAATTGCGATCGTGCCGCTCAGCGTCGCGCGATCCCGAAAGCCGCCCTTCGCTATGGTATCGCATGTGAAGTGGAAGGCCGGCACGACCATGCCGGCCTTCCAATGTGGCGCGTTCAAGGAGCCGGAGTCATTTCCATCATTTCCCGCACGATCGCTCCGCCGGAAAACTGACCCATATGGCCGTACAAGCCCTTCTCCCTGGTCATCGATCCGGAGAATTTGACCTTGTAAATTATATATTTGTCTGTTGGTGGCTCTGGGATCTTCTTTTCTGTGGCCGGGTCAAAGTATATCCAGGTAAGGCTGGAAATGTCGTAATTGGTCTTCGCATCGTCATACGTGTTGTGGAACGTGACGCTCTCAAAGCCGTATCGGATGTAGCCCTCCAGCACCTTGTTCTGGAGCGTTGAGAGGCACTCTTTGCTTCCCGTGAAATATCGCTCTGACCCGATGATCTGATGGCATTGGTCACTCTGCGGTGGTTTGTCATCGGAGCTGCAGGCCGAAAGGGACGCCATGGCCAGCCAGGCTAAGGCACAGGGCAGGGGGACTCGGCGTAAGGTGAAGCTAATCATTGACAGTCTCCCTATCGGCACCCGCGGCCGGCAATGATGCCTTCCCGGCCGCCAATGATGCCTAGCGTACCACTCGTCCTGTTGTAGCTGCTGTCAGCCAGGCTCGGTTCCGGAACTTGAGAACCGCCTGGGTGGGTATGGAAACCAGCAACCGGCCGGTTGCTGCCGCTGCCCAGCAGTTCCGCATGATATTTGAACGAAGTTTCACCCTTGGTTCCTTCGTGCAGCCCGCCGACACGGAAGCCCCCTCCATTCGCGCGATAAATCCAGAAGCTCCATTCATTCCCGGTGGCAGCCGTCAGTCGAAGTGCCTTGACCATCTGATCCGCTACCCTCTTGTCGTTGTAAATGGCGTTGAACAGAGCAGCATCATCCTTGTTCATCGGAGCGTATCCGCGAGGGCAGGGCGGGGAATCCGTATTCGCCGTCTGGCCCGGGATCACGCCGCTATTGCCGCCGCCACCACCGCCGCCACCACCGCCGCCATCGCCGCCGCTGCCGCCTCCATTGCCATTATTGTCGCACCCCGAAATCTCAACGCCGAGGTAGTTTCGACCCAAATAGCGCCACTCGCCATAGTAGAAGCCCCAGACATCCTCATAATAGTTGGTGACGGAGCAAAGTCCCAGAGAATCTTTCCGGTTCAATGGGTTACCCTTGGTATAAGCGTACAGGTTGAGCCCATCGCCATAGCCGATCGGGTCTGGCTGCATGAACCGCCCGAGTGCCGGATTGTAGATGCGCGCCTTGTAATAGGACATGCCCAGTTCGGGCAGCCAGAGCTGACCGGTGTAGCCGAACCGTCCGCCGCTGCCTGCCGCAGGCACGCCATAATCGTCGTACCGGTTGGTGATCAGCGAGGTACCCGATGCGTCGCTCAGGCTGATGATCGAACCACGCTCGTCGGCATGCAGCCAGCGCTTGTCGCCGCTGGCGGTGCCATAGGTGACCAGCGGCTCGTCCGTGCCTGGACCGTGCACATAGCGCCGCAGGATCTGGCCATTCTCGTCATATTCGAGCACGGCATCATTGCCGTCCCAAAGGAATCCGCGTGGAATACTGCCTGAGACGATCTGCCGCAGCCGCCCCAGCGGATCATAGTTGATCGCGCCGGCTGCCCCGCCCGACGTCATCCGGTTCTCGATGTCGTAGCCGTACGAGGCTGAACCGATCCCAGTGATGTTGCCACGCGTGTCATGCGCGAGACTGGTACTGCCGGTGCCGGTCACCTGGTTGAGACCGTTCAGCGTGTCGCTCTGGTTGATATTGGCGAAGCTTGAGAACGCGTAGAGATCATTGTCGCCCGTCCGGCTCACGATGCCGCTCGCGGGATCATGGGTAAAGCTGAAGCTCACGTCATTCGTCGTGCCTGCCAGGTCGTGCCCGAGCGACGCCAGCCGCGACACAGGATCGTAGGCGTAGCTGGTGCTGGTGCCGTTGGCGCGGTTCAATGCGGTCCGCCGCCCGAGGTCGTCATAGGCAAAGGATACCAATACCCCTGCACCGGATGTCGCACCATTCTCGCGGATAGCGGTGACTTCACCGGTCCCCAGATAGTCATACTGGAAGTAGAGACCATCGGGATGCGTGAGCCGCGTTCGTCGCCCTGCGAGGTCATATTGATAGGTCAGCGTTCCCAGATTGGCGCCGGCACTGATGTTGCGGCCGAGCGCATCATAGCCAAACGACAAGGCCTGCCCGCCCGTCTCCGTCGCGCCGGTCATCCGTCCTAGCAGGTCATAACTATAGCTGGTGTCGGGATTACTGCCCGGAAGGTCCTTGAGTGTCAGCCGTGACAGATCGTCATAGGTAAAGCCGATCACCTGACCGTCGCGAAGCCGCGTAGCGGTGACGTTCGATCCAGCGTCATAGCTGAATTCCTCATAGTCGGTGGTCGAACTGGCACCCACGATGGCAGGATCGGGATAGCGTGCCTTCTTCAGCCGATCGTGCCCATCATACTCGTAGGTCGTTTTGTTGCCCTTGCCGTCGGCAAGCGAGGCGATTTGACCATTGTCGGTAAAGGTCTTCAGCGTCTCGTCCGCTTGGTCGACGGTGCCCAGAGCGCTTTCGGTGCGGCTGGCGCGTCCGGCGGCGTCATAGTGCGTCTTGACGATCCGGTCCGGTCCGCTGCTACCCGCGGTGCCGAGAGAGCAGGCGGAGGCCGGAAGCGAGCCGAATGCGGCCATATTCATTCGCTGAGCGACGCACTCTGGCCGTCCCGTTGCGTCGTAGCTATACTGTGTCACCGCATAGTCGGTGCCGGCTGTGGATAGGATATCCTTCGCCCTGCGACCACTGGCCCATGTCGTTGTCACCTTCTCGGCGGGGGCGAATGCCGCCCATGCGGTGTCGTCGGTGCCGGTGACTGTGCCGCGCTCGATCTGGGCCACCCGGCCCACGCCATCATACGTAATCTTCTGCGCACGACGCTTGAGAGGGCCGCTGCCATCGGGGTCAACCGATATGACACCTGTGGCACGCCGCGCTGCATCATAGCGATAGGTGACAGTGTCGTCAGTACCCGGCAGCGGCCCGTCGATGGTTGTGACATTGCCGACCGCGTCATAGCCATAAGCAGTGGTTGCCGAGAGCGAGCCGTCTCCCGCCCCCATGGTCATCGCCATCAGTCGATGCTGCGCATCGTAGGTGGCGGTGGACTTTGTCTCTTCCGCCGCGTCGGCGCAGCTTGCCGAAGTCTGGCATGCCGAAATGCTGGTCAGCAACGAAATACCCGAGACTGTCGAGTAGCCGTAACGACTCTGCGGACGGATCCCGCTCGTCGCAGCCGGCTGCGTGACGGTGAGTACCCCGCCATGACCTGTGTCGTAGGTGTAGTCCGTAATCTTGCCGCGCTCATCCGTCGTCGAATTCGGTTGGTTGCAGACCTTCGGATTCGCGCAGCTAGACGCATAGGATGCGCTCGTAACCAGATTGTTCGAAGTCGTGCCGGCCTTGTCGACACGGGTCGTCTGGGTGAGATTTCCACGCGCGTCGTAGGCGAACTCGACATAGTTGCCTTCGGGCTGGGTAGTCCGCGTCAGGCGGCCATTCACATCGAATTGGTGAGAGACGGTCTGGTTGAGCGGGTTCTTGAGCGATGTGACGCGCCCGCGCGTCAGGTCGGCCTCTACGACCGTTGCCTGCGAAAGCGCATCGGTGACCGTAGTGGTGGCGGTTGATCCGCTGACCGATCGCGCATAGCCGGTAGTGACGCCGTCCTTGGTGATTGAGGTCACCACGCCCGCGGTGCCATAGGCGATCGCGATGTCGTCGGTCGCGCTCCCCGGCCGCCGGATCGAACTGACGCGGCTGCCCACGCCGGTGAACTGCCACTGATTGTTGAGCAAATCCGACACGGTGAGTGTCGACCCGCCACTATGATAGGTCCTGGAATAGTTCGCTGACGGACAACTGGTGGCACAGGCTTCGTTCGCATCGACAAAGGTCGCGCTGGCCCGCGTAAACCATGCATCGGGCGGGACCCCGATGCCAGGGTCGTCGGTCCCATATGCAAAGTCGATCCGATTGCCCGAGGGACTCCTGACTGACATCAGGCGACTGAAGCTCTGGCCGTTGGGGCAATCGCCTTCACCGTCCTCGTCGCAGACCTGGCGCAGTGACCAGTCAAGACTGTACGTCGCTCCGTTGGGTTTGGTTATGGAAACAGGGAGGCCGCAGCTCTGAGTTCCGGCCTGGAGACTGCAACTCGGCGCGTGCACCGGATAGCCATCGCCATCCAGGGTCTGATACTCGATCGTCGTCCCGTCGCGGGCTGTATATCGGAAGTTCCCGAATGGGAGCGCGACGAGTGAGCTGCCATCGGCCTTGCTCGGCTGATAGGTGCCGCCCGAGAGTTGGAACGAGTCCGAAATCGCCCCGAATTCGAGGACCACGATAATGTTGCCACCCACTGTTTTTCGCCGGAACGTACCGGTCCAGTTGTCTGTCCACCGCGCCCCATTGAGCAGGATACGTTGAAGCTCGAGCCGGTTCTCGCCCGTCCCGATCGATCCCTCTTGCATGACAAAGCCGAACTGGCCCGTCACGAGATCGACACCATTGGCATCTCGGTTCGTGTACGGTGGGGGTTCATTCTGCGCCAGCGCTGGCGCCGCCAGACCGCTCGCAAGAATACTCGTCGCCACAAGCCATGTCCTGGCCCGGCGATATGGGCGCACGTCGCCCTGCCGTTGAATCAGCATGATTTGAATTCTCCGTCGATTTGAGGGGGTTCGCTGCGCCGCTACGGCGCGCCGGTCACCGTCTTGTTGGTGCGGTTGTCCGCCTTGTCGTAGCTGTAATTGGCCTGGACGTTGTTGTTCACCGTCCCGCTGTGTTTCGCCGCGACCAGGCGGCCGCGCGCGTCATAGCTGTAGGTGACCGTCTCCGACGCCAAGCCAGAGGCTGTTGCTGCGATCGTCGCTGCCGCGAGAGCGGCGGCAAGCAGTTCCTTGTATTTCGCCATCTCCTGTTTCCCGTGTCGGCGACCCGCAGGCGAGGGAGGGACGCCTTCAACGACTCGCCGACAGGGAACAAGTAGGGAACAGAATCCTACAAATATCCTACAATCGTAAGATCGCGTACGTTTGTAGGATTTCAGACCAGCCGTCTGCCGGTCCACATGACACGTCCAATCACATCAATCCCGTCAGGCGGGCAATCTCCCCAGGTCGGGTAGGCGGGATTGTCGCTGGCGATGGTGAGCAAGCCGCTGAACGGATGAATCGACAGGCGCTTGACCATCAGCGTGTCGTCGCGGCGCAACGCGTAGATACCATCGCGCAATCTGGCGGCTGCATCTGCGCGGTCGATCAGGATGTCGTCACCATCGGCTAGCGTTGGTGCCATCGAATCGCCCGACACCTGGATGATGGAGAGCTGGTCGAGGCGGCCGCTGGTAATGCGGGAAAGCCAGCGTCGGTCGAAACCGAATTGAGCGATCGGCGCCTCGCCCTCGACGAACGCTCCGGGACCTGCGGAGGCCTGAACCGCGAGTTTGGGTACCATCAGGAAATCGGACAAGGGTGAAGCTGCTCCCCCGAGCTCGCTCTCGTCGACACCGAAATAGCGCGCGAGCTTGCGGCGATCGGCTTCCTCGAGCCGCCGAGGCGAGCCACGACGAATATGTTGCTGGATATAGGCCGCATTGCGTCCGAGCAGCCGCGAGATGCTCGCATAGCTCTCGCCCCTGCGCTCGATCAGTTGCTCCAGCGCGGCCCGTGCCTCGATCTCGTCCATGGCAGCAAAATACCATAGGAAAAATCCTAGACAAGTAGGAAATGGTTTGAGAACATATACCGAACATCGATTCGGAGGTTCTCCATGCTGCGCACGCTTATCGAACAGCACCTCAAAACCTGGCGCATTCCTCCCACGCGGTTCGGACGGGACGTGGTCGGCGATCCCCGCTTCGTGTTCGATCTGCGCGACGGACGTGAGCCGCGGCTGCGAACGGAGACGCGTGTACGAGCACACATCGCCGCATTTGAGCAGGGGCGGCGGCAATAAGCCGGCGCGGGCCCTCAATGTCGTTTACCAATGCGTAGAGGTTGCGGGTCGCGTCCCGCCCATAGTTGACCGCCTAAAAGGACCGCAGTCGGCCCAACGTCAGCCGTTCATCAGACCGAGTTCGGCATGTCCGCCTCTGCGGGACGGCTCCCGAAAGCTGCCGTTCCGCTCACGGCCCAATAGCAGTCATTCATTTTCCGTCGCCGGTGGGATGCCCGCTTGTGCAGTCAAGTCCTTACGCGCGGCCAGACCACTACCGTTCGAACTCTGTCGGGCCCGTTCGTTCGGCCCGAGATTGTCCGTGCCAGGCTAGCTTATCTTGCGAGCAGCGCCCGCCAGCCTCCCGCCGCCATCGCCCGCGCCTCGGTCACGCGCCGCCGCACCCGCAACATCAGATAGTCCGAACATCCCCTCCAATCGGCTCGGACCCGCCCCTCGCTATAGAGCGCGACCGCCATCTGGCGATAGGAGGCGCCGTCCGCCAGCGCGTCCCCGATACGCAATGTCTCCAGCCCTCGCGGTAGCCCTGGCTCCACAGGAAAGAGCATCCGTGCGAAGCGGCCGGTGCGCCATAGCCCGAGCATGCGCCGGAGCGTCAGCACATGCGCATCGACTCGGGTCAGGCCCGACAGGAGATAGTCGAGCCGGGCAGGGCCTTCCTCGACCAGCGTCCCCTCGACGACATCGATGCGGATGCGGTGCCAGCCATCGGACAAGGCGACATACTCACGGCCGTCGCCGCGCACGATCGTCATCCAGCGCGCCAGACGGGCGAGGTCGATGGCCTCGGGATCCGAGCCGTCAGCCGGCTTGGCGCGAACCTGCAGCACGAAGGGATCGAGATCCGCGTGCCACAGCAGGCGCGCAGCGGGCGCAGAGCACGTAGCGTCTTCAGCGAAAGCACAGCCCGAATCCCCGGGCGTCGGCCTCCATCTCGAGATGCGCGGCGCCAACCCTGACGCCCACTCGGCGCAACCGCGCGCTCAACGCCGCATAGGCGGGATCTCGGCGCAGCCATTCCCAGGCGAGACCGGCGCGATCGATACCGGCCAACGCGCGGTAAGGCGCGCTGTCCCGCCAGTCGGGACGGTTCTCAGGCGTCGGCCCCATCGCCGGCCCGCCGGGCCAAGTCCCAAGGATGACAGATGTCTGCCTTGCATTGCCACCACGCAAATTTGCGCGTCGCCCGCGAACGCTTTATCAGAATCGATCTTTCGAGCCGGTCACGGCGCCGACGGAAAAGCGGCGCGCAAAGGCATGGCATGGCTGGGATCAGGACGCTGCGGCTTGGGGCGCGTCCAGCATCGGCTTGGCATCGCCCATGGTTATCGCGACGGCGCAACAATTCGCATTGGCTGTCGAGGCTGCGGAGAGCATCGACGAGCTCCACAACCTGCTCGAAGCGATCGCGGGCGAGATGGGGTGCCGGTACTTCGCCCTGTCGCATCATGTCGACGTGCCGAGGGCACCGCAGCCGGCGATTCGCGTGCACAACTATCCCGGGGAGTGGGAGGAATTCTTCGACGCGCAGCGGCTGGGCCCGTCGGATCCGGTGCACCGGGCGAGCCATCGTACTAATGCCGGCTTTCCCTGGTCGGCGCTTCCCAAGCTCATCATGCTGACCCGGCGCGACGAGGACATCCTCGACCGCGCGCGGCGAATGGGCTTGGCCGACGGGTTCACTGTGCCGGCGCATATCCCCGGCGAATCCGCCGGATCCTGCTCGTTCGCCACGACCGGCGGCAGGGGGTGGCGCAGCGAACGGTTGCTGCTGGCGCAGTTCGCCGGCGCGATCGCGTTCGAGGGGGCGCGGCGCCTGTCGGGTGTCCGCCGCAACGACGCGGACCGGCCACGGCTGAGCGACCGCCAGCGCGACTGCATCTACTGGGCGGCGCGCGGCAAGTCGGACTGGGAGACCTCGAGAATCCTCGGCATCGGGCATGATACGGCGATCCAGCACATGAAGGAGGCCCGCAACCGCTACGGAGTCACCAACCGGACCCAGCTCGCGATCCACGCCCTCTATGACGGGGCGCTCACCTTCACCGATGCGCTCAAGCGGTAAACTCCCCATTTCTGGGGAGTGGTCACCGCCGGCACCCAGGCACAGCATCGAGGCTCCACCACTGGAGCACAGTCATGCTGTTCACTCAGGACGACCGCAGCGCCGCCAGCGACGCGGTGATGCGCGCGATGTTCGAGGCCAGGAAGCGCGTGTTCGTCGACCTGCTCGGCTGGGACGTGCCGGTCCTCGCCGGCAAATACGAGCTCGACCAGTTCGACGACACCCACGCGCGCTACCTGATCCTCGCGGACAGCGACCAGAACCACCTCGCCTCGGCACGGCTGCTGCCGACGACGCGGCCACACATCCTCGACACGCTGTTCGCCGAGCTGTGCGACAACCCTCCACCCACAGGTCCAGCCACCTACGAGATCACCCGCTTCTGCCTCGATCGCAGCCTTCGCGCCGCCGAGCGCCGGCGCTGGCGCGACGCGCTGGTCAGCGGTCTCGCCCATTACGCGCTCGAGCACCGTATCACGACCTACACCGGCGTCGCCGAGCAGGGTTGGCTCGAGCAGATCCTGGCGTTCGGCTGGAACGCCCGGCCCCTGGGCCCGCCCAGGGCGATCGGCGGGACGATGCTCGGCGCGCTCAGGATCGACATCGAGCCCGAGACGCCCGCACTGCTCGCCGCGAACGGCATCCTGCCAGCCACCCAAATTCCGCAATCGAAGGCAGCGTGATGGCAACCCAACACAAGCCCCCGGTGCCACAAGCCGACGTGGCGGGTGACGCCGTTCGGCAGCTTCGCGAGCACGGCTACGCCGTCGTCAAGCGGGCCATCCCGGCAGACACCATCCATGC
>FUFK010043604.1_pt1 | contig 43939 bp, 44 predicted proteins | sample 1021851 | NCBI WGS metagenome assembly FUFK01 (sample SAMEA51879418, study PRJEB19060) | metagenome
ATCCTCCGGCCAGCCCGGCCCGGGCGCAGGCGTGCATTTCGTCCTCGTATCGCCGGGCGATTCGCCGGCCGCGCTGGTCGAGCGGGCGCGCAGCCTGTGCGCGGGCGGCGGCTACTGCCGCGTGCAGGGNTGGAGCGATCCCGCGCAGGTCCCGGCCAGCCTGCCGCTGAGCGATGCAGCACGGCGCAGCCTGCGGTTCAGCTTCGCCGCGGCGAATGCCAATGGCGGCGAAGCAATATTCTTCGATTGCCGGCTGTTTTCCGCGCCGGACATCGGAACCTGCCTGCCCGCAATCCCGTAGGGGATTTGTCCGCGTCGGTATGGCGCGCTAGGCATGGCAGTGAAACTTATGGGAGCGAGACTGAATGAGCGGCAATCCGGATATGACCTATGACGAAGTGGTGATGGGACGCCGCTCGATCCGCGGCTATCTCGACAAGCCGGTGCCGCGCGCGGTGATCGAGGAAGTGCTGACGCTCGCCATGCGCTCGCCCACCTCGATGAACACGCAGCCGTGGCATTTCCACGTCATCACCGCCGAACCGCTCGACCGGATCCGGAAGGGCAATACCGAACGCATTCTCGCGGGCGAGCCCGACAGCCGCGAGTTCCGCCGCGGCGAACCCTTCGCGGGCGTGCACCGCGAACGCCAGGTCGGCGTCGCCAAGCAATTGTTCGGCGCGATGGGGATCGAACGCGACGACAAGGACAAGCGGCAGGACTGGGTGCTGCGCGGCTTCCGCCAGTTCGACGCGCCGGTCTGCGTGATCGTCACATACGACCGCGAATTGTCGGGCAGCGACGACACGCCCTTCGATTGCGGCGCGGTCACCACCGCGCTGGTCAATGCCGCATGGAGCCGCGGGCTCGGCTGCGTGATCAACAGCCAGGGGATCATGCAGAGCCCGGTGGTGCGCGAACATGCCGGCATTCCGGACGACCAGGTGATCATGAAGGCGGTTGCGATGGGCTGGCCCGACGAGAGCTTCCCCGCCAATGCGGTGGTCAGCGAGCGCAAGAGCGTGGACGAGGCCGCCCGCTTCGTCGGCTTTCCATGAGCGACCGGCTCGTCGACCTCGGAGAAGGCTTCTGGAGCCTGCGCGGCAGCCTGCGGCTTGGCGGGATCGTGGATATCGGCACGCAATGCGCGCTCGTCCGGCTGGCGAGCGGCAATTTCGTCTTTCTCGACAGCTATCCGCTGACCGACGCGATCCGCGCCCAAGTCGACGCGCTGACCGGTGGCGGGACGAAGGTCGAAGCGATTCTCAACCTCCACCCCTTCCACACGCTGCACTGCGAATGGATGCATTCGGCTTTCCCGCAGGCCAAGCTTTACGGCACGGCGCGCCATGTCGATCACCTGCCCGAACTGCCGTGGGAAACGCTGCGCTGCGAACACGATGCGCTGGCCGAGCTGTATGCCGAGGATTTCGCCTTCTCGGTCCCGCGCGGGGTGACGCTGGTGAGCGACGACGAGAGCGTGCACTTCTCCTCGGTGCTGGCGCTGCACCGCGCGAGCGGCACGGTCCATGTCGACGACACCTTCGTCTACCTGCGCAAGGGTTTCCCGCTGTCGTTGCTGCCCTTTACCGGACGGTTCGGCTTCCACCCGACGCTGGCCAAGGCGCTCGAACCGCGAGCGGGCGCGGCAGACGAATTCCGCGAATGGGCGATCGAGCTGGGGATCGACTGGGCCGACGCGGGCTGCATCGCAGCCGCGCACAATGCGTTGTTGCCGCTCGACGCGGAAGAGCTGCCCGAGCTGATCGGCGCGGCGCTGGGCCGGGTCAAACCGGTGCTCGACGCCCACCGCGCCGAATACGGCTAGGCCAGCGCCGCCACCTTCGCGCGCACCAGCGGCAGCTGGTCGTTGCCGAAATACAGCTGCTCCTCGCCGGNGGGNTCGTGGACGATGATCGTCGGCGACCCGAANGCCCCGCGCGCGATCGCCTCGTCGGTGTTGGCGCGCAGGCNATCCTTGACCGGCTGGCTGNCCGCGCGCTCGGCCACCGCCGCGCCGCCCAGCCCTGCCTCATTGGCCACCGCCACCAGCACGGCCGGGTCGTCGAGATTGCGGGCGTGGGTGAAATAGGCCTCGAACGCGGCATGGGCAAAGCGCTCGAGCGCCTCCTGCTCTTCCTCGAGCGCGCAGCAGAAGCGCATCGCGTTGACCGATTTGAGCGGATGGTGCTCGGACGGGAAGTTCATCCCCACGCCTGCCAGTTCGGCCCATTGCTTCAGCCAGCCGAAACTGCGCGCCAGCCGCGCGGCGTTTTCAGGCTTGCGGCTTTCATAGACCGACGGGTTCACCGCGTTGAACACCCCGCCGACCAAGANGGGCCGCCAGGNGATGGAATAGTCCAGTCCGTCCAGCGCGGGACGGATGTTGGCGAAGGCCAGCCGTGTCCACGGGCTCGACAGGTCGAAGAAGAACTCCACCCGCACGGTCATTGCACGCGCGCCTTGGCAGTGCCGAACAGGTTCTGGCGTTCTGCCGCGCTCATTTCCCCGCGCCGCGTGATGTCGCTGCCCAGCGCCACCCCGCGCCGCAGCCCCTCGCGCGTCTTGAGGGCATCATACCACCGCTTCACATGCGGGAAGTCGGCCAGCGGGATGCCCTGTGCCTTCCATGTCCGCACCCACGGGAAACAGGCCATGTCGGCGATAGTGTAATCCGCCCCGGCGAGGTGTTCCTCCTGCGCCAGTTGCCGATCCATCACGCCGTAGACACGCAGCGCCTCGCGGTGGAACCGCTCGATCGCATAGGGCAGTTTCTCTTCGGCATAGAGGTGGAAGTGNCCGTGCTGGCCCAGCGTCGGGCCGAGNTGGCCGACCTGCCANAACAGCCACTGCCGCACGCGCGATTGCCCGCGCAAATCGGTCGGCAGGAAGCGCCCGGCCTTCTCCGCCAGATACAGCAGCACCGCACCCGATTCGAACACCGTCACCGGATCGCCGCCGTCGCCGGGCGCGTGGTCGGTGATCGCGGGAATACGGCCATTGGGATTGATCGCGAGATATTCTTGCGAATGCTGGTCGCCCGCCGCCAGATTAACCCAGCGCGGCTCGTAGGCGAGACCGCATTCCTCGAGCATGATGGCGACCTTCCACCCATTGGGCGCAGGCGCGGTGAAGAATTCGATCATGCGGCAGTCTCTCCCCTTCTCTCTCGCGAGGGAGAATTCAGGTCCGCGCCGTGTGATGCAAGCAAAAAGCCCCGGCGAGCGCAGGGCTGCCGGGGCTTATTGAGCCGATCCGTCGAGCAAATGGTTAGCGCAGGCTCACCACATTGTCCGCCGCAGGACGCTGGCGGCTGCCGTCGTAGAGGCTGGCCATCGGTTCGTCGGTGACGAGCACGCGGTCGGCCGCGCCGAAACCGTTGAAATCGGTCTTCATCGCTGCGCCATAGGCACCGAGCATGCCGATCTCGATATAGTCGCCCGCCTGGATATCCTCGGGCAGGACGAAGGGGCCCTGCATGTAGTCGGCATCGTCGCAGGTCGGGCCGTAGAAGGCGAAATCCATGTCCGGCTTGATGAGGTCGTCCTCGAGCGCGCGGACGGGGAATTTCCAGTCCACATGCGCGGCATCGAACAGCGCGCCATAGGCGCCGTCGTTGATGTAGAGTTCCTCGCCGCGGCGCTTCTCGACCTTGACGATNAGCGANNNNTATTCGGCGCACAGCGCACGGCCGGGTTCGCACCACAGCTCGGCGTTGTACGCGATCGGCAAATTGTAGAAGTTCTGGTGGATGATCTGGAAGTAATCCTCCAGCGGCGGCGGCTCCATCCCCGGATAGACCGACGGGAAACCCCCGCCGACATCGATCATGTCGATCACCACCGAGGCCTCGCCGATGGCGATACGCACGCGTTCGAGCGCCTGGACATAGGCAAAGGGCGTCATNGCCTGGCTGCCCACGTGGAAACACACTCCCAGCCAGTCGGCATGCTGGCGNGCNTNNTGCAGCAGCGCGGGCGCCTCGGTCAGGTCGCAGCCGAATTTCGACGCGAGGCTGAGTTCGGAATATTCGCTCGAGACGCGCAGGCGCACGCACAGACGCAGGTCTTGCGCTGCTTCGCCCGCGTCGTCGCGGCAGGCCTCGACGATCTTCTCCAGTTCCTCGACCGAATCGAGGCTGAAGGTGCGCACGCCGTGCTGGCGGTAGGCTTCGCGGATCGCGCTGGGCGCCTTGACCGGGTGCATGAANCACAGCGTCGCGCCGGGCAGCGTGGCGCGCACCAGCCGCACTTCGGCGATCGAGGCGACGTCGTAATGCGTCACGCCNTTNTCCCACAACACCTGCAGCAGGTCGGGCGAGGGATTCGCCTTTACCGCATAGAGCGACTTGCCCGGAAACTTCTCGACGAAGAATCGGGCGGCGCGCGCGGCGGCGTGCGGGCGATTAAGGATGATCGGTTCGTCCGGCTGGAGAGCGCGAACTACGGACCGGGCGTCAGGAAATGTGTGCAACTCAAGGGACCCCCAAAACGGCTAGGTTTCAGACAAGGCTGCCTTGCGGATCGGATCCCCTTGGGGCAGCGGAGCGGCGCACATAAGCGAGATGCGCGATAAAGCAAGCGGAATCGCAGCGTTCAGCCTCGTCGTCTTACCCTATCAAAGGCTGAGACGGCGCTGTGTTCCGCGCCCCGGCCGCAACCTTAGCTCAGCCGGTCGCGGAAGGTGTCGTAACCGAACTCCTTGACCAGCTCGAGCTGGTCGCTGTCGCTGTCCCAGAGGTAGATGCTGGGCAGCTGGACGCCGTTGAAGGTGTTGGTCTTGACCATCGAATAATGTGCTTGGTCGAGGAAGGCGAAACGCTTGCCGACCTCCGCCCCGCCGGGAATCCGGTAATCGCCGATCACATCGCCTGCGAGGCATGACGGGCCGCCGATCCGCACCGCGGGCGTTGCCTCGTCGCTGCTCTCGCCAAGCATGGCAGGGCGATAGGGCGCCTCGATCACGTCGGGCATGTGGCAAGTGGCCGAAACATCGGCCACCGCGACCGGCAGGCCGTTGAAGCCGGTATCGAGGATCGTGCCCACCAGAATGCCCGCATCGAGCGCGACCGCCTCGCCCGGTTCGAGATAGATTTCGGCGCCGGTATCCTCGCGCGCGTCGCGCAGGAACTCGACCAGCTCGTCGCGCTGGTAATCGGCGCGGGTGATGTGGTGCCCGCCGCCCATGTTGATCCATTTGAGCTGGCCGAACCACGGCTCGATCGCATCGAACACCTTGTCCCAGGTGGCCAGCAGCGGTTCGAAATCCTGTTCGCACAGATTGTGGAAATGGATCCCGTCGACCTGCGCCATGATTTCTGGGGTAAGTTGGTCGAGCGGGAAGCCCAGCCGGCTGCCCGGGCTGGAGGGATCGTAACGCGGCACCTCGCCCGTGGGATGCAGCGGGTTGATCCGCAGCCCGACATCGAAATCCTGCCCCGCGGCGCGCGCATTCTCGAGGATCAGCGTCGCGCGTTCGAGTTGGCCGGGCGAATTGAAGATCACGTGGTCCGACAGGCGGCACACCTCTTCCAGTTCTTCCGGCTTGTAGGCCGCCGAATAGGTCGCGATCTCGCCGTCGTAGAACTCGCTCGCCAGCCGCGCTTCCCACAGACCGCTCGTGCACACGCCGTCGAGATATTCGCCGATAATCGGCGCGGTCGCCCACATCGAGAAGGCCTTGAGCGCGCCGAGCATCTTGATCTCGGCCGCATCGCGCACTTCGGCCAGCACCTGGCAGTTGGCGCGCAATTTCGCCGCGTCGACCACGAAGGCGGGACTGTCCACGCGGTCGAGGTCGAACTGGGCAAAAGCGCCCGGATCGCCGGCTTTGGTTTCCATGGCGTCAATTCCCTTTTNAAGCGGTATTCATCTGGCTTNCCGCGNCGGACGTCGCCCCCTCGCTCGCGGCGATCAAGGTCGCGTCCGCACGCCGGGCTTGCCCGCTAGAACCCGACCGGGCCGTCCAGTTCCTTGACCTGCCAGGGCAGGCCGTGGTCGTTCAGCATGTCCATGAAGGGATCGGGATCCATTTCTTCCATGTTGAACACGCCGTCGCCGGTCCATTTNCCGGTNACCATCATCGCGCTGCCGATCATTGCNGGGACGCCGGTGGTATAGGAAACCGCCTGGTTGCCGGTTTCCTCGTAAGCCGCTTCGTGGCTGCAGATATTGTTGATGTAGAAGGTCTTCTCACCCGAGCCGTCGAGCGCCTCGCCGGTCGCGATCACGCCGATATTGGTGTTGCCCTTGGTGGTTTCGCCCAGCGTTTCGGGCTTGGGCAGCACNGCGGCGAGGAACTGCAGCGGGATGATTTCCTTGCCCTGNTACTTGACCGGGTCGATCCGNGTCATGCCGACATTCTGCAGCACGGTCAGGTGCTTGATGTATTCATCACCGAAGGTCATCCAGAANCGCGCNCGCTCCATCTCGGGGTTGAACTTGGCGAGGCTTTCGAGCTCCTCGTGATACATCATGTACATGTTCTTCGGGCCGACCGCCTCGAAGTCGAATTCGACCTTCTTGCCCATCGCCGGGGTCTCNACGAACTCGCCGTTTTCCCAGTGGCGCGCGGGCGCGGTGACTTCGCGGATGTTGATTTCGGGATTGAAATTGGTGGCGAAGGCCTGCCCGTGATCGCCGCCATTGCAATCGAGGATATCGAGCTGGCGGATCGACTTCAGCTTGTGCTTCTTGAGCCACATGGTGAAGACGCTGGTGACGCCCGGATCGAAACCCGAACCCAGCAGCGCCATCAGCCCGGCATCCTTGAAGCGGTCGTGATAGGCCCACTGCCACTTGTATTCGAACTTGGCCTCGTCCTTCGGTTCGTAATTGGCGGTGTCGAGGTAATCGACGCCTGCTTCGAGGCACGCATCCATGATCGGCAGGTCCTGATACGGCAGCGCCAGATTGACCACGAGGCTCGGGCCGACCTTCCGGATCAGATTGACCATCGCCGGGACTTCCTCGGCGTCGATTTCATACGTCGCCACATCCTGCCCGGTACGCTCCTTAACGCTAGCGGCGATGCTGTCGCACTTGCTTTTCGTGCGGCTGGCGAGGTGGATGTCGCCGAAGATATCGGCGTTCATCGCCATCTTGTGGACGCAGACCGAGCTGACGCCGCCCGCACCGATCACCAGGACTGTGGACATGGGTAAACCTCTTTCGTGGAATTTCGAATCTTGCGCGCCCTCTAGCGAAATGCGCTACGGGGGCCAAATGATCCGAGACGATATGCGCAAGCCCACCCGCNAAGGCGTTCTCGCCGCGGCCGCATCCATTGCCGAACTGCTTCCGCCGACCCCGCTGCTGCCGGTCGAGATCGGCGGGGTGCGCTGCCACGTGAAGGCGGAAAGCCTGCAACCGATCGGCGCATTCAAGATCCGCGGCGGCTGGTGGCGGCTGTCGAACCTCGACGCGGCGGAGAAGGCGCGCGGCGTGGTCGCGGTGTCTTCCGGCAATCACGCGCAGGGCGTCGCCTGGGCGGCGCGGCGGCTNGGGATCGCGGCGACCATCGTGATGCCGCGCAATGCNCCNNAGGTGAAGCTCGACGCGACGCGCGCGCTGGGCGCGGACATCGTGCTCTACGAGCGGCCGGGCGAGGACCGCGACGAAGTGGCGGCGGGCATCGTGGCCGAGACCGGCGCGACGCTGGTGCATGCCTTCGCCGATGCGTGGGTGATCGAAGGGCAAGGCAGTGCGGGCGTCGAGATCGCCGCGCAGCTTGGCCGCGCGCCATCGCGGCTGGTGGCTTGCTGCGGGGGCGGCGGGCTGTCCGCGGGACTGGCGCTGGCCTGCCCCGATAGCGCGGTGTACGTGGTCGAACCGCACGGCTGGGACATGGTCGGACAGGCGCTCGAAGCCGGCAAAGTGGTTCGCGTCGGTGCCAACCCGCCCNCNACNATCTGCGANGCGCTGCAACCCGATGCGAGCGCACCGATCGTGCTGTCGGTGCTGCAGAGCCGCGCCGAGCCGGGAGTTGCCGTAACCGATGACGAAGTGCGCGCAGCGCAGCGCTTCGCTTTCGCGCAGCTCAACCTGGTGGTCGAACCCGGCGGCGCGGCGGCGCTGGCTGCAGCGCTGGCGGGCAAGGTGCCGGTCGATGCNGACACGGTCATCATGGTGACCGGCGGCAATACCGATGCGGCGAGCTTTGCCGAAACGCTGCGCGGCTGAGCCGCAGCGCGATAGGTTGCATTTGACAATCCGGATGCGGACCACCACTCTCGCGCGCAAACGGGTCTGAGGGGAGAATAACTGATGCTAGCCCAGATGCTTGCACCCGCCGCGGTGCTTGTCGCATGGTCGATCGTGGTCCTGTTCTGGATGGCTTTCACCCGGCTGCCCGCGCTGGGCAAAGCCGGGGGCCTGGGCGAAGCCAAGCCCGGCGGCCGCGGACAGGATCTGGAAGGCGTATTGCCCGACCGGATCAACTGGAAGGCGCACAATTACGCGCATCTGATGGAACAGCCGACGCTGTTCTACGCCGCCACCGTCATCATCGCGCTGATGGGCGCTGGCGCGGCGGATGTGGTCTTCGCGTGGATCTACGTCGCGCTGCGGATCGTCCATTCGATCTGGCAGGCCACTGTCAATGTGGTGAAGATCCGCTTCCTGCTGTTCATCGCCTCCACCGTGGCGCTGATCTATCTCGCCTATCGCGCGCTTGCGCTGACGCTGTTCCACGATCCCGCACTCGTTGCGGTCTGACGGAGACTTCCATGATTCAATCGCAAATCCTCCAGCCCGTCGTCGTGTTGCTGGCGTGGACCATGATCATGTGGCTGTGGATGTACGCCACCCGCATCCCGGCGATGTCCGAGGCGGGGATCGAACCCAACGACGCGCGGCGGACCAAAGCGCTCGACGAGACGCTGCCCGCAAACGTCCAGTGGAAAGCGCACAATTACAACCATCTGCACGAAGCGCCGACGGTGTTCTACGCGGTTGCGCTGGTGCTGGCGATGATCGGCCTGGGCGACGGGATGAACGCGCTGATCGCGTGGATCTACGTCGGCCTGCGGATCATCCACTCGCTGGTGCAGGCGACCGCAAATGTCGTGATGGTGCGCTTCGTGCTCTACGCATTGTCGAGCGTGGCGCTGATCGCGCTGGTGTTCAACGCTGCAAGCGCGGTGTTCGCCGCCTGAGATACGGCATCAGGCGGCCCCGCCGCGGCGGGGCCGCCAACCGTTATTCCGCCGCTTCGGCTTCGTGCACGTGGCCGCCGGCGTCCATTTCCAGACCGGCAAGGAAACGCTCGGCATCGAGCGCGGCCATGCAGCCCATCCCAGCGGCAGTGACCGCCTGGCGATAGACGTGGTCGGTGACGTCGCCCGCGGCGAAGACGCCGGGCACTTCGGTCTTGGGCGATCCCGCCTCGGTTAGCAGGTAACCGCCCTCGTCCATCGGCAGCTTGCCCTTGAACAGTTCGGTCGCGGGCGCATGACCGATCGCGACGAAGGCGCCATCGACTTCNAGCGTGCTGTCTTCGCCGGTAACCGTGTCGCGCAAATTAAGATGCCCCAGCGCGCCGGTCGGCCCGGCTTCGAAGCTTTCGACTGCCTTGTTCCAGATCACGCTGATCTTGGGATGGTTGAGCAGGCGTTCCTGCAGGATCTTCTCGGCGCGCAATTCGTCGCGGCGGTGGATCAGCGTGACATCGTCCGAATGGTTGGTGAGGTAGAGCGCTTCCTCGACCGCGGTGTTGCCGCCGCCGATAACCGCGACCTTCTTGCCGCGGTAAAAGAAGCCGTCGCAGGTGGCGCAGGCGCTGACGCCCTTGCCGCCCAGTTCCTGTTCGCCCGGGACGCCCAGCCACTTGGCCTGCGCGCCGGTGGCAATCACCAGCACGTCGGCGACATATTCGTCGCCGCTGTCGCCAGTCGCGGTAAAGGGCGAGCCGTTCGANACATCGACATCGACGATCGTATCCCACATCATCCGCGTGCCGACATGTTCGGCCTGCTTCTGCATTTGCTCCATCAGCCACGGGCCCTGGACGACATCGGCGAAGCCGGGATAATTCTCGACATCGGTGGTGATGGTCAGCTGGCCGCCCGGCTGCAGCCCCTGCACCACGATCGGTTCCATCATCGCGCGCGCCGCATAGATGGCGGCCGAATAGCCCGCGGGGCCCGAGCCGATGATGAGCATCTTGGTGCGATGGGTAGCCATGTCGTCAATTTCCGTCAGTCTGAAGGGGTGTTCGCGGCTATATGGGAAGCCGCAGCCGCAGAGTCACGCCACGAAGCGGGCGATCAGCGCCTCGCGCAGCGCGTCATCCACACCTATCGCGGCCTCGAGATAGGTGTCGAAGCTGCCGTGGCGCTCGGTCGCGATCTCGAGATAGCGGTCGAGATATTCCTCGCGCACGCCGAGCAGGTCCTTGGCTGCGCCTTCGTCGAGCTTGCGGCCCAGCCGCGCCTCGATCCCGGGGAGCGACTGGCGCGCGAGGACATCGAAGGTCGGGCTGTCGTTGGTGCGCAGGAATTCGCGGCGCTGGTCTTCCTCGGCCACGCCGAGGATGTGCAGCAGCATGGTCGCCGCCACGCCGGTGCGGTCCTTGCCGGCATAGCAATGGACGAGGCTGGCACCCTCGCGCTGTGCAAGGATGGTGAGATAGCGGCTGAACATGTCGATCATCGCCGGGTTGTCGGGCATGCGCGTGTACACCGCGAGCATGCGTTCGCGCGCGAAATCGGCGGCGCTGGTGTCGGGGCCGATATCCATATGCGGCGGGCTGGAAGTGGTCTCGCCTTCGTAGAAAAGCACCTGCCCGTTGAACCCTTCGACCCGGCGGCAGGGATTGGCCGCGCGCTCGCTTTCGCCGCGCAGGTCGATGACCGTGTGGATGCCCAGCGGGGCGATCGCGGCGAGATCGTCGTCGGTCGCCTCGACATGGTGGCCCGAGCGGAACAGCAGGCCGGTGCGCACGTGGCCGCCCCCGCGCGTGCGCCAGCCGCCGTAATCGCGGAAATTGTGGATGCCCTGCGTCTCGAGAAATGGTTCGCGAATCATGCGCGCGACGGTGGCAGCGCGGCAGGACATGCGCAATCGCAGCGATCGGCGCCGCGCTCAGGCCTCGCTCAGGTCGCGCAGGAAATTGGCGGTCCAGTCCTGCACATTGTCGTCGCGCACGGTGGCGATCAGCTTCTGGTAGCGCGCCTTGCGTTCTTCCAGCGTCATGTCGAGCGCAGTCTGGATGGCATGCGCGATATCGTCGGGGCTGTGCGGATTGACCAGCACCGCATCGGGCATCTGCGCCGCCGCGCCGGCGAAGCGCGAGAGGATCAGCACGCCGGGATCCTCGGGGTCCTGCGCCGCGATATATTCCTTGGCGACCAGGTTCATCCCGTCGCGCAAGGGGGTTACCAGCCCGATCTTGGCGGCGCGGAAGAAGCCGAACAGCTCTTCATGGCTGTAGCCGCGGTTGACGTAGCGGATCGGNACCATGTCGACCTCGCTGCGCGCGCCGTTGATGCGGCCGCATTTCTGTTCGAGCTCGGCGCGGATCGCCTGGTAGCTGTCGACATCCTCGCGGCTGGGCGGCGCGATCTGGATGAAGACCAGGTCCTGCACCCGTTCGGGATGCTTGTCGAAGAAGCGCCCGATTCCGTCGATGCGCTCGGGAATGCCCTTCGAATAGTCGAGCCGGTCGACCCCGATCATGGCGGTGCGTCGGCGCGANGAGCTGAGCAGCCGTTGCTGCGCCTGCCGCGCTTCGCCNGCACTGCCCANCTGCGANAANTGGTCCCAGTCGATCCCGATCGGATANGCGCGCGCGATCGTGGTGCGCCCCTCGAANCTGACGGTGCCNTTCGCGCCGTCGACTTCGGCGCCCAGCTCGTGCTCGCAGTAATGCAGGAAGCTNTCGAGCCATTCCTGCGTCTGGAANCCGACNACGTCGTAATAGAGCAGCGTGCGCACGAGNCGCTCGTGATAGGGCAGCGAGACGAACAGCCGCGTCGGTGGCCAGGGAATGTGCAGGAAGAAACCGATGCGGTTCTTGAGCCCGCGCGAGCGCAGCCGCTCGCCCAGTGGGATGAGATGGTAATCGTGGACCCAGACGGCATCGTCGGGCTCGATCAGCGGCGCAACCTGGTCGGCAAAGCGTTCGTTGACGCGCTCGTAGCCCTTGCCCGTCTCGCGTTCGTATTGCGCGAGGTCGAGGCGGTAATGGAACAGCGGCCACAGCGTCGAATTGGCATAGCCGTTGTAATATTCGTCGATATCGCGCTGCGACAGATCGATCGTCGCGGTGGTCACGCCGTCATTGGTCTGCGTGTCGATATGCCCGGTGCGCCCGCTTTCGCTTTCCTGCCCCGACCAGCCGAACCACAACCCCTTGCGATCGCTGAGCGCCGCATGCAGCGCGCCGGCAAGGCCGCCCTGCGCGCCCGCTGCGCCGCGCGCCTTGGGCACTGCAACGCGGTTGGAGATGACGACGAGTCGGGGTTGATCGGTCAGCGTACTTCGCTCCACGGTTTGCTCAGCAGGCCGGCACAGTTGATGATACCGACCAGTGAATAGGTTTGCGGGAAATTGCCCCACAATTCATCGGTCTCGTAGTCGAGATCCTCGCTCAGCATGCCCGATGCGGTGGTGTGGCTGAGCATGGCCTCGAACATCTCGCGCGCCTCCTCGCGGCGGTCGACCAGCGCAAGCGCCTCGATCAGCCAGAAGGTGCAGACGTTGAACGCGGTTTCGGGTGCACCGAAGTCGTCCTCCGCAGCGTAGCGCAGCATGTGATCGCCGCGCCGCAGATCGCGTTCGACCGCGGCGAAGGTCTTGAGGAAGCGTTCGTCGTCGGGCGTAAGATAGCGCAATTCGACCAGTTGCAACAGGCTGGCGTCGAGATAGTCGCTTTCGAAGCTGGCGCCGTAATGCCCGCCCTCCTCGCTCCACGCATTCTCGTCGATCTTGGCGCGGATCGCGTCGGCGCGCTGTTTCCAATGGACCACGCGGTCGCCCTTGCCCAGCGTCGCGGCGACATTGGCCAGCCGGTCGCAGGCGGCCCAGCACATCACCGCCGAATAGGTGTGCACTTCCTGCCGGGTGCGGAACTCCCACAGCCCGGCATCGGGCTGGTCGTGCTTGGCCCAGGCCGCTTCGCCGACTTCTTCCAGATGTTCGAAATCGCGTTCGTCCGCCATTCGCAGCAGNCGCGTGTCGAAAAACGCCTGCGCGGTCGGCATGACGATCTGGCCGTAGCAATCGTGCTGCACCTGCTTGTAGGCNGCATTGCCCACGCGCACCGGGCCCATGCCGCGATAACCGGCAAGATGCTCGGCCTCGAATTCGTGAAGCTCGTCCGCGCCCATCACCGAATAGAGCGGCTGGATCTGCCCACCGCGCGCCTGGTCGACGATGTTGCGCAGATAGGCGAGATATTTCTCGAGCACGTCGAGCGCGCCCAGCCGGTTGAGCGCCTGGACGGTATAATAGCTGTCGCGGATCCAGCAGTAGCGATAGTCCCAGTTGCGCTGGCTGTTGGCAGCTTCGGGGATCGAGGTGGTCAGCGCGGCGACGATGGCGCCGGTTTCCTCGTGCTGGCACAGCTTGAGCGCGATCGCGGCGCGGATCACCTCTTCCTGCCATTCGAGCGGGATATGCAGCCCGCGCACCCAGTGCTGCCAGTAGCGCGCGGTCATCGCCTCCATCCGCCGCACTTCGCTGCGGATATTGCCATCGAAGGGCTCGTCGGGNCCNAGGAAGAAATGCTGGTCGCTNTCGACCCGGTAGCTGCGCCCCTCGAGGACGTAACCCACCGGCGCATCGGTCGACAGGCGCAGCGCCTGCGGGCCGATCATGTAGCGGATGTGATTGGTGCCGTTGGTCGTTTCGGCAAGCGAGGCGCCGTAGCCGTTCATCGGCGCGAGGACGATCCGCAGCCGCGGCGCGCCAGCCACGGGGCGCACGATGCGCGCATAGGCAACCGGGCGGTACATCCGGCCCGAACGTTCGAAGCGCGGCGCGAAATCGTGGATCTCGACCGCGCTGCCGTCCTCGGCCTCGAGCCGGGTGACCAGGATCGCGGTGTTGCGTTCGTAACGCTGGCTGCTGCGCGCCTGCCCTTCCAGCTCGAACCGCCAGATGCCGCGATCGCGCGCATTGTCGTTGAGCAACGAACAGAAGACCGGATCGCCGTCGACGCGCGGGACACAGCCCCAGACGAAGGCCCCCTCGCTATCGACCAGCGTGCTGACCTGGCAGTTGCCGATCGGGGAGAGCTCAAGGTCCGACTGCATCATATCTCCAACCAATGGTGCACTGCAGCAACGCTGTCGAGTCCGTATCGTGCCTGCCGGCTCGGACGTTCGCCCACGGCGATCCCGAAACCGCCATGTTCGCCCGCGCCTGCAAACCCGTCTTCGTCGGTCACATCGTCGCCGATGAATACCGGGACGGCGCCCGCGAAAGGCGCGACTTCCATGAAGGCCGACACAGCCGCCGCCTTGGTCGCACCGGGGCGCACCAGTTCGGCCACGCCCTTGCCGCTGGTGACGCACAATTCGCGCGAGGCGGCGAATTCCTCTGCGAAGGCCAGGGTCGCCTCGCGCTTTTCGGGTGCGCCGCGGAAATGCAGCGCGCCGCCATGCGTCTTGGTTTCGTAGAACAGGCCATGCGCTTCGGCGAAGGCGCGCAATTCGTCCACCGAGGCTTCGGACAAGCCGCGTGGCTCGTCACCGAGACGCGTGCCATCGGCGAGGAAGCGCGAGGCGCCATGCGACCCGGCCCGGCAGATCGCCGGTTCGCCCAGGTGCCCGGTCAGATCGTCGAGCGCGCGCCCGCTGACCAGCGCCAGCCGGCCTTTCAGGCGGTCGCGCAGCGCGTGCAGCCGGTCCAGCAGCCCCTCGGGCACGTGGATGTCGCCCGGGCGCGGCGCGATCTCCACCAGCGTGCCATCGAAATCGAGGAACAGTGCAGCGGGGCCGCGGTCAAGCAGCTGCGCCAGCGGCGGCGGGGGCGGAAGCGTTGTCGAGCCGTCCATCGCGCGCTGCCCTAGCGTTTCGGCGCGCGTGGTCCAACGGGGGAATTCACGAAATCGTATCCTCGGCGCGGGGCACGAGGATAAGCGTGTTGTCCTCCACNCGCCACGAACCGAGCCGCGCCAGCACATTCATCCCGATGACGTTGAAATCGCCGAAGCTTTCCGCGATCGCNGCATCNGTCCCGCTAGCGCTGACATTGCCGAAGGTCAGGCTGTCGATCGTCGCGACATGCGCCTGCACCGTGCCATTGGCAGTGCCCAGCATGATCGGGATACCGCCGCGGCGCGGCTCGAGCCCGGCGCGCTCGGCCAGCGGCGCGGAAATCGCGGTCAGCGTGGCGCCGGTATCGATCATGAAATTGCCCGGCACGCCGTTGACCTCGGCGCGGACCCAGAAATGCCCGTCGGCTGATAGCGGGATCTGCGTTTCGCCGCCCTCCACCACCTGTTCGGGCAGGCCGATCTGCGGCACCGCGACATCGAAGCGCGGGTCGAACCGCGACAGCTGCAGCACCACCGTCAACAGGATCGCGCCCAGCGCCACCGAGCTGGCCAGCCGCAGCACCCGGCCNAGCGCCGAGCGCTTGGCGATGATCGCGCCGATCCAGCCGAGCACCATGGCCGCGACGGCGGCGATAAGCAGTTCCGAACGCGGGATTGCGCGCAGCGTGTCAGCGGCGGCGCTGAAGACGGGTTCGAGTTCCATACGGCACATATAGGAACGCGCCGGTGTCGCGTCCATGAACTCGGCGCGTCAGGGCGCCTCGCGCTGGTCGGTCGCCCGAGCGAGGATCACCGAGAAGCGGTCCTGCTCATCGGTCCAGCGTTCGAGCGGGGTCCAGCCGCCGGCGAGCAACAGCAGGCTGGCGGTACGCGGGGTGAATTTGTGGCTGTTCTCGGTGTGGATGGTGTCCCCCTCCTCCATCGCGAAGCGTTGGCCCGAGACCTCGAAAGCGACCGCCCGCGTGGCAACGAGATGCATCTCGATGCGCGCCAGATCGTCATTCCAGCGCGCTTCGTGGGCAAAGGCATCGGCGGGCATGGTTCCGCCGAGTTCACGGTTGATCCGGGTGACGAGGTTCAGGTTGAACGCCGCGGTGACGCCGGCGGCATCGTCATAGGCGGCTTCGAGGACGGCGCGGTCCTTGATCAGGTCCATGCCGATCAGCAGCAGCGGGCTGGCGCCTTCGTCCGCGCCCAACGTCGCGCGCATCGACCGCAGCAGGTCGACTGCTGTGCGCGGGACCATGTTGCCGATCGTCGACCCGGGGAAGAAGCCGAGCTTGCCCAGCGTATCCACTTCGCCGGGCAGGGTCACGCGGCGCATGAAGTCGGCCTCGACCGGGTGGACCGGCAGACCGGGGAACTTGGCCCCCAGCGCGGCCGCGCTTTCGCGCAGGAAATCGCCCGAAATGTCGAGCGGGACGTAAGCGGCGGGATCGATCGCCTCGAGCAGCAACGGCGTCTTGACCGAGCTGCCCGAACCGAATTCGACCACCGCGCGTCCGGGCCCGATCAGCTCGGCAAACTCTGCCCCGCGCGCGCCGAGGATTTCGGTTTCGGAGCGGGTGGGATAATATTCCTCCACCTGTGTGATCTTCTCGAACAGGCGCGAGCCTTCCGCGTCGTAGAACCAGCGCGCGGGGATCGCCTTGGGATCATGGTGGAGCCCGGCCAGCACATCCTCGCGAAACGCCCGGTCGACGCCGTCCTCGTCGCGGTCGACGAGCGCGATCCCCTTGTCGGTAGCCATCAGATGTCCTTTGCCAGCCGCAGTCCGGTGAACTGCCAGCGCTGATGCGGGTAGAAGAAATTGCGGTAGCTGGAACGCGAATGGCCGCGCGCCGTGGCGCAGCTGGCGCCCTTGAGCACGAATTGCCCGCTCATGAACTTACCGTTGTATTCGCCCACGGCGCCTGCAGCCGGCTTGAAGCGCGGATAGGGCAGATAGGCCGAGCGGGTGAACTGCCAGCAATCGCCGAACAGGCCTTCGCTGCCGCGGGGCAGCGGCGGCGCGGCGTCGTCGAGCTGGTTCCCGCCGCACGGATCGTGCGCCTGCGCCTGCCCTTCCTGCCCGCGCGCGATCGCTTCCCATTCGAATTCGGTGGGCAGCCGCTGCCCCGCCCAGCTGGCGAAGGCATCGGCCTCGAAATAGGAGATATGCGTGACCGGTGCATCAGGGTCGCGCGGCTGCCAGCCGGAATGGGTGAAATGCTCGCCTTCGCGCCAGTAGAGCGGCGCCCCGACGGCGTGTTCGCGCACCCACGCCCAGCCGTCGGACAGCCACAGGCTGGCGGTGTCGTAGCCGCCATCGGCGATGAAGGCATCCCATTCGCCGTTGGTCACCAGCCGCGACGACAGCGCGAAGGGTTCGAGCAGAACGCGGTGCGCGGGACCTTCGTTGTCGAAGGAAAACCCGTCCGCCTGGTGGCCGATGCGCGCGATCCCGCCGGGATGTTCGTGCCACTCCTGCGGCTGCGCTTGGGCAGCGGCTGCGGGTGCGTCCCACATCGCGGCGCCCAGCGGGTTCTGGAACAGGCCGTGCTTGATATCGGTGAGCAGCAGTTCCTGGTGCTGCTGTTCGTGGCTGAGGCCCAGCTCGATCAGCGGCGCCAGGTCCTCGCGTGCGAACAGCGGCTCCATCGCGGCATCGACATGCGCGCGCCAGGCAAGGATTTCCTCCAGCGTCGGCCGCGACAGCATCCCGCGCGAAAAGCGGTGGATGCGTTCGCCTTCGGCTTCGTAATAGGAATTGAACACGAACGGCCAGCGTTCGTCGAACAGCGTGTACCCTTCCAGCCGGTCGCGCAGGAGGAAGGTTTCCCAGAACCATGTGGTGTGCGCCAGGTGCCACTTGGCAGGGCTGGCGTCTTCCATCGACTGGATCGTCGCATCGGCATCGGACAGCGGCGCGGCGAGCGCTTCGCTGAGCGAGCGGACGGTATCGTAGCGTGCGTCGAGGCTTTCCCCGGTGGATGGGCGCGAACTGGGCTGCAACTGGGACATCGCCGGTCCCCCCTAGGTAGCAGTCACCGGACGCTGGCGACCATGATCCATCATGGCCGAAATCCATTTCGGTTTAAAGGCCGTGGGTATAAAACCGTGTCCGTACAATCGCCTGTCGCGCATTCCCGAACAATGCCGCGCGGCCGGGGCGGTTCCCCGCCGGCGGCGCGAAGCGGCGGTTTCAGGCGGCGTCGGCCTGCCGGATCCCGTGTTCCTCGTTGAGCATTTCCGCGATCAGGAAGGCCAGTTCGAGCGACTGCGCGGCGTTCAGGCGCGGATCGCAATGCGTGTGATACCGGTCCTTCAGCGCCTCGTCGGTGATAGCCACCGCGCCGCCGACGCATTCGGTCACGTCCTGCCCGGTCATCTCGATATGGATACCGCCCGGATGCGTGCCTTCGGCGCGGTGCACGGCGAAGAAACCCTTCACTTCGGACAGGATCCGGTCGAAGGGCCGCGTCTTGTAGCCGCTGTCCGACTTGACGACATTGCCGTGCATCGGGTCGCAGCTCCACACGACGGGATGGCCTTCCGCCTTCACCGCGCGCACCAGCCGCGGCAGGCCGTCCTCGACCTTGTCATGGCCGAACCGACTGATCAGCGTGATACGGCCGGGTTCGCGTGCCGGATTGAGCGTGTCGAGCAGCTTGAGCAGCGCATCGGTTTCCAGGCTCGGCCCGCACTTCATCCCCAGCGGATTGCCGATGCCGCGCGCGAATTCGATATGCGCGCTGTTTTCGAAGCGCGTGCGGTCGCCGATCCACACCATATGCGCCGAGCAATCGTACCAGTCGCCGGTCAGGCTGTCGCGGCGGGTCAGCGCCTGCTCGTAGGGCAGGAGCAACGCTTCGTGGCTCGTGTAGAAGCTGGTGCGCTGCAATTGCGGGAGCACTTGCGGATCGACCCCGCAAGCCTCCATGAAATCGAGCGCCTCGCCGATCCGGTCGGCAATGTCGGAAAACTTGTCCGCCCACGGGCTGCGGCCCATGAATTCGAGCGTCCACTGGTGCACCTGCCGCAGATTGGCATAGCCGCCGGTGGCGAAGGCGCGCAGCAGGTTGAGCGTGGCAGCCGCCTGCGAATAGGCGCGGACCATGCGCTGCGGGTCGTTGGTGCGCGTCGCGGCGTCGAATTCGATGCCGTTGATGTTGTCGCCGAAATAGCTCGGCAGCGTGACATCGCCCTGCGTTTCGGTGTTCGAGCTGCGCGGCTTGGCAAACTGCCCCGCCATGCGCCCAACCTTCACCACCGGCTTCTTGCTGGCGAAGGTCATCACCACCGCCATCTGCAGCAGCACCCGGAAGGTGTCGCGGATGTTGTTGGGGTGAAATTCGGCGAAGCTTTCGGCGCAATCGCCGCCCTGCAGCAGGAAGGCGCGGCCCTCGGCGACTTCGGCGAGATCGGCCTTGAGCGCGCGCGCTTCGCCCGCAAACACGAGCGGCGGATGCGTTTCGAGGGTGGTGGTCGCAGCCTCGAGCGCGGCCTTGTCGAGATAGTCGGGCAAATGCCTTGCCTCGTATCCCTGCCAGCTATCGGGTGCCCAATTGGTCGCCATGGTATCTTCCGGTTGCGGCGCCGGGAATGGCGCCTGATTGCCCGTCTGTAGCAGACGAGCGCCCATCATGTCGCAAGCAGCATTTGCTTGGCCAGCGTAAAAGGGCGATTGCAGTAAGCGGAATCAGCGCCCTTCGCCGGCACTGGCTGGTCCGCTCGCGGTGGCCAGTTCCTGTCCCTCGGGCAGCACTGCGAGGCGCCAGCCCGCGCGCGAACCGAAGTATTTCTGCGCCAGCGCCTGCAACACCCCCGGATCGGTCTGCGTGTAATCGGCCAGCAGGAAGCGCAGGTCGGCAATGCTGCGCGGGTCCACGGTCGCGCCTTCGAGCTGGTAGAGCCAGAACAGGTTCCCGGTCGATGCGCGGCTGACATACTGCCGCAGCGGTTCGACCACGCGGTTGTATTCATCCTCGCCTACCGGCGTGCTGGCCAGTTCCTGCGCGATGCGTTCGGCCTCGGCGAAGAACACCGGCACGTCCTCGGGTCGCAGCTGCGCGAGCGCGGCGATGCGCCCACCGCTGTCGACATCGCTGGGCCAGTCGGACCGCACGACGGGCGAATAGCTGGCGCCGGCATGTTCGCGCATCGCTTCCATCAGCCGGTTGTTGAACAGCGACACCAGCACTTCGAGACGGCGCGATTCGCGCAGCCCGTCGACCCCGGCCCCGCTGGGCCAGGCGATGACCGCGGCGGCCTGATTGGCATCGCCGCGATGGCGGCGGATGACCGTCTCGCCCGCGTCGGGGAAGTCGATCGCGCGTTCGAGAACCTCTGCGGGCGCGGTCTCGCGCTGGTCGAGCGCGCCGAACGTCTTGCGCAGCGCNTCGATCGTGGCGGCCTTGTCGAATTCGCCGAACACCAGCACTTCGACCGGCCCCTGCTCAAGCAGCGGTTCCCACACTTCGCGGAAACCCGCGGGTGTCGCGGCATCGAACATCGCGGGCGTGGGGGTCTGAAAACGCGGGTCCTGATCGCGAAGGAGATATTCGAGGTCGCGCTGCAGCACGCCGTTCGGATTGGCGCCATAGCTTTCGTAAGCGAGCTTGCCCGCCGCTTTCGCCCGGATCACCGGGTTGGGATCCCAGCCGGGCATCGCCAGCTTCGCAGCGAAAAGATAAAGCTGTTCTTCCAGATCCTGTTCGCGGGTCTGCGCGTAGAAACTGAAGGCGCCGTCGCCGGTCTGGAAGTCGAAGCCGAACTTGCGCCCCGTGGCGAGCACGTCGAGCTCTTCCTGCCCCAGCTCGCCGATGCCCGAGCCGATCAGCGCGGCATAGCCGAGGTTGGCATAGACCGCCTCGTCGGGCGCGAAGGCGCGATAGCCTGTGCCGAACCGCACCTTCACTGCAACGCGGCCGGGTTCGGCATCGTTCGCCCACAGGATCGCCTTGACGCCATTGGCGAATTCGACCTGCTCGATGTCGAGCACGCCGATCGGCGCCTGCGCCACCACTTCGCCCGGTTCGCCCACTGCGGGCAGGTCGTCGAACGCGATTGCCTGCGCGGCGATGCGGGCCTCGGCATCGGCGGCAATGGTTTCGCCCAGCGCGGCGCGGATCGCCGCTTCGCTCGCCTCNCCGGCTTCGGGCGTGACGTAGGCGGCGCGGATCACATCGCCCGCAAACAGCGCGCGGGTATGCTCGAGCACGCGTTCGGGGGTGATCGTCTCGCGCATCGAGTTGAACACCATCAGCACGGTTTCTGGCGCGGCGACCGCCTCGCGGATATCGACCGCGTTGACGATGTCGTCGGCCAGCCGCGGTCCCGGCAGCACCCGGCGCTGTTCGACCTGGCTGGTGAAGACGATCTCGAACTCGGCCAGCTCGCGGTCGATCTCTTCCTGCGACGGCGGGGTCGCCAGCGCGTCGGCAATGACCCCGCGTATATCGTCGAGCGCGGATTTCCAGTCGCCGGTGAGCGGCGCGAAATTGACGAAGGTCATGTCGGCGGAGCGGCTGACATCGTCCTGCGACACCTGGGCATAGAGATAGCTGCCACCGGCCCGGGCGCGCGATTCGAGCCGCCGGTTGATCAGCGCCTGCGCCAGCGCGTCGCGCAGCAGGCCTTCATTGTAGGCAACGGTGTCCTGCACCGGGCGCCAGGGCCGCATCACTGCATAAGTGAAGCTGCGCGGCAGGTCGGGTTCGACCACCACGCCGATTTCGCCCACCGGATTGGNCGGGTCGGCGCCCGCGGGNGCGACCGGATCGCCGAAATCGGGCGCGGGCACCAGGGCACCCTCGCCTTCCCAGTCGCCGAACCACGCTTCGATCTCGGCAGCCAGCTGCTGCGGGTCGATATCGCCTGCGGCCACCACCACGGTGTTTTCGGGCCGGTACCAGCGGCGATAGAAGGCCGACACGCTTGCGCCGGTGGCCGCGCCCAGCGTGGCCTCGGTGCCGATGGGGCTGCGGGTGGCCAGCCGCTGGCCGGCGAACAGCACTTCGCGGCTGGCGTTGCCCGCGCGTTCGGCGGGCCCGCCGCGCTCGCGCTTCTCGGCCAGCACGATCGGGACTTCGGCCTGGACATTGGCATCGCTCAGCACCGGGCTGCGGACCATGCCCGACAACAGCTTCATGCTTTCGGCCAGCTTCCCCGCGTCGACATTGGGCAGGTCGAGCTTGAAGACGGTGTGCGTCGGGCTGGTTTCGGCATTGGTATCGCTGCCGAAAGTGGCNCCCAGCCGCTGCCAGGTCGGAATCGCCTCTGCGGGGCCGAGATATTTGCTTTCGCGGAACAGCAGGTGTTCGAGCAGATGCGCATAGCCGAGCTCGCTTGCGTCTTCGTGCAGCGAACCNGCATCGATCCGCACGCGGACCGAGACCTGGTCGGGCGGAACGGCATTGCTGCGCACTGCATAGCGCAACCCGTTGGGCAGTTCGCCGAAAATCCATTCCTTGTCCCGGGGGACGTCGCTGCCTTCGTAGATCCACGGCGTCCCGCCGGCCGATGTCAGATGCTGCGGGGTCGGCGGGGCCGGCTCCTGCGCCAACAAGGGCTGCGGAGCGAGCAACACGGCGGGAAGGATGAGCGCGAGACGCCGCAAGGCGCGCGTAAAATCGGTCATGGTTCAGCATATAGGCAGGCGATGCGTGAAGGCTAGGTGAATGTCGCGGACAAGCGTTCCTTCCTTGCCCCGGACCGCCCGCCTCCCTACATCGCTGGCATGTTCATCGAGACCGAAACCACNCCCAACCCCGCGAGCCTCAAGTTCCTGCCCGGCCAGCCGGTCATGCAGCAGGGCACGCGCGAATTCGCCACCCCCGAAGCCGCCGAGGCCAGCCCGCTGGCGCAGGCGATCTTCGATACGGGCGAAGTCGTGAACGTGTTCTTCGGCGGCGATTTCGTCACCGTGACCGCCGCGCCCGGCGTCAGCTGGAGCGATCTCAAGCCGCAGGTGCTCGCGATCCTGCTCGACCATTTCGTGGCGCAGGCACCGCTGTTCGTGCCCGGCACCGCCGGCGGCATTGCGGTTCCGCCCGAAGACGAAGGCATGCTNGTCGACGANCGCGAGGAAGACGGCGACATCATCGCGCAGATCAACGAACTGCTCGAAACGCGCGTTCGGCCCGCAGTGGCGGGCGATGGCGGCGATATCCAGTACCGCGGCTACCGCGACGGCGTCGTCCACTTGCAGATGCAGGGTGCCTGTTCGGGCTGCCCNTCCTCGACCGCCACGCTCAAGCACGGCATCGAAGGTTTGCTGAAACATTACGTCCCCGAGGTCGTTGAAGTCCGCGCCGCCTGAATTCCACGAAGCGAAGGACAAACCTCTTGGCCGACACCCTTTCCGCCGACGCGCTCGACCTCATCTTCCGCGAAGCCCGCAGCTACAACGACTGGCTCGACCAGCCGGTGAGCGATGACGAGATCCACGCGATCTACGAATTGCTCAAGATGGCGCCGACCTCGGCCAATATGCAGCCCGCGCGCATCGTCTGGGCCAAGTCGCCCGAGGCCAAGGCCAAGCTGGCCGATTGCGCGTCAGACGGCAATAAGGACAAGATCACCTCGGCCCCGGTGGTTGCGATCATCGGCTACGATATCGATTTCCACGAGGAACTGCCCTGGCTGTTCCCGCATACCGACGCCAAGAGCTGGTTCGACGGCGATGAAGACGGCCGCAAGGAAGGCGCGTTCCGCAATTCCTCGCTGCAGGGTGCCTATCTGATGATCGCCGCACGGGCGCTCGGGCTCGACTGCGGACCGATGTCGGGCTTCGACAGCGAGGCGGTCGACAAGGCGTTCTTCGCCGACCAGCCGCGCCATCGCAGCAATTTTATCTGCGCGATCGGGCACGGCGATCCGAAAAGCATTTTCGATCGCAGCCCGCGGCCCGATTTCGACAAGTTCAACCGTATCGACTGACTTGCGGACCGGTTTGCGCTGGGGCAGTGGGCGCTGATGCGCATTCTGGCGATAGAAACCGCGACCGAAGCCTGTTCGACCGCGCTGTTCGATAACGGCTCGCTGCTCGATGCCCGGCACGAGGTGCTGGGCCGCGGCCATGCCGAACGGCTCGTCCCGATGATCGCCGAACTGTCGGGCAAGGGTCGCGCCAAGGAAATCCGCGTGTCGCTGGGGCCGGGCAGTTTCACCGGGGTCCGGATCGGTCTCGCAGTCGCGCGGGCGCTGGGCATCGCCTGGCACGCGCAAGTGCGCGGATATCCCACGCTGGCACTGGTCGCAGCCATCGCGCGGGGCGAAGCGGGCGGTCCGGTTACCGTATGCATGACCGGCGGGCACGGCGAATGGTTCGTTCAGGATTTCGATGCGGGCGCCATGCCCGCAAGCGCGGTCGCCTCGCTCGCACCCGAGGCCGCGGCGGCGCGGGCGGTGCATCCGCTGATCGCCGGGTCGAAGGCAGCAGCGCTGGGCGAACTTGCGCAGATCGAGCCCAGCGCGGTCGAGCTGCCCGACGCCCGCCATGCGCTCGCGCTGCCGGATGCGTTGCTGACCGACAATCTGGCGCCGCTCTACGGCCGCCCGCCCGATGCGAAGCTGCCGGGGTAATGGAGCAGCTCGACCAGTTGATGGCCGTGATGGAAGCGGCGTTCGACCCGCACTGGCGCGAAGCCTGGACCCGCCAGCAGGTCGCCAACTCGCTGGCCATGCCGCACACTTACGCCATTCTCGCCGACGCCAGCGTGAAGCTCGCGAACGGCAGCGATCCGGCCGCGGGTTTCATCCTCGCTCGGCGGGCGCCGGGCGAAGAGGAACTGCTGCTGATCGGCGTCCGCCCGGAAATGCGCGGGAGAGGGCTCGGCCGGTTCCTGATCGAGACCTTCGCCAGGCGCGCNCGTGACGGCGGCGCAGACCGGGTCTTCCTCGAAATGCGCGCGAACAACCCGGCGGAAAGCCTGTATCGGGCCTGCGGTTTCGAGCCGATCGGCCGCCGACCGGCCTATTACCGGACGCTTGATGGCGCGAAACTGGACGCCATTACCTTCGCGCGAAAGTTGTAAAAACGCGCCAAAAGTCAGAATTGCCAACAATTGTTGCAATTTCTTGTCCATTTTATACAATGGTACCCACACGGGGTCGCAACCTAGTGATTTCCACAATATAGAAGGTACCCTGATGGAAGAATTCCATACCGACATGGCTGAAACCCTCATCACGCTGACGTCGGACATCGTGGCCGCTCACGTGAGCAACAACAGTGTTTCCGTCGAGGACGTGCCCACGCTTATTTCGAATGTCTATTCNGCGCTGTCGGGTCTCGATACGGGCGATAGCGCGGCCGAGGAAATGCCCGAACCCGCGGTTTCTATCCGTTCGTCGGTAAAGAAAGACCATCTCGCCTGTCTCGAGTGCGGCAAGAAGATGAAAATGCTCAAACGGCACCTGTCGACCGAGCACAGTCTTTCGCCCGAAGAGTATCGNGCACGCTGGAACCTTTCNGCCGACTATCCGATGGTCGCTCCCGACTATGCCGCCACGCGCCGCGATCTTGCGGTCAAGATCGGACTGGGCCGCAAGCCNGGCCAGAAGCGCGGCCGCAAGAAGAAGGAAGCCTGAGGCTTCCGGTTCGCCTTGAGCAAGACGCCCCGGCCCGATAAGGGTACGGGGCGTTTTATTTGGAAATGACTGTGCATCAGAAGATCGATCTCGAACAATTGTGCGCCGACAAGGGCCTGCGGATCACCGAACAGCGCCGCGTGATCGCGCGCGTGCTGTCCGAGAGCGACGACCACCCGGATGTCGAACTGCTGCACGAACGCGCCAACAAGATCGATTCGGGCATCTCGATCGCCACGGTCTACCGGACCGTGCGGCTGTTCGAAGAAGCGGGCATTCTCGACCGCCACGATTTCGGCGATGGCCGCGCACGGTACGAAGCCGCNCCCGAAGCNCATCACGACCACCTGATCGATGTCGAAACCGGCAAGGTCGTCGAATTCGTCGATCCCGAGATCGAGGCGCTGCAGAAGCAGATCGCGGCCAAGCTGGGCTACCGCCTCGTCGACCACCGGCTGGAACTCTATGGCGTCCGTCTCGACCGCGAAGGATAGCGATCGCGCCGACGCCGAGCGTCGCCTCGCCGCCCTATCCGCTCGCAGGCTTGCCGCGATGCGCGGCGAGACCACTCCATTGACCCCGCGCGAATGGGTGCGCTTCGTCCTGCGGACGCTGGGCATCCTGCTGGGGCTGCTGGTTTGCGTGCCGCTGCACTACCTCTACCGCGTGTTCGCCTATGGGTCGCCCTTCCCCATGCTGTTCCTGCGCTACACCGCCTGGATCATCGGCGCGCGCGTGAAAATCCACGGGACNCCGCTACGGCGCGATGTGTTCTTCATCGCCAACCATGTCTCGTGGGTCGACATACTCGCGCTGGCCGGCGCCACCGGAACNGCCTTCGTGGCCAAGTTCGAACTGTCGCAGGTCCCCGTTATCGGCTGGCTGTGCCGGCTCAACCGCACGGTGTTCGTCAAGCGCGAGAACCGGATGGGCGTGGCGCAGCAGATCAACGCGCTGAAGGAGGCGCTGGCCGACAATTGGTCGGTCACCGTCTTTCCCGAAGGCACCACCACCGATGGCCGNTCGCTGCTGCCCTTCAAGAGCTCGATGCTGTCGGTGCTCGAACCGCCGCCCGCCGGCGTGCTCGTCCAGCCCGTGGTGCTCGATTACGGCGACGTGGCCGANTTCATNGGCTGGATCGGCGAGGAAGGCGGGGTCAACAACGCCATGCGCGTNATGGGCCGCAAGGGCAGCTTCCCGCTTCGCATCACCTATCTCGAACCGTTCAGCCCCGAAGACTATCGCGGGCGCAAGGCAATCGCGGCGCAGGCACGCATGGAAATCGAGCAGGAACTGGGCGCGACGCTGGACGAACCNTTGCGCGATTTCCGCCATACGGTCGCAGCGATCCGCTACACCGCGCCGGCGCTGGACGAGACCTGANGGCGCGGGCCTGCGCTAGAGCCCGGCCTTGACCAGCCAGTCGTGGAACAGCCGCACCGGGCGCTCTTCCAGCGCAGTCGGCTTGCACACGAACCAATAGCTGTACGGGCTTTCGACATCCGCGCCGAACAGCGTCGCCAAGCGGTTGTCCGCAGCGCGGCGCATGTGGTCGTCGTGCATGATCGCGATGCCCAGCCCCTGCGCCGCCGCCTCGAGCATGATCTGGCCCGAATCGAAATGATCGATCGCCGCCGGCTCGAAATCGTTTAGGCCGATCTCGGCGCGCCACGCGGTAAAGCTTTCGGGCAGCTCGTTGTGGATCAGGAACGTCTGGCGACCGAGCACTTCGGCATCGGGCTCATCCCCGATCTTGGCGGCCAGGTCCTGGCTGCAAATCGCGTGGACCTTGTTGTAGTCGAGCCGGACCGCGTGCAGTCCGCGCGAGGGGCCCCGCGACAGGATGATCGCCGCGTCGAGCACATCGCCCACCCGGTCCTCCAGATGCGCGCCGGTATCGATGTCGATATGCAGCAGCGGATGCCGTTCGCGCAGTTCGGCNAGCCGCGGAAACAGGCGCTGCGTGCCGAACAGCGGCAGGACGCCCAGATGCAGGCGCAGGACCGACAGGTTTTCCGACTGGCTTTCGACTGCGCGCGCAAGCGCTTCGAGCTGCGGGTTCACCGCTTCGTAGAAGGCATGCCCGTCATCGGTCAGCTGCATCGACTGCCGCGCCCGCGTGAACAGCTTCTTGCCGACGAAGTCCTCGAGATTTCCGATCCGGCGCGACAGCGCCGAAGGGCTCAGCCCCAGTTCGTCCGCCGCGGCACGCGCGGAGCCCAGCCGGACGGTGCGCACGAAAGCCTCGAGGGCGCGAAGAGGGGGAAGTCGCCGGGTAGCCATGACCGTTGCATGCTATGAGCGTCAAACGCACCTGTCGAGCATGAATGTGCAGAAATCTGCAACTCACCTCACCCCGGCGTGGCAGCCTGGTCGGGCGCGTGCAGCCGCAGGCGCGTGACATGCGTTTCATCGCCGTCGATCACCTCGATCCGCCAGCCGCTGGGGTGTTCGAGCACGCGGCCCACTTCGGGCACCTGCTCGGCCAGGACGAAGGCCACGCCGCCCAGCGTATCGACCGATTCTTCCACTTCGACGATCGCGGGCGAGACCTGCCGTGCGACATCCTCGAGCTCGGCGCGCGCGTCGCAATCCCACATGCCGCCGCCGATATCGACGATCCACTGCTCGGGCGCATCGTCATGCTCGTCCTCGATTTCGCCGACGATTTCCTCGACCAGATCCTCGATCGTGATGAGGCCGTCGGTGCCCGAGAATTCATCGACCACGATAGCCAGATGCATGCGCTGCGCACGCATGTCGGCCAGCACGTCGAGCGCGTTGCGGGTCTGCGGGACGTAGAGCGGCTGCCGCAGCAGCACCGTCCAGTCGCCCGGCGGGGTCTCGCCCCGCGCGAGGATGGTGAAGACATCCTTGATGTGGATCATGCCGATCACATCGTCGAGCTGCTCGCGATAGACCGGCATGCGCGAATGGCCGTGTTCGGCAAAGGTCTCGACCAGCTGGTCCCAGCTCGCCGTGGCCTCGATCGCGATGATCTGGCCGCGCGGCACCGCGACATCGTCGGCGTCGTGCTCGGAAAAATGCAGCAGGTTGCGCAGCATCTGGCGTTCAACCAGCGACAGGTCGCCCGTGCCGCTGTGTTCGGGCGTATCCTCGCCGTTCTCGTCCTCGTGCTCGTCGATCGCGTCTTCGAGCTGCGCACGCAGCGAGCGTTCGCCGTGATCGGGGTCGAAGAATTTCCGGATAGCGAGGATCAGCCCGCTGCTACTCTCCGCGTCTCCCGCGGGTGATGAAGAATCGGGCATGGCCCTACCAGTGTACTCCAGTCAATTGCGGTCCCCATATGGGTCGCCGATACCCAGTTTTGCAAGCGCTGCGATTTCCAGCGCCTCCATTGCCTCGGCCTGCGCGTCCGAATCGACGTGATCGTGCCCGGCAAGGTGTAACAAACCGTGTATAAGCAGGTGCGTCGCATGCGTTTCCAGCGGCACCCCCTTCTCCGCTGCCTCGCGCGCGCAGGTGCCCGCGGCCAGCGCAATATCACCGAGCATTTCGGGCGGCCCCTCGGGTGCAAGGTCGAGCAGGTCCTCACGCTCGAGCATGGGGAACGACAGCACATTGGTCGGCTTGTCCTTGCCGCGCCATTCCTTGTTTAACGCGTGGACGTCCGCATCGGAGGTGAACAGCACCGAAGCGGTCAGCCGCGGATTGTGCAGCGCGGGCTCGACAGTGCCCAGCGCCGCATGCGCGCGCACGGTCAGCGCATCCCACTCCACGTCCGCGGGCCAGCCGTCGATGTCGATGTCGAAATCCACCGTTCTAATCCTTCGTCATCCCCGCGCAGGCGGGGATCGCGCTCCTGCTACATGTTCAGCGTGTCGAACAGATCGTGCCACTCGGGATTCTGCTCCTCGATCGCCCTGATCTTCCACGCGCGGTTCCATTTCTTCACCGCCTTCTCGCGCGCGATAGCATCGGTCTTCTCGCGCGCGATAGCATCGGTAATGTCATCGTAGCGCTCGAGATAGACGAGCCGTGTGAGCCCATACCGGTGGGTAAACGACCCGCCCTTCCCTTCGCGGTGCTGCACTGCCCTCGCGGCAATATCGGCAGTCACGCCCACATAGATGGTACCGCGGTAGCGGTCTGCCATGATGTAAACGTAGCCGCCTTTCTCGAAAGTCACGCCCGAAGGTAGCGGGACCCCCGCCTGCGCGGGGGTGACGACATAATGGTTTTTGTCATTATGCGTTCGGCCCCTCGTAGGCCTCGACGATGCGCCCGACGATCGGGTGGCGGACCACGTCGGCGGCGGTGAAGCGGATGGTGCCGAAACCATCGACGCCCTCCAGCTTGCCGACCGCATCGGCCAGCCCGCTCATCCCGTCGCCGCCGGGAATGTCGACCTGCCGCGGATCGCCGCAGATCACCATCCGGCTGTTCTGCCCGAAGCGGGTGAGGAACATCTTCATCTGCTCGCGCGTGGTGTTCTGCGCTTCGTCGAGGATGACGAAGGCATCGGCCAGCGTGCGGCCGCGCATGAAGGCGATCGGCGCGATCTCGATTTCGCCCGAGGCCAGCCGCCGCTCGACCTGTTCGGGCGGCATGCAATCGTAGAGCGCGTCGTACAGCGGGCGCAGGTAGGGATCGACCTTTTCCTTCATGTCACCGGGCAGGAAGCCCAGCTTTTCGCCCGCTTCCACCGCCGGACGCGAAAGGATCAGGCGCTGCACGCTGCCGGTGATCAGCTGCGCCACCGCCTGCGCCACCGCGAGGTAGGTCTTGCCCGTTCCCGCCGGACCCAGCGCGAAGATGATGTCGTCGCGCACCAGGCTACGCATGTAGGTTGCCTGCATCGCGCTGCGCGGAACGATGGTCTTGCGCCGCGTGCGGATCATGATCGGCGGACCGCCCTTGCCAGTGCCCGCATCCGCATCGACGATCCCGTCGAGAGTGGGTTCGTCCGACATGGTGATCAGCGCTTCGATTGCCCCGGCGTCGAGATCCTGCCCCACCGCCAGCCTGTCATACATCGCGGTGAGCACATCGCGCGCGCGCGCCACGCTGTCTTCGGGTCCTTCGATATGCAGCTGGTTGCCGCGCGCCGACATGAACACGCCGAGGCGGTTCTCGACCTGTACCAGATTGGCATCGAACTGGCCGAACAGGGCGGCCAGCAAGCTCTGGTTCTCGAAGCTGATATCGATTTGCGCGCGGCGCACTTCGCGCTGCGGCGAAGGCGGCGGGGAGAAGGCCTGGGCGTCCTTCTGTATGGGTTTGCGGGCCATAGGCTCCTTTCAAATGCGAGTCGGAGTTTAGGCTTCAACGCATNACGCGCAAGCTGGTCCCCGGCGCGGGACGGTGGATAGTCATCCCGCTGTAATCAGGCGGCGACGGTTTCGCGCAGCATCCCGGCAAGCGAGTTGGGGCCCGCCTCGACCAGTTCGACCTGCACGAGGTCGCCGATCTGCACGTCGCCTTCGAACCACGCGCTCTGCAGCCACGGCGTCTTGCCGAGCCACTGGCCGGGCAGCTTGCCCTTGCGTTCGACCAGCACCTCGCAGGTGCGGCCNACGGTGTTCTGGTTGAACGCCAGCTGGTCGCGGTTGAGCGCGGCCTGGAGCCGCTGNAGNCGCTCGTCCATGACCTCNTTCGCNACCTGCCCGTCCATCGTCGCGGCCGGGGTGCCGGGGCGCGGGCTATATTTGAAGCTGAAGGCCTGCGCATAGGCAACCTCGCCGACCAGCTGCAGCGTTTCCTCGAACTCGGCATCGGTCTCGCCGGGGAAGCCGACGATGAAGTCGCCCGACAGTGCGAGATCGGGCCGCGCGGCGCGGAAGCGGTCGAGCAGCTTGAGATAGCTCTCTACGCTGTGGCTGCGGTTCATGGCTTTCAGCACGCGGTCGCTGCCCGCCTGCACCGGCAGATGGAGGAACGGCATGAGCTTGGGCGTGTCGCCATGCGCGGCGATCAGCTCGTCGTCCATGTCGGCGGGGTGGCTGGTGGTGTAGCGGATGCGCGCGAGGCCATCGATCGCGGCGATGTCGCGGATCAGCCCCGCGAGACCGACTGCGTGGCCCCTGTCGTTCTCGCCGCTCCACGCGGAGACGTTCTGGCCGAGCAGCGTGATTTCCTTCGCGCCCGCTTCGACCAGCTTGCGCGCTTCGGTCACCAGATCGCTGTAAGGACGCGAGATTTCCGCGCCGCGCGTATAGGGCACCACGCAATAGGTGCAGAACTTGTCGCAACCTTCCTGCACGGTGAGGAAGGCGGTCGGGCCGATCCGCCGGCGTTCGGGCAACGCGGCGAACTTGGCGATTGCGGGCATATCGGTATCGGTCGCGCGTTCGCCCTGCACCGCGCGGTCCAGCATTTCGGGCAGGCGGTGGTAGGCCTGCGGGCCGACGACCATGCTCACCGCGGGCGAGCGTTTCATGATCTCCTCGCCCTCGGCCTGCGCGACGCAGCCCGCGACCGCGATCATCGGCGCCTTGTCCTGCGTCTTGCCCTTGGTCAGGCGGCCGATGTCCGAATAGACCTTCTCCGCTGCCTTCTCGCGGATGTGGCAGGTGTTGAGCACCACCAGATCGGCGTCCTCGCCCTCGGCCGCAGGCGCAATGCCCTGCGCATCGAGCATCTCGGCCATGCGTTCGCCGTCATAGACGTTCATCTGGCAGCCGAAGCTCTTGACCCGGTAGGTCTTGGGAGGGGTGGTGGTCGGTTTCATGAGTGGCGCGCCTTTACCCGATGGGACCAGCCCTTTCAACGAAAAGGGCGGCTCGTGGCCGCCCTTCCCGTTTTCGATCCCGGCGAAGTTTACCCGACAGTCGCCTTGACGATCTTGCCCGGGTTTGCGGGCGGTTCGCCCTTGGGCAGCGCGTCGACGTGTTCCATGCCGCTCTCGACCTGGCCCCAGACGGTGTACTGGCCGTCGAGGAATTCGGCATCGTCGAAGCAGATGAAGAACTGCGAATTGGCGCTGTCGGGNACCTGCGTGCGGGCCATCGAGCAGGTNCCGCGGGTGTGCGGTTCGCTGTTGAATTCGGCCTTGAGGTCGGGCTTGTCGCTGCCGCTCATGCCGGTGCCGGTCGGATCGCCGCCCTGCGCCATGAAGCCGGGGATCACGCGGTGGAAGACCACCCCGTCGTAGAAGCCTTCTCCGGCCAGCGTGGTGATGCGTTCGACATGGCCGGGCGCGAGATCGGGGCGCAGCTTGATCACTACGTCCTTGTTTTCGCCGTCGCCGGTGTCGAGGGTCAAAGTCAGCTTGTCGGCCATGGATCGTGTCTCCTGTGAGTGATTGGCGGCCTACATAGGGATTGTGGGCCGAGAGTCACCAGTCGAATGGCACCGGCCGCTTGCATTCCCCCCGGGTCTGCCTAGACCGCTGCCATGAGCGAAAGCGACCGCCCCCTCGACGATGACGGTTTCCTGCTGGCGCGCGAGTCGGCCGACGAAGCGCGCCCCGACGACCGCATCGACGACGAGCGGATGGACGAGGAAAACACGCTCAAGAAGGAGTATGTCGAAGCCGTCGAGCAGGCGCTGGAGGACGGCGACACCAAGGCGGTGTACGAGCTGGTCGAACCGCTCCACCCCGCCGACATCGCCGACCTGCTCGAGCTGTTCGAACGCGAACAGCGCTACCAGCTGGCCGCGGCGATCACCGACCTGATGACCTCGGAAGTGGTCGCCGAACTCAACGACTACGTCCGCGAAGACATGATGGAAGCGCTGCCGCCCGAAGCGGTGGCGCAGATCGTCGACCAGCTCGAAACCGACGATGCGGTCCAGCTGATCGAGGATCTCGACGAGGCCAACCAGCGCGCGATCCTGGCCGAAGTCGAGATGGAGGACCGGATCGCGATCCAGTCCGCGCTCTCCTATCCCGAGGAAACCGCCGGCCGCCTGATGAGCCGCGATTTCGTGGCCGTGCCCGAGCACCTGACCGTGGGCGATCTGATCGATTTCCTGCGCGACGGGCGCGACCTGCCCGACGATTTCTACGAGATCTTCGTGGTCGACGAGAAGCACCACCCGGTCGGCACCTGCGCGCTGAGCTGGGTGCTGCGCGCGCCGCGCACGATCCCGCTGGCCGACGTGATGAAGCGCGACCAGACGCTGATCCCCGTCCTGCTCGACCAGGAAGAGGTCGGGCTGATGTTCCAGAAGTACAACCTCATCAGCGCCGCGGTGATCGACGAGAACGACCGGCTGGTCGGCCAGATGACGGTGGACGACGTGGTCCACATCATCTCCGAGGAAGCGGGCGAGGACGCGCTGCTGATGAGCGGCGCGGGCGAAGGCGACATCAACGAGCCGATCCGCGAAGCCTATTCGGCGCGCGTGCGCTGGCTGGTCGCCAANCTGGGCACCGCGCTGGTCGCCTCGGTGATTATCGCGCTGTTCGGCGCGGCGATCGAAAAGCTGGTCGCGCTGGCGGTGCTGATGCCGATCGTCGCCAGCATTGGCGGCAATGCCGGCACGCAGACCATGGCGGTGACCGTCCGCGCGATTGCCACCAACCAGCTGACGCGCAGCAACACGCGCCGCATCCTGCTGCGCGAGATGCGCGTGGCAGTGCTCAACGGCATGACCATCGCGGTGCTGGTGGGGCTGGCGACGGGGGTGATCTTCACCCCCACGCTGGGCGCGGTGATCGCGCTGGCGATGGTGATCAACGTCGTCACCGCGGGTTTTGCCGGGGTGATGGTGCCNGTGGCGTTCGAACGGCTCGACCAGGACCCGGCAGTGGCCAGCAGCGTGTTCGTGACGATGATCACCGATTCGATGGGCTTCTTCGCCTTCCTCGGACTGGCCGTGGCCAGCGGCGCGGTGGGCTAGCAAGNCTACACATGGACCGCCTGTTACACGGTCCAGGGCGAAAACCGCCGCGGGTGGTCGCTGTGCTGCGAAACCGCGGAATTGCGGGAGCTGGAGGGTTAGAGATGCGCGCATTGGTGCATCCTGCCAGTGGCGGGCTGGTGTAGGAAAGCAGTGAGTTTGCCGCCCCTCATCCCGTCCACCCGGACTTGATCCGGGGTCGGGGCTGCCTTGGCCCCCCGCGCGCCCTTGCGAAAAGGAAGCACCAGCCCCGGATCACGTCCGGGGCGACGATTGAGATTGAGGACCGGCTCCGGATCGCGGTTGAGATATGGGGGCGAAGCGCTACATCCACGCCATGCCGCTCAACCTGACCAAGATCGCTTTCGGTGCGCAGACCTATGGCGATATCGAGAACTGGTACGCCGCGCGGCGCAGCCCCAATCTGACCACGCGCTATCGCCCGACAAAGTGGGAAGAATGCATCGGCGGGTCGCTCTACTGGATTCACCAGCACAGCATCGTGGCACGCAGCGAGATCCTCGGGTTCAGCGAGACCAGCGACGGGCGCTGGTCGATCGACCTCAAGCCCGAACTCGTCCGCGTCCATCCGCGCCCCAAGCGTGCGCACCAGGGCTGGCGCTATCTCAAGGGCGAACCCCCGCGCGACCTCGCCCCCGGCGAGGATATCGGCGATGCGCTGCCGGGCAAGCTGGCGGGCAAGCTCGAACGGCTCGGCTTGATCTGACCGCACGCGGCGGCGCGGAATGGAACATCCGGGCGGGGCAGTCCGTTGGTAGGGCAAAGGAGAAACAACTTATGCCCGAACGCCAATCGCTTCACCCCGACAACGAACTGATCGCCGAGATGACCGAGAATGCGACCCCGTCGCAGCAGGGTTCCTCCGGCGGCGAAGTGAACCGCCAGGTCGGCAAACGCGGCGAGCTGAACAGCGCGACCGATCCCGACAATCGCGAACCCGAAACGGGTTCGGACAATCCCGCGCAGGATGCGCAGAAGGGCGACAAGACGCTGGCCGCCATGCAGGACTCCCGCGGCTGATTCCTCGCCCATGACCGATAGTGCAGCGCCCCGCCCTTCCCGGCGGGGCGTTTGCGTTCAGGCCGCGGTTTTCTCCGCCACGCGGCGCAGCGCGTCGGCATAGGCTTCGGCCGGCTGCGCGCCGGGGATCATGAACTTGTTCTCCACCACCATGGCGGGCACGCCGGTGATGTTGAGGTCCCACGCCGCGCGTTCTTCCGCGCGGACCTTGTGCGCCAGCTCCTCGCTGGCCAGAGCCGCGCGCGCAGCGGTGCGGTCGAAACCCTCTTCCTCGGCGATGTCGAGCAGCACTGCGTCATCGCCCAGCGCGCGGCGGTGGTTGAAGTGCGCGCGGAACAGCGCGAGCTTGAGCGCGGTCTGGCGCTGCGGGCCATGTTCCTCGCCCGCCCAGGTCAGCAGCTTGTGCGCCGCGAAAGTGTTCCACATCATGCCCGTGGGTTCGGGGTCGCCACCCTCGTAATCGAGCGAGACACCGGCATTTACCGCGGCCTCGCGCATGCGCCCCTGCACCGCTTTCGACTGTTCGGTCGTGGTGCCGTACTTGCGCGCGATATGCGCGGTGCGCTCCTCGCCTTCGGGGGCCATGTCGGGATTGAGTTCGAAAGCGTGCCAGCGGATATCGGCCTCGATCTCGCCCTCGAGCTGCGCGAGGCCCTTCTGCAGGCTGCCCCAGCCGACGAGGCACCAGGGGCACATGACATCGGACCAGATATCGATCCGCAGGGTTCTTGTTTCGCTCATTGCTCGATCCACCATTGCATGAGGTGATGCGCGATCGCGTGCGGCGGCGGGGCGACGAAGGGCCCATCGCCCGCCATCGCCGCCTGCACCTGCGCGCGAGTGAAGAATTCGACTTCGGCCATCTCGGTCTCGTCGATCGTCAGCTCGTCGCTGTCGGTATGGCTGTGGCAGCCGATCATCAGCTGGCTGGGGAACGGCCACGGCTGGCTGGCGACATAGGTCACGTCGCGCACCCGCACGCCGGCTTCTTCCAGCACTTCGCGCGCGACGGCTTCCTCGATGCTTTCGCCCGGTTCGACAAAGCCCGCCAGCGCGGAGAAGCGCCCTTCGGGCCAGCCGAGCCCGCGGCCCAGCATCAGCCGGCCTTCGTGTTCCACCAGCATGATCGTGACCGGGTCGGTGCGCGGGAAATGGCTCGCTTCGCAGGCGGTGCAATTGCGCTGCCAGCCGCCCTTGGCAAGTTTGGTATCGCCGCCGCACTGCGCACAGAACCGGTGCCGCGCATGCCAGTCGGTCAGGCTGCGCGCACCGCCATACAGCGCCAGGTCGTCGGGCGGCAGCGTCGCCATCAGCGACCACAGCTGCGGGTTCGCCATGCGCGGGGTGGCGTCGCCGCGCGGCGGAACCGCGGCGAAGCAGGCCTTGCCCTCGTCCAACCCGAGGAAGCACAGCTCGGCATCTTCGGGCACGTCGGCCAGCGTGCCCCAGACCAGCCGGTTGCTATCGTCGAGCGCGGGAATCAGCCCGTCGAGCGCGAGCACCCGCGCCTTCCAGTTCATGTATCCCGCCAGCCGTTCGGGGTCGGCGCGGACGTGATCGGCGCGGTCGAGCCGCGACCCGGTAAACGACAGCACGGTTTACGCCTTCGCCCCCTGCATCGCGGCCAGATCGGCGGTCACCGCTTCGGGGAAGCCTTCGTGGATGGGGTAGCTGTCCGACGGCATGAACTGCGTCATCAAATTGGCACGCATCCCCGCCTTGTAATTGACGAAGGCGATCGTGCCTGCCGCGCCGCCCCAGCCATAGGACCCGTCGCTCACGCGGCCGCCCGCGCCAAAGCCCTGGCCTTCGACCCAGGTGCCTTCGGTGGTGGCGGTTTCGGGCAGCAGGTTGGACGTGCCCACGCGGACCGCGAGTTCGCCCATCACGCGCCTGCCCTCGATCACGCCGTAGCCGAGCAGCATCTGGAGGAAGCGGTCGTAGTCGCGCGGGCTGGAGACCAGCCCCGCCCCGCCGAAGGGGAACGGCGGCGGGTCGAGATAGATCGAGGCCCTGGCCGGGTCGACCGGCAGCGGCGTACCGTTCATGATGCCGTAATTGGTGGTGAAGCGGCCGATTTCGCTGTCGGGCACGGTGAACCAGGTGCTGGTCATCCCCGTGGGTTCGAAGATCCGCGTGCGCAGGAATTCGTCGAAGGCCATGCCCGAGGCGACCTCGATCACGCGGCCGAGCAGGTCGAGGCTGACCGAATAGCTCCACTTGGTCCCCGGCTGCAGCACCAGCGGCAGCTCGGCCAGCCGGTCGGCAAAGACATCGAGCCCCTCGACCGCCTTGGCACGGCCAAGCCCGGGGATCGGCATGCGGCTGACCTGGCCCGGGATCAGGCCCTGCTCGGCATAGGCCTCGGTAATCGGGCCCTTCTGGACGATGCCATAGCCGAGCCCCGCGGTGTGCGTGAGCAGCTGGCGGACGGTGATCGGCCGTTCGGCGGGGACCACATCGGTGACCGAGCCGTCATAGGTCTTCTGCACCTGCATGTCGGCGTAGGCGGGCAGCAATTCGGCGATCGGCTGGTCGAGCCCGAGCCGGCCCTCGTCGATCAGCATCATCGCGGCCATGCCGGTGATCGGCTTGGTCATCGAATAGATGCGGTAGAGGCTGTCGGCATCGGCCTGCGCCGCCCCGCCCAGCGCCAGCGTGCCGCGGGCGATCGTGAGCGGGTCCTGCCGGCCCCAGCCGAGCGTGGCGACCATATTGGCGACCTTGCGTTCGGACACGTATTTGTCCGCCAGCGCGGTGACCGCGGGCCAGCTGGCGGTACCCGCCTGCGCCTGCGCCATCGCCACCCGCCCCAGCGGCGCACCGGCGAGCGCAGCCCCCGCGGTCAGCCAGGCACCCCCGCGCAGCAGCGCGCGGCGGGACAGGTTGGGGGTGTCGAATTCGCGATAGGCCATTGACGTCTCTCCGGAAGCTCTTTGACGGGGTTCTGCGGGACCGGCGGCGGAGCGTCAATTGCGAATTGAAACGGTTGCATTCGGGCAGTGTCCTATCCATATANGACACATGCTGAACCTCCTTTCGATCCTCCTCGGACTGCTCTCGCTCGTCATCGTCATCCCCGCGACCATCCCGCTGCTCGGCTGGGCGAACTGGCTGGCGCTGCCGCTGATCGTCCTCGGCGTGGTCGTCGGCCAGCTGTCCTCGACCAATGGCGGACGCAATTTCTGCCTCGTCGTGCTGCTGATCGCCGCAATCCGGCTGAGCATCGGCGGCGGGCTGATCTAGGACGCGCGCACCAGCCGCGCGGCCTTCGCGAAGAGCGTCGGCAGCCCGGCCTCCTCGATCCGGTCGAGCGGCCACCATTCGCCCGGCCCCGCGGGCTGCGGCGCGTCGCGCTGCACCAGCACCGACAGTTCGAGCGCGGCATGCGTGAAGACATGCCGCACCACGCCCGCATTTTCCCATGCCCCCGCCAACGGCGGATCGGCGGTGCCATCGCCCTGCGCGCTCCAGCCGTCGTCGGGCAGCGCGCGCATCCCGCCCAGCATCCCCGTGCCCGCGCGGCGAACCAGCCACACCGCCCCGTCGCGCTCGATCCACCAGGCGCGGCCTTGGCGCAGCGGCTTGGCCTTGCGCGGCGCCTTGACCGGGAGGCGTGCGGGATCGCCCGCTGCGCGCGCCGCGCACGCCTGCGCCAGCGGGCACAGCAGGCACCTGGGATCGCGCGCGGTGCAGACGGTCGCACCCAGATCCATCATCGCCTGCGCGAAATCGCCCGCGCGCCGATCGGGGGTGATGCTGTCCGCGGCGCTGCGGATCGCCTTGCGCGCGCCGGGCAGCGGGTCCTCGATCGCGAACAGCCGGGCGACGACCCGCTCGACATTGGCATCGACCACCACCGCGCGCNGGCCGAAGGCGATCGCCGCCACCGCCGCGGCGGTGTAGGCGCCCAGCCCCGGCAATTCGCGCAAGTCCGCCTCGGTCGCGGGAAACCCGCCGCGCTCCGCCACGGCGCGCGCGCATTTCACCAGATTGCGCGCCCGCGAGTAATAGCCCAGCCCCGCCCACGCCGCCATGACGTCATCCTCGNGCGCGGCGGCCAGCGCCTCGACATCGGGCCAGCGCGCGGTGAANGCTGCGAAATAGGGCTTCACCGCCGCCACCGTGGTCTGCTGCAGCATCACTTCGGACAGCCACACGCGATAGGGATCGGGCGGCGCCGCGCCGGGCCGCGCGCGCCACGGCAGGTCGCGCGCATGGCGATCGTACCAGGCAAGCAAAGTTTCGGAGACGGTGGCGGCCACGGCGCGCCTATGGCATGAGCATCGCCATCATGGAAAGCGACAAGACCAAGGGCGGCGCAAAGCCCCCGCGCGGCGCGAGATCGGGCGGCAAGCAGCCCGCGGCGAAGCAATACAGCCGCCCGCGCGGCGGCAGCGCCAAGCCGATCAGCGACCTGATGCCGCAGATCGGCCGCAGCGCGTTCCGCCGCTTCGGTTTCGTGCAGAGCTCGATCGTCAGCCGGTGGCCCGAAATCGTCGGCACCGTGCATGCGCGGACCTGTACCCCCGAGATGATCCGCTTTCCCCCCGGCGAGAAGTCCGAAGGGATCATGCACCTGGTGGTCAAACCCGCACATGCGCCGCTGGTGCAGCAGGTCATCCCCGAGATCATCGACCGCGTGAACCGCTTCTTCGGCTACCGCGCGGTGGCCCGCATCAAGCTGCGGCAAGGTGAGGTTAAGCCGCCGCCCGACAGGGAAAAGCCCAAGGCGCCGCCGTCGCTCAAGCCCATTCCGATGGAATTGGGCGACAGTCTGCGCGATATCGGCGATCCGGAACTGCGCACCGTGCTCGAATCGCTCGCGCGCAGCCTCGAATCGCAAGAGGATGGGAACGACAACAGGTGAAGACGAAAACCGCGATGATCGCTGCGCTGGCGCTGGCCGGCGCGGGAACGCTGGCGCTTTCCGCCAGCGCGCAGGACCGGCCGATGCTGCCCGGCGGCAACTGGGCCGGAATGCTCGACGAAACCGATGGCGGACACCGCTTCGGCAATCCCGAGGCGAAGACCAGGCTGGTCGAATTCATGAGCTACACCTGCTCGCACTGCGCCACTTTCGCGCGCGAGGGCGATGGCGCGATCAAGCTGACGCTGGTTCCGACCGGGCGCTTCAGCTACGAAATCCGGCACCTGATCCGCGACCCGATCGACCTTACCGCCACACTGCTGACGCATTGCGGCGATCCCAAGAGGTTCGGCGGCAATCACGAAGCGATCATGTATCGCTATGACGAATGGATCGAGAAGGCGCGCAAGACCACGCAGGCGCAGCGGTCGCGCTGGCAGTTCGGCAGCCTGTCGGCGCGCTTCCAGGCGATCGCCAGCGATCTCGATTTCTACGACATCATGGAGACGCGCGGCTACGAACGTGCCGAGATCGACCAATGCCTGACCGACGAAGCCAAGGCCAGCGCGCTGGCCGACCGCTCGGCCGCCGATGCCGAACGCTACGGCATCACNGGCACGCCCAGCTTCGTGCTCGACGGCGAACTGCTCGAGGGAACGCATGACTGGTCCGCGCTCGAACCCCAGCTCGCCGACGCGCTCTAGCGGGCGAATGAACCGCCTTTTCGGGGGAAAGCCCTGTGGATACGCCGCGCGGCGGCTTCCCCTGCCCCCGCCCTCCGGCCTAGCCTTCGCCATCCAGACACGAGGAAACCGATGACCAAGACCCTGCGCTTCGCCTTTGCCGCCCCGCTCGCCCTGGCGCTTGCCGCCTGCGGATCGGGCGCCGAGCAGAGCGGCGAAATCCAAGGCGACGCAATCGCCGCCATTCCCGCGCCCGCGGGCAGCGAATGGCGCACCACCGCGGTGATGACCGAAGAAGGCGGCACGCTGGTCGGCAATCCCGACGCCCCGCTCAAGCTGGTCGAATACGGCTCGCTTACCTGCCCCACCTGCGCGCGCTTCTCGATGGAAGGCGGCGAACCGCTGCTCGAATATGTCGATAGCGGCGTGGTCAGCTTCGAATTGCGCCAGTTCGCCGTGCACGGCCCGCTTGACCTGCTGCTGCAGCGCATGACGCAATGCGGCCCGGTCGAAGCGGTGATCCCGCTGTCGGACCAGGTCTGGGCCAATTACGAAACCATCATGCAGCCGATCCAGGCCAACCAGGCGGCCTTCGAGNCCGCGATGCAGCGCCCGATGGAAGAGCGTTTCGTGGTCGCCGCCGAACAGATGGGCTATCTCGATTTCTTCGCCGCGCGCGGGATCAGCGAAGACCAGGGCCGCCAGTGCCTGGCCGATGTCGGCGCGCTCGAGGACATGGCCAATTACACGCAGCGCTACAGCAGCGAATTCGACATCACCGGCACCCCGACCTTCGAACTCAATGGCAACAAGGTCGATGCCAACACCTGGGGCGCACTGGAACCCATTCTCCAGCGTGCCGGCGCCAGGTAAGTCCGGCACGCGGGGGGCATAGGCGCGGATGAAGATCTCGAAGCTCCGGCTGAGCGGCTTCAAGAGCTTCGTCGAACCTGCCACCTTGCATATCGAACCGGGGCTGACGGGGGTCGTCGGCCCCAATGGCTGCGGCAAGTCCAACCTGCTCGAGGCGATCCGCTGGGTGATGGGCGAAAACTCGCCCAAGTCGATGCGCTCGGGCGGGATGGAAGATGTCATCTTCGCGGGTACGCAGAGCCGCCCGCAGCGNGATTTCGCCGAAGTGGTGCTGCACGGCGCGGACGATGACGGCGACGAGATGGAAGTCGTCCGCCGGATCGAGCGCGGCGCGGGCAGCGCCTATCGCCTCAACGGACGCGATGTGCGCGCCAAGGACGTGGCGCTGATCTTCGCCGATGCCGCCACCGGGGCGCACAGCCCCGCGCTGGTCAGCCAGGGCAAGATCGCGCAGGTGATCGCCGCCAAGCCGACCGAACGCCGCCAGATGCTCGAGGAAGCCGCGGGNATCGCCGGNCTGCATGTCCGNCGCCGCGATGCGGAAAGCAAGCTGCGCCAGACCGAGACCAATCTCGAACGGCTCGAGGACATCATGGCCGGGCTCGACAGCCAGATCGCCTCGCTCCGCCGGCAGGCGAAGCAGGCCGAGCGCTACCGGAAACTGTCCGACGAGATAAAGACCGCCGAGGCCCGGCTGGTCTTCGCGCGCTGGCGCGATGCCGCCGCGGCAGCCGAACAGGCCAAGGCCGCTGCCGCCGATGCGGAAGCGCGCGTGAACGAGGCGCAGACGGCCGCCGACGAGGCGCAGAANGCGCAGCGCNGCGCTGCGGAAGCGCTGGCCGAAGCGCGCGAGGAACAGGCCGATCGCCGCGACGATGCCAGCGCGCATGGCCACCGCATGGCCGCGCTGACCAGCCAGCTCGAGGCCGCCGAACAGCGGCTGGCCGATCTCGACCGCCAGAAGGCGCGGCTCGAGGCCGATCGCGGCGATGCCGACCGCTTGACGCGGGACGCCGCCGAGGCGCTGTCGCGGCTCGAACGCGANCTCNCCGAAAGCGAACAGGCGCTGGCTGCCGACGAGGAACGCCGCCCGGCGCTGGAACGCGGACGCGAACAGGCCGAGCGCGACAGCCGCGCCGCCGAACTCGCGCTGGCGCGCGCGACAGCCGACAATGCCGGGGTCGAAGCCGAATGGCGCGTCGCCGAAGCTGCGATCGCGCAGGCGCGCACGCGGCTCGACCGGGTCGAGGCAGAGGCTCGGCGCATGGCCGAGCAACGCGCCGCGCTGGCGGGCGAGGATCCCGATGCCGATGTCGCCGCGGCGCGGGCGGCAGCGGAAGAAGCAGGCATGCGCCTCGGCGACCTGCGCGGCACGATCGAGACGATGCAGGCGCGCAAGGCGGAACTGCAGGCGGCCCGTGATACGGCATCGTCGCAGCTGGCCGAGGCCCGCGCCGAACTGTCGGGCGTCCAGCGCGAATGGGAAGCGCTGAAGCGCGACCGCGATGCACGCGAACGCGCCGCGGCCAAGCGCAGCGGGCGCCAGCAGGCAATCGACGGCGTGCGCGCGGCCAAGGGCTATGAACGCGCGGTGGCGGCGGCGCTGGGACGCGATGGCAAGGCCTTGCTCGGCGCGCCCGATGGCGATGCCGAGGGGCGCTACTGGACCGGGGCCGAACCACCCGCGCCCGTCGATGGCAGCCTGTCCGCGCATGTCGAGAGCGCGCCGCAGGAATTGCGCGCGCTGCTGGCGCTGGTCCAGGTTGCCGAAAAGGATGACGGCCGCGCGCTCGCGCCGGGCCATGCGCTGGTCACCACCGACGGGCAATTGCGCCGCTGGGACGGGCTGGTGGTGCGCGGCGAAGGTTCGGCCGAAGCCGCGCGGCTGGAGGCGGAAAACCGCTTTGCCGAGCTCGATGCACACCTGCCGGCGCTGCGCGAAGCTGCGGAGGACGCACAGGCCGCGCTCGACACTGCGGGCGAGGAACTGGCGCAGTTGCAGCGCGATCTCGTCGCGCGCGAACGCGAGCTGGCGGGCGCTGCGGATGCCGAACCGGCACAGGCCCATGTCGGCCAGCAGGCGACCGAG
>FUFK010896215.1_pt1 | contig 43903 bp, 53 predicted proteins | sample 1021851 | NCBI WGS metagenome assembly FUFK01 (sample SAMEA51879418, study PRJEB19060) | metagenome
ATTGAAACACACTAACATACATAATATACCAGTAGAAATAATCAGAGCCATAGAAAATGATAGCTATTCTAAAGGCAATGCAGATATATCAGTCACAGGCTTAATACAATCTCCGAGAATAAGACTTTTACACAAAAAACACCAAACAGAACTAACATCAGATTATGCAGACGAAATATGGAAAGTATTAGGGCAAGCAGTACACACAATACTAGAGAGGGCAAATCAAGATCAAGAAGATACCATTACAGAGCAAAGATTTTTTTATCCTGTAAATAATTGGGTAGTAAGTGGGCAGACTGATAGTATGTCAGTTAATGAAAATACACTAAAAGATTTTAAGGTTACATCTGTTTGGAGCATAATCTCAGCTTTACAAGATGGCAAACTTGATTGGGAAAGACAATTAAATTGCTATGCTTGGCTATATCATATGAACACAGGAAAAAAAATAGACCAGTTAAATATTATTGCATTAGCTAGAGATTGGAACAAACGAGAACTTCAAAGAAGAGGAGGTGATTATCCCTCTACTGCAATATCAGTGATAAAAATACCTTTATGGACAACAAAAAAACAAAAAGAATATATTGAACAAAGAGTATCAGAACATCAAACATCTAACCTAAACTTCGACATTGATGGCAATTTGCCTTTGTGTTCGGATGAAGATAGATGGAAAAAGAAAGACACATATCGAGTGCTAAAGAAAGGAAGAAAAACTGCTTTGCGAGTTTTTGATTCTATGTCTGAAGCAAGTAAATATGTAAAGGGCAATGAAGCTAGTGATATAAGTATCGAACATTCTCATGGCGAGTTTGCAAGATGTGTTGGAAATTACTGCGGAGTTGCTGAATTTTGTACTCAATTTAACGGAGGTAAAAATGGATGATACAAAAAATAATTTGGTAGAAAATAATTTCTACTTTTATGTAAGTACCCTCTGCAAAGATGGTAGCCATGAATATACTGATGGCTTTTTAGTAGCCAGTTCGGAAAATCTTTTATCACATGATGAAAAGTGGGAAATATATCAAGAAGTAATTCTTGACTGGAACTACAATCATTGTGAATGGAATGGAAGCATAAACTCTTACTGGGATGGCGAGAGGCTTATATCAGTAAGGTCTATAGTAGCACTGCCATACCATAAATACGAAGTAATGAGTGAATATTTGCCATGTGTATTAGATTTTGACAGACTTTTAGAGGGTTCTGACGAGGAGACAGTACATGAGTAGTGAGAATATAAACGACAAAATACATAATGAAGTAAATGCAGTACAAGATCCAACAGCCTATAGCCCTAATTATAGTGAAATATGGAGCAAACTTAGTGTCATAAACTGTGAAGATAAAGTAGAGAAAAAAATGGGTTTAAGTTTTTTATCTTGGGCATGGGCTTGGGATAAAGTCATGGAAGTTTATCCTAATGCTCAATACTACTTTTACGAAGATAAAAATACCCACGTGCCTTATGTTAGATACCCTGATGGAAGTGCTGAGGTACGTTGTACAGTAATAATAGGTCACTGTGTAAGGGAAATGTGGCTACCTGTAATGGATTATAAAAATAATGCCATAACTGAGCCTAACTCTAGACAGGTAAGCGATACAAAAATGAGATGTTTGGTAAAGTGCTTGGCTATGTTTGGTCTTGGACATCATATCTATGCTGGTGAAGATGTGCCAAAACAAAAAAGCACTACGCAAAAAGAAGACAAATCAGCGAAGGCTAGTAAAAACCTAGACCAGTCAAATATTTCTACACAAGCAGCGACCACGCAGCCTGAAAAAAATTCTGAAAATGACGACAGTTCTCCTAGTAAGGATTTACAAGAAGAAACTGTTGATTGGAAACTAGCTCCTAATGAAACTCAAATGGAAGAGGGAGCTAAAATGTGGAAAGATGGATTTATTTCTAGTCTTACACTTTTTAAAACTAAAGAAGAAGTTAATGGTCAGTGGCTCAATGAAGAGAACAGACCGAATATTACTTTTATGGAAAAGAAATTTCCTGAAATATACAGAGAAATGGTAAATGCCATAAAAGATTATGTATCAAAACTACCACAGGAGGAAAAAGATGGAAAAGATACAAAGTGATGGGGCGATTTACATCAATGATTTTAAATCGAAAAGTACTCAACCTGATTGGACAGGTAAAGTTGAACTTAGCACAGAACTGTTAAAACAGTTAGTGACTAAGGTTAAGGAAAATGAAAAGGCTGAACTTAGGATAGCACTTTGGGATAGAACTTCTAAGCAAGATAAAGAGTATAAGTATGCAAGACTAGACGTACCAGTGGAACAGAAAAAAGATGAAACTGTAGAAGCTAAAGTTGTAGATACTCCTATGGATGAATTTGCTGTTGAAGAGGTCGCAGAGCCTAATAAGAAACAGGATAATTATGAAGACAAAATCCCATTTTAGTACAAGACCTGATAACAAATATCAAAAATGGAAAGATACTGTGATCGACATAGAAAGCAGTATTGATCCACAGGTGTTTTTAGAATTTGAAGTAGCATATGATCATTTAATTAAAGACTTATCTAAAATTAAAGATGGATTTAAAACTACTGCTCATAATTTACTATTAGATTACCTCTCTCATAGAAAAGGTGTAGAGAGGGATGAACGTTTAGAGGAAATGCAAGAAAAAAGGAGAATTTAATGATAGAAGATCAACAAGAAAGTTGGATGTCTAAGATAAGAAATTTTGCTCCTATAATAGAAAAAGCAGAGTACGAACTCTTTAAAAGCAAAGCAGATGTGCAAAAAATAAATGCAAAATTAAAAGCACAAGCTATAGATAAAGGTTTTAAAACTGTATCAGGGCAAGAGAATTATGCTGAAAATCAGGAAGAGCTTTATCAAGCTAGATTATTAGTAGGTGTTAAACAAGGATTTTTAACATCTACTAAAGTCCAATTAGAAGCAATAAAAGTTGGTTTTGAAGAATGGCGAACCAAAATGGTAAATAAAAGAGAAGAACGTAGAAGATATGCTGTCAGCGAATAGGAGGATTAACTAGCAATAAATATTAACTGAGTTCATTCAATTTGTTGCTAGTTATTTGTTATGTCAAAAGGAAGTAATAGAAGACCTGAAGACAGAAAGAAAATAGATAAAAACTGGGATAGTATCTTTGGCAAGAAAGATCATGGCACTAAAAGGAAGGACACCAAACAAAGCTGAAAGAAAGCACATGGACAGAGTTTCTCAGATAGGCTGTATTGTTTGCAGAAATCTCGGTTATGGTTATGTGCCAGCAGAAATACATCATATAGAGGGTAAAACTAAAAAAGATAGTCATTTAAAAGTATTACCTTTGTGTTTTGAACATCACAGAAAGGGCAATGACAAACATCCTATAAGCAGACATCCCTATAAAAAAAGATTTGAAAACGCATATGGATCTGAGCTAAGTTTATTAGAAGATGTAAAAAATATTTTAAGAGATCATTATGAATTATAAATTTTGTTTATATCCTGCCGTTAATAAAAATATTTACCAGTCTATGTTTTTTCCTGGATTTCAAGGAGAAAGATGAATAACACTAAATTTGATACAAAAAAAGGCAAAGTGTGTAAAAAATGCAAACAAAGATTACATTTGACTTTGTATAGGCACTTTCAAAAAGACTACGAGGTGTTGTACCTAGATATTTGTAAGATTTGTGAGAGGTCTTTTAGTAAAAAGAAATATCCTAAATTGGTACAGGGTTATAAAATAAATATGAGAAATGCAAAATGGCGAAGATAAAAAAGACAATAAAAGTACTAGAATGGATAATTCTACTTCTAGTTTTCTTAATAATAGTTGTATATAAGTATGTAGCATGGGATTGCATACTGATATGTGGAGATTGGTATGATGGTTCGTAAAATGGGAGGTTATTTTGATAGATCATTATGAAAAAATATTACAAGAAAGAAAAGAAGAATGGTGGGAATGGCACAAAAATAATCCTAAGGTTTGGGAAAAGTTTAGAGATTATACTTTAGACGTTATAAATAGCGGAAGAAACAATTATTCTCAATGGGCAATAGTAAATCGTATAAGATGGAATGAAGAGATTGAAACACAAGGTGGGGAGTTTAAGATAAACAATAACTACATATCTTTCTATGCTCGTATGTTTCATGCCAAATATCCTGAGCATGAGGGTTTTTTTAGACTTAAACCTTTTAAAGAAGAAAAAGAAATAGATAGGTTGAAAAGTCTTGGATATGATGAAGAAACAAGGTTGTTTTTACATAAAGGTTAAAGCCCTGAAAATATTGGAGCTTTAGCTCTTTTTCTTAATTCAGGAACTATTGCTAGTCTTCTATCTCTCTCAGCTTCTAGTTCAATAAGTAAATCATTTCTTACAGAGGCAGATATGTCATCTCTGTCATACAATCTATCTCTTCTATCTCGCCATGCGTCTAAATACCTCTCTAAAGCCCTCACTCGACCTCTAACGTCATTTAATCCTTTTACATTACTCCTGTATGCCCTAAGTTCATCAAATCTCTTCTGTTCCCTTAATCTGTTCATAGAAGCTACGGCTGTATCTACTTCATTTCTTAATTCGTAAAATTGTTGTTGCAGACCTCCTCCTGAAATATTCGGATCACGGAAAAATCTTCTTAATAACGGAAGATTGTTGAGGTTGGTAGGTATTAAGTTTTCACCTGTAACACCTCTAGCTACTATGTCTGCAAAATTTAAAACATATCCGCCTAAAGTTCCGCCATAACCTCTAAGAACGTGCTCTGTGACTATGGGTGATAAACCAAATGTTTTAGCAAATTCCTCTACTGCTTTATTGGTAGTCTTTCGAGTTTGTAGCACATTTTCTAATTTTAATTGATAGTAGGGTACGATTTCTGTATTTGTAAAACTATTTCTATTAGCCATAGCTTCTGCTATAGGTTTTAGAACTTGTATGCCTGCTCCTGGTTGAAAAAATGGTATATTTAAAGAAGTTCCTGCTTGTCTTGTTATTGATTCTGTTGGATCTCCCTCTATTTGTCTGCCTAAAGGTGAAGCGTCTAAAAGTCTTTCTGGTATAGCTTTAAACATAGCTCCTACTTCAAAAGGTATAGGAATTTTTACTGATGGTATATCTCCTGGTAAAGGTATTACCCAGTTATCATCTCTTTCCTCTCTACGCATACTTTTATACTCTTCTGTATCACTTACTAAGGCGTAATATATCAGAGTAATTAACATTAACGTTCCACCTCTTAAAAAAGCAGTTCTTATAATTCTATTTTGAACATCAGCCATTGTTTCACCAGCTTCTAATTTTTCTATAGAAGAGTATTGACCAGTAAATGCTCTAAATAAAACATCTAAACCTTGTATTCTTGCATTTAAAAATGGTATAGCTGAGGTAATTATTCTAAAAGTTGGTGATAGTCCTCTACGACCAAAATTAATTATTTCTAGAGCTTGATAAGCTGCTTCTGATTGTGCTTGTGCTTCTGTACCACCATTCTTTTTTACATGATTATAAACAGCTCGAAAGACAGCTTTTCTTGTTACAGCGTCTGATTTAGTTGTTAATGCTCCAAGACCATCCCAAACTTTAAAAAAAGCATTTTTTGCAGATAAACCATTGTCTAGTGATAATCCTTGCTGTCTTCTTGTTCTATCTATAAATTCTTTTATACTGCCTTCATCATTAGAAAAATCATAACCGCCTACAATACCAAACTGTTCTAGTTCAGAAACATCTTTCATCATATTCTTAAATGAATCTATAATCGGCACAAATCCGTCACCACCTAAAGTAGCTCCTGATGTAACTGCAGATGACAATGTATCTCTTAAAATATTTACAACGACAAAACCTGGATCTCTAGTAACTGTATCCCTTAAAAATGAGGCTGGTTTTGCTAATATGCCAACAACACCATCAGTACTAACTCCGCCTAAACCTCTTAAAGCGTCATGGACAAGTTTATCTTCAAGTTGATAAAAAACTTTTTTATTTTCTATAACTCCTGCTTCATTAGGCACATTTTCAAAAAAAGCTATAGTATTAGGATGTCCTGCACTATCAACATCTTTACCTTTAGTTTCTAATCTATAATTTCTTACTAATTTTTTTATCCCATCATTTTTCAATGCAGCAGTTAATATTGCTAAAGAGTTTCTTGATATAGCTTCTATAGGATTTGTATCTATAGGATCTTCAGAACCCTTAATTTTTATACCTAAAACATTATTAGGTAATACACCAACAGCTATGTTTGGTCCTGCTAAATCACCATCTACCATCTTTCTATAAAAAGGATAGTAAGATGAATGCTCTTTCCATAATTTAGCTGTTTCTGGGCTTAAAACTTCTTTTTGAACTGCAAAATCTATAAGTTTATTATTCCATCTATCATAATTATTTGATACTTCTACTACACTAGGATAATTTTTTTCTATACTACGCATAGTTTCTTTCATTTTTTCTGTTCTTGGCGTAGTAATTTTTTTGCCTTGCTTATCAAAACTATCTATTCTTTTTAATTTTCTATATAAAGCAAATATAGCTTCACGATCAATAGTAGGATCAGCATATAAAGGAGCAGTAATTTGCATAAAACCACCATAAGTTTTACCTGCTTCTCTTAAAACTTCTCCTGTAGTTTCATTTATTACATCTGCTTTTTCTGGAGCAACAAAAGGATTATATTTAGCTTCTATTTCTAAAGCCTGTGTTCTAGTAGCTCCCTCTTGACCATCTATTAAAGCAGTTGGATAACCATTAGTTAATAATCCTTGAAATATACCTCTTGATCTTTCACCTAGTCTTACTGCAGCTATAGCAGAACTATCTGCAGTATTTTCTAATTGTCTTATTTCTTCATTTTCTGTTTTTTGTCTTAAAATATCTTTATGTATTTCATCATATTTATCTATAATAGATGTTCTTATAGTTGAAAATTGTTGTTTTATACTAGCTATAGGATTTTCTATATAATCTATTAATCTTTCACCATATACTTTTACAGGTTTTTCATAACCTAAATCTTTTACTTGTTGTGCATATTCTGGTGGTACAACAGCTTCATTTTTTGGCAAAGGAATATCTTGTTCTGGAACAGCAGAATTATTAAAATTAATCGCAGCATTTATAGCAATATCCGAAGCATTTAAATTAAAAGTTGGTATCTGACCTAAAGGTGTGCTTTTAACATCATATTCAGCTTTTCTCAAATTTCTTTCAATTTCAACATTTTGACTAGATGGAGGATCTAGTGAACCAAGATTACTATACCTTTTAGCTTTCTTATACGTACCAAATGTACCAACTAACTGTTGTAAACCTAAAGTTCCTCCAGCATATTTAGATAGTGTTAAAGCTTCACTTAAAATTAAAAAATTAGAAAAAACATTTTTAGTATCGGCAGGGATATTTAAAAGTTTTGAAATTTCTTTTACGAATTGACTTAAAAAATTCTCTTCAGAAATTGGAAGAGGTTGTTCTAATTTTATTTCTTTTAATAAACCCTGAAAACCTCTATTAGTTAGACCAACAGCTAAAAATTCTTGAACATTACTGCCATTAAAACCTTTTGATAAAACAAATCTTCTGTCATGAATTTGTACAGATTCTTCAAGTAAATCTTCATTAGATAATGTTCTTTTTCTTTCTTTTAACAGCATTTCATAATGACCACGATTATCCATATCGACTTTTCTTCTTGGGCTAACAGTAATAAGTTGATTAAATGTTCCGCTTATACCATACATAGTTTCAAGACTTTGCTGTTCTACTTTTCTAGCTAAATCTAAATCAGGTTTTTGTTTTCTAAATGCTGTAATTCCTGGCTGTACAAAAGGTTTACTTTCAGATTTTTTTTCCATTCTAATGTCTCCATTTGGAAGAACATCAGAAACTTTTTCTTGTGATACTAATAAAGCTAAAGGTGTTANATCAACATCTATCGCAATAGGTATNTCTTTACCTNTATAATTAAATTTATCACGNTTAAAACCCTCTTTTAAAATTTTATCTATATACTTATCAGTAAATTCTTCAGGATTAAATNTTTGTGCAACTGCTAATATTTGTTCTACTTCTTGNCGTCTTTTANAAAATAATCTGCCACTTTCAAGTAATCTTGCTTTTACTCTGCTATTAAATTTTCCAGTTTTATAAAAAATAACTGCTTGATCTTGTAATTTTTCAAAAACTTTCAGTTTATCATTTTCATTTTGTATCATATTGAAAGCAAACATCAATTCTGAAATTTCTTGTTTTGTTTTAACTTCTAAAGTTTGTAAAGCATAATGAGAAATAATTTCAACTGGACTAACATTTTCTAAAATAGCTGCTAATGTATTTAGAGAAGGTAGAATATTTTCATTAGCATTATTCAATAAATAACTTAATTCTCCTTTTTTTATAGATTTTTGTATTTTTAATAATTGATCGGTAGATTTTTTTAAATTTTGTTCTGCAGCTATTTTTTGTCTTAGATCATCCTTAACTCCTTTAAACCTTTCAAGGACACCAGTAAAATATTGTGTTTTTTTACCTATATCATTTGGATTTATATTTTCTCCAGTGCTTTGTTCAGTAACATTTATAAAATCAACAAGAACTTTGTTACGACCACCTTTTATATTTAATTTTTCAAGAAATTTTAAATTAACTCTTCCTCTATCTGCAGTAAAATACTTTATAAAATCTTTAGATACTTTTGGTTTTAAACCCTCTAAATTCTCTCTTTTTTCATCAGCTTCAAATATATTATTATTGCCAACTTTTTTTATAATGCCTGTATCTAGCATATATTCATGAATATCTTTCATAGAAGATATAGCTGTACGCACACTCTGAGTTGAACCCTGTGTAGCTAAATGCACTAATTCATGTAAAATTACTTCATAATTTACAGCGTCAGATTTAAATGCGAGATCATTAATATATAATCTAAAACCTGAATAAGCTTCTGTTAATTCTTCAAATCTAGAAGCAAATTTTTGATTACTTTTTGTTCTTTGTATTTCTGCTGCTAATAAATTTTTTGGAGCAGGACCTGCTACAAAACCAAGTGAACGCCCTTTTCCGTAGTGTTGGCTATCCAATAATGGTAAAACATCATTGTTATCTTTTATAACTGTAAAAGATGTTTTTACACCTATTTTGTTAAATTGTTCTAATCTATCAACTATTTTTTTAGCTATGATTCTATAGTCTTTACTAGGAGCATTCTTAAATAAAATTTGAGCTACTTCTAAAGGAGTTTTATTAACTATATTATCCATTAAATATTTATAGTCTTGATCTTTTTGCTTATCAGTTAATTTTAAAAGATTATATATTCCACCTTTTAAACGAGGTTTTATTTCCTCTAATGTCATATCAGGAGTAATTTCCGTAACCTGACCTATAGGCGAAACTTGCCCTCTATTAACTCTCCTACTGGTTTCTTGCTCTATTTCTGTTTCTGATAGAGGTTCATCTTTTACAGGTTTTTCTTCTGTTGTTTCTAAAGTTTCATCTATTTCTAAAATTGGTCTTAATTCATCATCTAGCCTTAATCTATCTAACTCCTTAGTTGTTCTTATTTCACCTCTTTCTCTAGCACCTAATTTTCCTTCCTCTATAATAGAAAAAATTTCTGAAGCTCTTTTCATACCTGAACGATTTACAGCTTTGCCTAGTAAATCAAAAAATTGTTCTACTTTGCCAAAAATACTTTCTGCTTTTGGAGCTACATCTGCAGGTGAAAACCTAGATTTATATAAATCTGCTATGGCACTTTCTACATACATTTCTTCTAAAGCGTCTTTACCTGCTCCATAAGCTTGCATTTCTGCAGCTTTATTAGAATTTTTACGCAAAGAACGTTGATAATAACTAATACCTGCATTATTTTTATCAAAAGATGATGGAACTTTTGCTCTTCTTATGTAATTTCTAAAAAATTGATATTCTTTTTCAGTAAATAAATCTTTCTCTCTAAGAGCCTCTATAACATTACCATCTACTATTTTATTAATTCTTTGTTGTATTTCTAAATCACTAGCTGTGCCATCAGGATTTATAGCATTTAAAGATACAAAAATTATATCTGTATTTTTATCGTATTCTCCTTTTATATTTTTAGCCTGCTCAGGATCACGAACTATAGTGCCATCTTCTTTTTCTACTAAAGTTCTTGTAGACAATAATTCATCAGATATAACAATGCCAGTTTCTCTCAAACCAACCACGTCTAACATTTTTCTTACTTCTTTAGCAAATTTATTAAGTCTGCCTTTTTTTATAGCCTCNTCAAAATTNATCATTTTTGGCACAATTTCTGCAGGAGGTAAGAACTTACTTTGTTTTAGTTGCTCTTTTTCTACTAAATCTTTTATTGCCTCTTCAGAAAGTTCATTTTCTTGTCTTAAACGATTGCCAAACTCTTCAGGAGTTTCTTTAAAACCTTCAGCACGTCTAGCTATGTTGTAAGCAAAATCTTTAACCAGTCTATATTTATTACCATTAACTTTTTCTACACGACCACTATTTAATAAATCCTCTAAAAATATTTTTTGATCTAAAGCGTTTTGCCTAATAGATTCTGGTCCTATTTTTTGTAAATCTTTTAAAGTAAATAAATTATCATTTAAATTAGACACAAAATTAGCGACATCTACTGCATTATGTTTTCTAGGGGAAAAATCAGGAAAAGGTACTTTTATATTAAAGTTAGGGAGGGAATGTAAGCGTGCTATGAATAATTGTTTTGCTCCTACAGGTGCTTTTGAAATTTCTGCATATCCTGTAGTTGCTTTTGCAAAATAACGCACAGCTGGATCTTTTAGACTTTTTATATCTATATTTTTACTTGCTATTAAATCTTTTATATAAGCAACACTAGTATTTACTTTATTTTTATCATCTCTTATAGAACCTAAACCATTTTCTTCAGATTTTTTAAATACTGTATCTGCTAAATTTTTTTGTAATAAATTTAATTCTTTTTTATTTAATAATTTACCTTGATTTGCAAGCTTTACAGCTTCTTCAAAGCTAAATGTTTTATTTTTATTTTTCTCAAAATTTGGACTTTTTAATAAATTTTGTCTATCTTTTTCTGACAATCTTTGATTAAAGTTAAATAAAGATTTAAGAGAAACTCTAGTAGAATTATTATCTAATAATAAGCTACCAACTTCTGTAGCTGTAGAACTTTTTTGTAAACCTAATATATATAAAACATTTTCTATTTCAGCTTTTACATCATTTACAGCAAAAGCGTCTAATTTTTTTTGTTTTTCAACTCTAGCTTCTGCTTCACTAGCTATATCTTGTAATAAAAATTCATTAGTATCTTTATTGTATAAATCAAAAGTGCCTTTAGTATTATTTAAAATAACTAAATTAGGTTCTGGTTGCCTTTCTGCTGGTAAAGGAATATCTGGTGGTATTTGATCAGGCTGTTCTAATATATCTGAAACAATTCCTTGTTCTGTAGCTTTTTCAAATTTTTTAGATGATAAAATTGTTTCTCTATTATTTCTTGCTCTCTGTTCTCTATCTAAAAATTCTGCATTAGCTATTCCTCTTCTGCCAGCAAAACTATTTAAAACAAAATCTGTTGTAGCACCAACTATACCACCTATAGTAAATTCATCTAAAAGACTATCACCTATTGGTAGTTGGTCACTATATAAACCTCTAGCTATTAAATCTTGTGCTACAGAAGCAAAAACCTCTTGTCCACCCTCAACACCACCACTAAGTAATGCTCTTTTTATTTTTTCTTTTAAAACATTGTTTTTTAAAGCAGTTTTTGAAGTTTTAGATAAAATATATGAAACTGGTAAAATTTCTGATAATCCTACTGCACCACCGCCTATTTCAGCAAATGTTTCTGCAAAAGGTCCTACATCCTCTCCTAATTGTCTAGCTGCTTCTATTCTGTCTGCTTGTTGTGAAACACCTGCAGGAACAGCTATAGCTGCAGGTAAACCATACTGCCCTACAATAGGACTTACTAACTTTCTTTGTGCTAAAGCTCTACCTACTAAACCTGCACCGAAAAAAGGAGCAAATGATCCAAATCCTTCAGAAAGTTTTGTTGTAAAAGTATCTTCATAGCCTTTAGCTGCTGCAAAAGGACTATCTTCTCTTAATCTTCTACTAGCCTCACGCAAGGAAGTTGTAGTTTGACCATCATTACCAACATCTAATAAAGATGACAAACCTAAAGGCACATCTATAGCAATACCTAAAGCACCTCTAGCTAAACCTTTAGGTATTTCTGCTATTTGTCCTAAAACACTAGTTTGATCAACATCAACACCATGTATAGATTTTACTAGCTGAACAAATCTTTCTCTTTCTTTTGGATCTTTAGGCACATTGTAAGTTTTGCCTGCTACTGTAAATTGTTCCATTATTTAATTTGCTTCAAATTGACTTAATTCATCTACACCCAAAGGAATACCTTCTAATACAGAAAGCCTATCTATTATAAGTTTTAGTGAAGCAGAAAACTGATCGTCTTCTCCAAACATTTCCATATAATCAAAAATTGTCTTACCTAACTTTTGTAAATTTTCTTTTGGTTGATTTTCTATATTTGCTTGAATTTGCTCTATTTGTGCTTGAATTAATTGTCTTTGTATCTCTTGTGTCTCTCTAGTAGCTCTAGTTTCTTCTCTGTCAAGTTGTTCTTTTCTTCTGTTTTCAAATATTGCAGCTAAACCTGAAGAAAAATCTGCTAAATTTCTAGAACCTGCTACTACAGCACCTAATTGAGTAATTAAAAGACTATCATCATCAGTCATCATTTTATTTCTTTGATTTTTTGCTTGTACTAAATCATCTAATCCTACAAGATTAGAATCATCAGATATAACTACACCTTCACCAGTTAAACCTGCTAATTGTTTTCGTAAGTTATCTTCACGTTCTTTATCTTCTTTTTCTTGTTTTTTTCTTAGCAATTCATTTGCTTCGTTTTCTTCTCTTTCTTCTCTATCTTCTGATCTTTCAAAAATATCATCACCACCAAAAAGACCTGATACAACATTAACAGCTCTGCCAAATAAAGAATCGCCTACATCACCTGCTCCTGCTGATCTTGTTACTAAATCTGTAGCTACACCAGTTGCAACTGTCCTGCCAGGAGAAAAAACTCTAAACCTTCCTTTTGCTACATCTTGTAAAAGATTATATGCTCGTAAATCATCTAAACCACCAAATGTTTTTGGTCCGCCAGGTTTTGTAAATAATTTTTGACCTTGTCGTTTTAAAAATTCACCTGCTTTTGCAAATGTTCCTGGTGGAATTTTATCAAAAAGTTTTTTACCTAAACCTACTGCACCTTTACCTGCTCTATAAGCTATTAAACCTGCAATTCCTGTGCCTACTGGATCTTCTAATAATTTTTTTGGATCTACATCTAAAATATTAGCTGCTTCATATGTTAAACCACCTACATCTTCTCTAGTATTATCTTCTAATACTCGTTTATTATGTAAATTAACAAATTCTTCAGCATTATTAGCAATAACAATAGGCATATTAGGATTATTAGACTTAAAAAAAGCTCTTTCACCTGTAAAAGGATTTATTCCTTTATCTATGCTATCTATATCTTGTTCAGTCAAATCATTTACACTTATGGTTGAATCGTTTAATGCCATTTCTCTAGTAATTCCTGGTAATCCAGAAGCTTGCACACTCAGAATATTTTCAGCTGTATCGCCAAATGTAGGAACTTGAAAAAAATTTGGATTATATGAAACTTCAGAAAATACTTCTGGATTATTTTCGATAAAATCAAGAATATCTTGCGTAGACATACCTTGTTGCATTCCTACAAAACCACCCTCCGCCATGTTTAAAGTCGGTGGTATGCTCGATAAGCCAGTCATGGAAGGTTCTTGGGAGACTAAGGGATCTCTTGGCATACCACCTTGTAATTCTGCAACTTTCATTTCAGCTACAGTCATTTCTGGTCTATTTCGTTTTGCTAAATCAGCTTCATATTTTTTTCTATTAATGTTTCTTCTTTGAATTTCTGATAAAACTACAAACTCTGGATATATAGAAGATGGATTATTCACTAAAGAAATTAATTCTTGTTGTGACATAGTTTCTAATTCAGCAGCTCTATCTATTAAACTCATGATAAACCTCTATATAAACCTAATCCTGACAATCCAGCACCTACAAGTTGCTGAAACAAACCAGGCTGTTGAGCAAAAGTACTTACAGTTCTTTCTGGACTTACAGGTACACCACGTAATAAATTGCTGTATAAACCTAGCTGTCTGCCAGTAAAATCCCTTTGTCGTAAAAAATCTTCATAACCTATATCTAAAGCAGCTTGATTAAGTGCTCTTTCTTGTGCTCCTAGATTTCTCAATGCAGCAATTCTAGCAAGGTTATCTGCTTGTCTAGATTTTCCTAAATCTTGTAATGCTTGTGCACTAGTTATCCCTAATTTACCAGCAGATTCTAAACCTGCTAATCTCATTCTTTCTTCTTGCTGTCTTGCTAGTTCATCTCTGGCAAAAGCTTGCTGTGCTAATTGTTCTTGCCTTTGTCTAGCTTGTTCACCTATTTGAAAACCGCTTAAATCTAATCTGCTAGCAGCTAAATCTGCAGCTCTTTCAGCACCTACTTGTGCTACTGCTCTATCAAATGCAGCTTGTGAACCTCTAGTTTGTATATCTGATAATCTTTGACCTAAACCTCTTTCTCTTTCTGCCTGNAATATTGCTTCTCTATAACCGCCTAAACCTCCAGCTTGTGAGGCAGCGTCTTCAATTCTACCTCCAGCTATATCTGATTCTCTTCTAGCCTCTCTTTTTGCTATATCAATAACACCTTGCTGATAAGGTGACATAAATCTATTCACGCCCTCTTCAAAATTTATTGGTCTAAAGTTTGTNGGTGNTACACCTGCAGTGTATTCTGAAGGTCTTGAACTAGCAAAATATTGTTGTCCAAAATTAGTAGGAACATTTTCTAAATTACTAAATGCTTGACCAAACTCTGCTGGAGTTCCTGAAGTAGCAAAACCTCTTGTCATAGCTCCAGAAACTAATTCATCTGGAGAAAAATATGCAAGTCTTTGACCACCATAAGTAGGTAAAGGCTGTAATGATTCAGCCTCAGCTCTTTTTAATATTCTCTCAAAATACGGCTGTACGTATTCTGGTAAATTAGTTTGTGTTACAGTTGTTTCTGTTGGTGCTTGTGAACCACCGCCTCCGCCTCCGCACATACTCTATATCTCCTTTTTCATAATAAATCCTACATCTTTGTAGTCTTTAGATTTTAAATAATCTTTATATCTATTTCTTTTTAAAGCTGTAGAAGATCCAATACAAGTTTCTACAGCACCTTTTGATTTAGCCCATTCTTCAAATTTAGGTATAATAATATCTAAATACATATGTGAATCTTTTTTATACTCAGGTAAAAATATAACTACTAAATCCTGTGCTAATTTTTCATTTGAAAAATAATATTCACTAATATTTCCCACAAAAGCACCTATAACTCTACTATCTATATCTACAACATATGCAAAAACATCTGAATCATCTTGTAAAGCATAATTAGATAATGAAAAAAACTTTTCATTATTCCAGCCTGATTTAGAAAAAGTGCTATTTTCCTGAAATGTTTTAGCTATTTGCATACATTGATATACATCTTGTCTGTGATAAGGTCTTACAACTGCTTTCATACTACCATGTCCTTAATATTTGTATCTAAAGGTTCTGCTTGTTTTTTTGTACCATACTTTTCTGTTCTTACAGCATTCATCATATTTTCTAATTCTTTAGCTCCTGAGTTAGTATCACCATCTCCTATCATAGAAACAACATCCGCTGGTATTATAAATTCACCCTGAGATAAACCAACTGGCTGATTTTTGCCAATCATACCACCAATATCATCTTCCATGCCTCCACGATTATTGCCTTGAATTAATCCCTCTGTCTGTGGATTTGACTGAATTGCATTTTTTACCGCATTCTGCACATCTTGTAAGATTTCATTTCCATACTTATCTCTAAATCTTTGCAAAACAATATCATCAACATTTTCTCCTAAATAAAATGCGATTACAGCCTGTGTTAAAGGATCAGACATTAAAGTAGTAGATAAACCCATAGACATAAAGCCCATTTTATTTCTTACTTTTTCTGGTAATTTATGCAATCCTGGATTTTCTTCTTTTGGCGGTAATTCTTTTAAACTAGTGCTTTTACCATCACTCATACCAAAATTTCTATAGTATTCAAAACTACTTACAGGCATTTTAAATTGTCTACCTGCACTATCAAAATAAATACCACCATAATTTCTAGCTATTTCTAATTTATCTCCAAAATCTAAATCTTGATAATTTTCATTTTCAGATAAAATAAAATTGTCTGCTAATAATTCATCTCCTGGACCAGGTGCTGGTGTTGGTTCAGGTGCTGGTACAGGAGCTGTATCATCAGGTGGACCTTCTATGATTGAATCTTCAGGTGGAGGAGCTGGTGTTGGTGAAGGTGCTGGAGCAGGTGCTGGAGCAGGTGCTGGAGCTGGAGCTGGAGCTGGAGTTGGAGCTGGTGCTGGTGCTGGTGTTTGATCGCTTGGCGGTGGCGGTGGTGGTGGTGGTGCAAATATTGCTCCTGCGTTAGCAACTGGTCCTACACTAAAAGGTAAATTAGGATTGATAGAACCAGCAGAAACGCCATAAAAATTTTGATAACTTTGTTGTTGTGTTGGAGCAAAAGGCTCTGCCACTAAAGGATTAATTTGAAAAGTTCTTCCGTAGCCATATGGATTATCACCTTGATAACCTATTGTATCTCCTTCAAAAAAGGATAATGCACTACCTAATTCACTAGCAGATGGATTTACATTACCAAAATATTGTAGCTCTGGACTAAATCCTGGCATAAAACCTATAGGTATATTAGCTTGAAATCTTTGTGTTGCTGTAACATTATCAGTGTCAGGTCCTTCTCCTCCTTCTCCTCCTTCTCCACTACCATTTACATTGCCACCTTCTTGAAAAGTAAGACCTCCAGAATTTCCAAATAAAACAGGTTGCACTTCAGGAAATTGCTGTTGCAATCTTTTAGTTCTTTCTTCTTCTGATTCTAAACCTGCTAAATATGCTTGAAGAGCCTCTTGCGATTCTATAATACCTCTACCACCTGCACCCACAGCTGCTGGTATATATACACTTGGTCTAGAGGCAGATTCTGCTAATCTACCAGTTACATCAAATACATTTGGATCTCTACTTATAATCTCTCCTGTAGTAGGATTTATTTCAGGAACTGGTGCATTAATATTTGCAAATATATTCTTGCTTACTTCTCCTGAAGGTTGGAATTGTACACCTGTAGCAGATAAATTATTTAAAGATTCTGCTGTATCTTGAAATGCTTTTCCAACTATTTGTCTTTTTTGTGGATCGGATAATTCTGTGCCTAACTCTGCTACTATGTCAGAACCTTCTGCTAACGCTGTTTTTGCAGCTTCTGAACCAGCTTCTGCAAATTCCATACTTGCCTGAGCACTTTCTCCAGCACCTTTTAAAAATTGACCAACAGCAAATCCACTTAAACCTGCTAAAACTCCTTTTGTAACATCTTGTTCTACTATTGCTGTAGTTGCTCCTGAAGCCACAGCACTTCCTACTGGACCGCCAAATAGACCTCCTACAAAAGTTGCTATAGCTGGAAGTAAATCTTTTGCTTTAAAAGCCTCTGGTAGCCCTGTAATAGGGTTATAACTTAATGCTCCTAATTGTGCTAATCCTGATAATTCTTGTGGATTAACGTGCATTAACATATTATCTCCAAAACGACCTTGCTCTGCTATATTTTGTATATCTGATTGCATATTAGTTAAACCACCCATTTGAAAACTTTCTTTTTCTATATTTTTTTGTTTTCTTAATACTTTTAATAATTCTTGCATAGCGTCTACTCTAGACTTATTTATAATACGTGGTACTCCCATATCTTCATCAAATAATCTTCCTACATTCTCTAATGGTCCAGCTAGAGCACTTTTTATAGGTTTATTATCATCATCAAAATAAAAATTTCTTATTCTATCTTCATTAGACATAGCTATCCTAGTTCCTACTGCAGTTATTGGTGGTGCTATAGGTAAGTTTTTTTCTCGTATAGGGTATCTTTCTAAAAATTCTTTATCTGAAACTATAAAAGGTTTATTTATCTTTTTTCCAGACGCAGCACTTCTAGCTTCTTTTGCCTCTTTTTCTTTGGCAAAGACATAATCTATACGTTCTTCTAAGTCTGATATAACAGTATCTATATCATCTGTATTTTTGTAATATCCTGCTATATTAAAAAGCTGTTCTATATTTTTATCTTTCATTATCTTTCCTCAGTTGTTTCACAACCAAATACATTAAAACTCATATCGACAGCACTAGTATGCACTTTCAAAACATCTGCTTGATTTAGTGTCATACCTATCACTATAGCGAATGAATCATTTGCTGCTACTGATTTATCATAAAAAACAAATTGTTTATCATCAGCTCCAGCTCCTGCTACATGAACACTTAATCTAAATGTTATAGCAGAGCCTGTTCTATTAGCAGCAACAATAGAACTTATTGTTGTCTGTGTTTTATCTGGCACTGTATAGAGAGTTGTAGTGGTTGTAGCAGCAGGATCAAGTTGTGCTAAAACTTTTAAACTATCAGCCATGTTTTGCTCCCATTAGTAAAAATTGATGTCTTCGTATAGCTTTAGAAGTTATCGGATCTTGTGCTTTTTTTACTAGTCCTACCTCACTATTTATATCTTGAAATCCCTGTTCTATAGTTCTTCTATTTATAGATTCATTTAATTCATCATATTCTTGTGNAGCTATAGGTAAAGGTATATTAGTTTTTTCAGCCATTATTTTCTACCATCAGTTCTTAAATCTAATCTTATATCACCTAATCTCCATCCAAAAGAATTAGATGTATTTTCTATTCTAACAGCACTTTGTCTACTTCTNGCTCTTGTATTAGCAAATTTNGTAGTAGGATTTACTGAAATAGTTTGTAAACTAGATAAACTTTCTAAAGGAAAATTTCTACCTTTTATAGTCACACTAACTGTACTGCCATCATCACTATTTCCTCTATATTGCAAATCAGGTATTAATCTAGATATAAACATAAATCTTTCTCCATCTGGATCTAAGTCAAAATCAGAAGATTCTATAAAAGCTGTAAAATTAGAACCATCAGCACTATGCCCAAATTCATGATTATATAAATAATTATCATCAGTATTATCTAACTTACTAGCTGCTAAAGGATATTGTTCAGAATATGCTGGATTCCAAGCTGTTCTTGTAAAACCATCATTAGTAGTTCCTATACTCCAAGATTTTTCTAAATAGTTATAAATAACGTATCTATTTACTTCTGAAGAGTTAGCACTAGGATAAAACCATATAATCTCATTATGTTCTGGTATAGGTGCTCCAAAGACTTTGTAAGACTGATTTAAATTAAAATCACTAAATATATGATCTAATACTGTACATGGCAATTTTTGAGCTGATCCTCCATAAATATAAAAAGCTCCATTATCCATNAAAAAAACAGCTCCACCTACAGAAACTGCAGCATTTGGCGATATTAANGACATACCATTTGCTACTTCATTAAATGTAAAAGTAAATGGTGCACCTACAAATCTCATAGATGTTATACCTGAATCAGTCCAAATTAATATTTCTTGTCTAGTTTTTATAGCACCAACTATATAACTACCTGAAGATAACTGTACACCACCTGCTGAGTTTGTTGCAGTAGGTGTCCAATCAACAGCATTTTCTCTATCAGAAAATCTAACTAGCAATGGATCTATTGTAGATGATCCTATAGGATTACAACCAAATGCTATGACGTGCCTATCTATATCTGACATCATTATTTGTAATACTGCTGTTGGCGTATTGCTTGCTCCTGCTCTACTACTAGCTGCAACTGCTCTTGTGCTTAAACCTGAAGATTCATCCCAATAATATAATGGTCCACCTCTAGGACAAGCTATAATATCATCACCAAAATTATCTATACTCCATAATCTTAGTTGATTTGTATAACTTAATGATGTAGCTGAACCCCAAGCAGGACCACCCCATGTAGAAGCACCCCAACCTGTAGATTTTACATAATCATCTAGACCACTATTAATTTGATAAACAGCAACTGTGCTAGAGCCACCATTACCACTATCAGATGAATTAGCTAAAACTTCACTACCAGTGGTATCTTTAGCATTTATTTGAAATGTATTTACAGTTAAAATTCTAGTTATTTCATATTCTTGATTTAAAACTGTTGCTGTTATATTGCCACCTAAACTTGCAGCACTACTAAAAGTAACACTATCACCTGCAGTAGCTCCGTGACCATTTTCAGTTACTGTTATTAAACTAGAATCATCAGCTACTTTTGCAAAAGTTGGATCACCTGCAGAAGTTGTTAATCTTATAGGTGTAATATCATGAAAAGTTGTACCTTGTTGAGCATACAACTTTTTATGTGTACCTAAAATATTATAGTAATCTTGATCTATTGTATTGTAGACATGAATTTTTCTGGCAGTTCCTCTATAAGAATTACTTGTTTGTTTTTCCCAACCACCTATTCTTTCAGGTCTACCTTTTCTAAATCTTACTTTATCTGCGTCAAACCAACCACCTTCATTAGAATAGTTAGTGCCTTCTTTATTTATGCCAGGTTGAAATACAAATTTTCTTAAAGCCATAATTACACCTCATGCCATTTTTTACCTTGAAATAAAAGTGCTTCTGCTTCTCTACGTCTTACTAATCCTTGCAAAACTTCTCCGTTTGCTTTATTCCATCTTTTAATTTCTCTTGGTACATCATCATACTCACCAGCATTTAATACTTTTAATAAAGTAGATTGTTTTAAACTATTTGGTCCTAAGTTATAAACCCAGGCTACGAGGGCGTCAAATTGACTTTGTGATAAGGGAGCTTGTACGTAGTCATTTATATAGCCCTCGTATTCTTCTAGCTCTATATCAAGCATATGTTCTGCGTGTGATTGTGACCATTCATCATCTTCTTTAACACCTTTAACATGACCATAACCGATTGTTAATTTTCCTGCTGGACATCTATATGCTTTTAATTCACAGCCTTCAAATTTTTTTATTAAACTTTTACCTTCTTCTGAAATTTTCATATTGCTACTCATTTTCTATTTTAGGTTGAGTAGTTGTTACTGTTCTATAATAAACAACTACATCTTTTAGTTCAGTTATATATCTCTTTATCTCCTGCATATTATATGCCATTAACTCATAATCAGGTATTGTCATAGCTAGAAAAACTAATTCACCTTCTTGCTCTTCTATTATTGCAAATTGTTCTTCAAAATTTTCAGGAGTAATTGTTAGCCATTTGACTTCTCTTAAATCTATCTCTCTAGGCATGACAGGTTGTATTATCTTTCTGTCTATAGGCTTTGTTTGTACTTCTATATTTTTAGTTGGAAGGAGACTGCAACTGCAAGCCATCATCAAGACTATCAACAGTACCACTGAGTTTTTCAATATCTTCCATAATGTGTTTAGTTCCATTATTTATCTTCCTTTGCATTTCTATTGGATCTTCTAAAATCTTAGCAGTAAGTTTATAGTTTCTTATAAACTCTGAGTATCTATTCAACTCTCTTTCTGCTGCTTGATTTTTTAAAGTCATTTCTAATAATGAATTAGATTGTAATTCAAAATCAGCTTGTAAAGATTTTATAGTTTCTTTTTGTTCTGCTATAGCATTTTCTAGTTTTAAATTATTATCTTTTAAAACTGTGTTCTCATTCCAAATGTAATAACACAAACCTGAAAGTGATAGTATTATTGCAAATAAAAATTGATACATTATAGTTCCTCTATTTTATAATTAAGACCTTCAGCTCCTCGTATTTCTACTATCTCACCTTTTTTTGTTTTAAATTTAAGATGTTTTTCTTTCTTAATATAAAACTTTATAACTACAAAACTTTGATCATCTTTGTCACCCCAAGTCGCATTATAACTAACTGTTAAATTGTAGTAAGTTGTAAATAAACTTTTAAGCCACTCCCAAAATTTTGCCATATTAATTAGCTAGTGGATTTTTATCTAAGTCCTTTAGCTTTTCTTTTAACTCTTGTATATCTTCTTTAGAATCAGAAAGCTGTACTTTCATTGCAGCAAGCTCACTTTCTATTTCAGATACATTAGGTATCTCTATACCATCTATTTCTTTTTGTAAAAATTCTACACTTGTTTCTATAGCTACAAATCTTTCTTCTATAGCTTGTACCTCATTTTCATTATCACTAATACCACCAATCTTAGATTCTAAATTTTCTAATCTATTTATGTAAGTTGCACCTGTATAACCAAAACCAGCTAATGTTCCGACTATTGATACTAGAGCTATTAGTTGTGTTGTTTTATTTTGAAACCAATCCATTATTCCTCCTGTAAGTTTGGTTGTTCTTGTATCAAGATATTCATAGTATTTATATTACTACCTGCTAAACCATAAAAGGCATTTATATTATCGTTCATAACTATGTCACTGTAAATTTCTTTAGCCTCATACCATGTATCTTGTTTAGGCAACTCTAAAACTTTATATCTATCAAAACCAGGTACAAAACCTAAATATGCAACTAAAGTTGTTTGATCTGCATATTCTCCTGTTTCTTGTTGTTGCTGTTGTATTTCTTCTTGTTGATTCTTAATATTATTTTCTATTATCTGATTAGCTATTTCATCAGCCTCACTTGCAGATACAACTCCTGATGTAGCAGAACTAATATCACCTTGTAAATTATTTATCTGCACTTCAGCCATAACCATTTGTCCACCATCTGCAGTAGGTAAAGGTATAAAGCTTGTAGTAATACTATCACCTACTTGTGATCCTGTACCTGACATATCTGCAGAATTTTGTGACATAGATAATAAATTATTATTTTGCATAGAGGCAGAAGCTATTTGATCACTTATACTAGGAGAACTACTTGTAGAAATAGAACCACTAGATATGTTTTTATTATTGCCAGTGTAAACATTTGAATTAGAACTAGAACTACCTGTGCCATATCCTCCTGAATTAGAACTTTGCCCACCATAATTAACACTTTGACTTGCTGTTGCTATAGAGCTATTTACTATATTTAATTTCATATCTCTTTTGCTATCACTATCAGCAACTAACTCTTCTTCATGCAGTTCTAATATTTCTTCTTCAGAAACTTCTTCTTCAAGTTCTGCGACTTCTTCTTGTTCTTCTCTAATATCTTCTAAGACTTCTTCTACTTCTTGCTCTATAATAACTTCTTCTCTTTGTTCTCTAACAAGTCTATCATCAGCTTGTGCTACTTCTTCGTAAGGTTCTTCTTGTCTGCCTCTTTCATTTTCAAACCATTCATCTAATTCTTCTATGCTATCAAACTCAACAAAAGTTGTAGGCTCTTGAAAATCATCTATTAATATAGTTTCTAAAACAACTAACTCAGATAGAAGTAAATCTGAACCTAAAGGAGGTAATACTTGTGAAACTTCATGATCTGGAACTTCAAAAGTATTGAAATTTATATAAGGTTGTTGATGATCTTGTTGTGTATCTATTGGCTCTACATCCATTCTAAACATAGAATCTGAATGATTATGAAAAACATCTTCATTATGTATATCAAAAACTAATACTTCATCAAATAAACTATCTTCAAAAACATTATTTTGTCTAATTATTGTTACATCTAAAAAAGGATCATCAAGCAAAAAATCTCCTTGAAAAGAATTGTGACTTTGTGAAAACATATTATGTTCATCACTATTACCATAGTCTACATTCTCCTCTCTAAAATATGCTACAGAATCTTGTTGTCTATATCCTGCACAAAAAGGTGCATACTGAGGATCATCATCACATTGTTGCTCATCAAAAGCCTCATCATAATTAGGACAGCTTGTACTGTAGAGTTGTGATAAATTACATTGTTGATTTAAAAAAGCGTCTGCATAACCAGTGCAACTAGAATCATTTAAAGGATTGCTACAATCTATACTATGGTCTGAACCATCACTATAAAGTGAGCCACCATTCTCTAAAGTTGTATTAAAAGATGTATTATTCCAATTAGTATTTACACAACTGCTTGAATTAGTAGATCCTGTATTACATTCATCATGAAATAAATACGTGTATATTTTACTAGAATCTGGTCCTTGTTCACCTATTAAAACATCATGATTAATTATATTAAGTGCACCATATCTATATTCAAATGTATGATTTGACCAAAGTATTATTTCAAAACTATTGTCTGTACCACTTCTATTGTACTCACGCAAATCATACCAACCAAAAATCATCTTTTCATTATCGCCATATGATTTAATTCTTGAATTATTATCTCTAATCAAATCTGTCCAAAATGGATAAAGAGTATTTTTATATCTAGGCAAAGGATCAGGAGTAAAATCTCCACAATAATCTGCATAAGCAGTAGATGTTAAACCTAAATGCAAACACCCATTTGTAGCCATTCTAGCTGAATTAAAAGTATTGCCATAAAAATTAAAATCAAAAGAAAAATCTATAGCTGGCGAAATGCCATCATCTACAATTTCATAAGCAAGCTCACCCTCAAAAGAATTAGCATTTGTTTGTAAATGATATAAAGGCTGATTAGCTTCGTATATATACTGAGATTGTATTTTTAAACAGAATATAAATACTAGCCATAAAATTCGTCTAAGCATTGTCTCCTACTTTTATATTTAGAAGCAAAAGGTTTATCACTTAAAGGTGATGTAATTTTTTCACCCCAACTTCTTTTTCTCCAATTAGGATTTATTTGTTCCATACATTTTCGTAAAAAATCTTCTTCTGCTTGCAATCTATCAGGTCTTTCCCATGCGTTAGAAACCCACTCTGCTTTTGCCTCTTCTCCTATCTTGCCATTATAAGGACAAGGTGTTCCTGCTTTCCACATAGCTGAAAAAACTCTTTCATCTTGGCATAACAAAGCTACTGCTGCTACTTTCATGCCCATATCATAAACATACTTAGAAAGTTTCAATCTTTCACAGTTTTCATCTCTAATACTTTTACCACCAGAAAAACCAAATATCTGCCCTTGATATGCTGCAGATAAACCTGTTGTGCAAAGATCCTGAGAATAACTCATTATGCTTGGTGCTATAGCAGAAGCTGGAGGTGCTTTTGTATTTATATTTTGTGTTATTACTTGTTCTGATTTACTTTCATTTATATTTCTATTTGTATTATTAGAAGTTGTATTATTTTCGTTTATATTTGTATTGTTAGTATTTACATTAGAATTTGATTCACTGTAATTATTATTAGTATTGGTATTATTTGAAGTTGAATTAGATTCATTATAATTACTATTTGTATTGTTAGATGTAGTAGTGTTATTTACATTCTGATTTACAGTAGAATTAACAGTAGAATTTGATGTAGAAGTATTAACGTTAGTATTGGTATTATTATTTGTACTAGTATTTACATTAGTATTATTAGCTGAAGAAGTAGATGTATTGACATTTGTATTAGTATTATTAGCAGTGCTAGTATTTGTATTTACATTAGTATTGCTAGCTGTTGATGTTGAAGTATTAACATTTGTATTTGAATTAGTATTTGTATTTGTATTTGTGTTGGTATTTGTATTTGTATTTGTAGTCGTTGTCGTATTAGTTGTATTTAATGCCTCACAATACTGACTACCAACAGTACAAGTTCCTGTTTGTTCTTGTGCTAATAATTCATTACCACAATACAAAAATATAAAAAATATTATTAATCTACTTATCTTCACCTTTAAATCCTTTTGACGAGTTAGATGTGCCAGCATATAAACCAAACCATGCTGCACCAGCTCCAACTATTATTGATATTAAACCTGATTGTTCAAAACTTGGCTCTTCTAAAGCCATAAACCACATTGTTGAATAATATAGTAAAAATATATATACACTTAAAAAAGCTCTAGGGAATATACGCCATGAATCTACAGCTCTCGCTAGATGAATCCATTTTTGGTGAGGATTAACATTTTTAGTATCTTCTAGCTCTCTTATTTTATCTTTTAGAGCACCTATTTCCTCTATCATAGCCATAAACTTTTTGAGGTCCATCTCGACCTCATTTCTGTCCATATCACCTCTAAATCTACTATCTTGATCCATTTATTTATCCTTTGCTTTTCCTACATTTAAAGCTAACCAATCTATAAATTTGTAATATTTTTTTATTACTAAATCATCTTTGGGAGTATCTGTGCAAGCTGCAACTATGGAAGCAATCATTACTAACCAAGGTATTACTTGTACCCATCTTATAATATATTCAAAAAACTCTAACATAATTCCTCCTGTAATTTTTTGATTTTATTTAATCTATAGGAATGTATATTTCCTTATCTATTAAAATTTGTCTATTTGCTAAATGTTGTGAGGCAATTTCATCTTTACTTTGTCCTTTATATGCAACTGCATGATGTTTATCAATCATTAAAAGATTAATATTTTTTCCATCACAATATATTTCGCCAAGTACTCTACCAAATTTACCTTTACCATCTACACTAGTTTTTATAACGTGATCATCAGATGAAGCTAAACAATAAGATAAAAAGTCTTTTGCAAGTTTACCTCTAGCTTTTTCATCTAAATCTCTAGTTCTAGATTCTGGAGTATCAATACCAAATAGGCGTACTCTACATTTATGTAGAATAGAAAAACCTAAATCTATAACTACATCTATAGTATCGCCATCAACAACTCTATCTAATTTAAACTTATATTCATACATTATCTTCTTTTACCTTTATGCAAACCATGTCTAGCGTGTTGTTTGCCTTTTCTAGTTGCCTCTCTCTTTTTTCTATTAGCTGCAGCTAATTTTCTTCTGCCTTTTGCAGTAGATTTTAATCTTTCTATTTGTTTTCTAGGAGCATAAACTTCACCTGTTTCAGATGACTTTTTACCACTAGCTGTAGTCCAATCTTGACCTGTCCATGTTTTTAAACTTTTTTGTGTTTTTTTAAGTGCCATATTATTCTCCAAAAATAACTATGTAAGAATCTGTTTTTCTAGGTTTACTAATATAATGCCTTTCTACTATGTGTGGCACATCACATATTTTAAGCAGTTCCCAAAAACTTTCTCTACCAGGATCACACATTAATAATTGTTTACCATCTTTGACAACTCTTTTAATAAACTTTTTCCACTGTTTAATATGTTTTTTCCAAAAACAAACATCACAAGCTATAAAATAATCGTAGTCTATTTCAAAATCTTTTTTAAAAAAATCATCACATAAAAATAAAGTGCTTACATTATTTATATCTGCTACACACTTAAAATATGGTTCTACGTTAGGATCTTTATCAACTCCTACTACATTTGCTCCATTTAAAGCTAAATAAGAACTTAAAACACCCCAACCGCAACCTAAATCTAAAACAAGATTATTGTCATGAAATCTTATATTTAAATCTTTAATTGCGTCTATTAAAACTAAACTAGAGTTCCATACTTTATTGCCATGATCTGTATGATCATTACAAGCATTTTTTAATTTTTTTATATTTGGATGATTAGATTTTGGTATTTCTAAATCATCAATGAATATACTATTTGTAACCGCCACCTGCAGCCTTATATTGTTTTGCTAACATCTGTGCTTTTCTTGCAGACCATTGACCAGGATTACCACCTTTACCGCCTGCTTTAATTTTATTAAATAATCTTTTTCTCATACCAGGTTTTGTGTAATTACCAGCTTCATTAACTCTGCTTTTGCTTTTTTTAGTTTTACCACCTTTTTTAAAATTTAAAGATTCTAAACTTTTTGCTTGATTAGCATGAGCCTTGCTAGCCTTTTTAAGCTTGCCTACAACTCTTGATATAACTTTTTTTGCTCTACTCATGATAAATACCTACTTACTACTAATGCTCCTACAATAAAAGGATATACTCCCCACAACATAAGTTCTAGTCTATCAAACCTTTTAGAACCATCTTCTAGACGCTTTTCTATATTTTCATAACGAATAGCACATTCTTTTTCATGTGAAATAATTTTTTCCATAGAACTAACTTTTTTCATTTTTATTTTTTTCAGATAATTCTTTTGAACTTTCTGGAACATCTATACCATTTGACCAATTCTTTAATTTTATAACTACCTCTTCTCTAATTTGTGCCAACAAAGCTAGCTCTGTACCTTCCCAAGCTCCTCTTCTTACAGAAACATCTATTAGCTGTAAAACATTTGCATAAAATTTTTGTTCATCCATATCTTAACTACCTTCTAATGTAGCTATTCTAGCCTCTAGCTCTTGTATAGTTTTTACTAAGTTTGGCACTAGTACTGAATAATCTAACATCCACTTTTCTGTATCAGAACCCTCTGTGACACCTCTTGCATACTCTCCTATATCATCAAAAGCTTGCTTATAAGATTGTGCTCCAAAACCACATCCATTAGTTACACCCTCAGATGGTCTTGTATATTTTATTGGCTCTAGTTTAGAAATTAAATTCCAACCATCAGCAGGTCCTGTAATTGTTTTGTATCTTTCATCAGATTCTACTGCTAATGAAATAGAATCTCCTGAAAGGTCATAATCAAGTTTAGCTAAACTAGAATTAGCATTTTTTCTGTAGAATCTCATAAATCTGTAAAAAGAAGCGTCACCTGTATCTGAATCTAAGGCTAAAACTGCGTCATCATTATTACCTGTTTTTCTAATATTGCAGGCTTCGTTTTCAAACATACCACCACTAAATCCTTGACCGACAAGCAAACCCTCAGCAATTACAGAGGCTCTTTCTGTACCACCTGTATCAAATCTAATTTTATCTTCATCAGAAGATTCTTCTACTTGGACCTTGGTATCACCATCAGCGTCAGAGATTGCGGTAGGTGTTGGTGAGGCGGCAAAAGATAAAGCTCCACTTCCGTTTGTTTGTAAAACTTGGTTAGCACTACCATCTGATGTTGGGAAAGTATAAGCTCCATTGAATTGCACAACTTGGCTTTCATTAACACCAATAGCTACATTAGAACCTACAGTGCTACCATTACCTATTAAAAGATCATCTGCCGAATCATCTAAACCAATATAAAAATCCTGAGCATTACCATCAAAAACTAATTTTGTATCTTCTTCACCTGCGTCACCTATAGTTAAAGTTGGTGTTGAGCCATTTATTACTACAGGACTTGCTATTGAAATACTAGATCCATCTGCTGATAGACTATCTAAAGCAATATCGCCAACGTTAGTAATATTTGCGTCATTAAAAGATGTAGCTCCAAAAGTATTTGAAGCAGCTGTTGATGTAATACCAGCTGCTGCTGTTATACCTCCGCCATCAGCTATTGTGATAGCGTTATCTCCATCTGTAAAACCTATATTTGCTGTTTGCACTTCACCACTTACTAATAAGTCGCCACCTACAGAAGCGTCATCTGTAACTGTTAAATCATCACTAACTTTTAAATCTACTGTTGATAAACTTGCAAAAGCGTCATTTACTGCTGCACCTGAGCCTGCACCATCTAGATAAACTACCTTAACATCTCCTGGACCAATAGTTACTGTAGATCCAGAACCTTGTTTTATTATTATGTTTTGACTACCTGACGTACCATTCTCTATAAAATGAACTCTCTTTAATGTATTTGGTCCTATTGTTATAGTACAAGCACTGTCTAATGTGCCTGTATATTTAATGTACATAGCTCTAGCTTCATCTGCTGAACCATCAGCTACAGTAGAAGCATGAGTATCTGCATTTGTTGTAATAGCCTCAGTACCAAAACCTAAACCCTCTCCAACTAATTCTAAATTTGTATTAGTAGAAGTACCCCATGTTCCAGCTTCATCACCTGTAGCTATTTCTTTTAATCTTAAATTGTTTACATACGTTGCCATAATTTTCCTTTGTTATGCCACCTCTTGCCAATCAGGCGTTTGAGATGTACTTATATTACTATAATTTGGTGTTTGTGAAGTATCTATTGCTCCCCAAACATTTACTCCACCTAAACTTAGAGCTAATGCGTCTAATGTTGTTATAGAAGAATTAGCGTCTGCAGTTACTGTTTCATCCCCTAATGATGTTGTTCCAGCAAAACCTGTAACTGATAAATTGTTATTTGTAATTAATGATTCATTACCTAGTGCTGAAGTTCCAACTAGTCCTGTAACTGCTACATTAGCTGTTGCTGTAACTGATTCATCACCTAAACCAGATGTAGCAACTACTGCACTAACACCTGAAACAGTGCTTATAGAAACTGATTCGTTTCCTAAAGCTGATGTACCAGCAACTCCAGTAACATCAACTGGTAAAGGATTACTCCAAGCACCTTCTCCCCAAGTGCCTCTACCCCAACCATTAATTATTGCCATAGTTAAGCTATTCTAATTATTGCATTTGAAGCGTCTGCTGTAGGAAACTGTATTGTAAAATCTCCAGCAGTAGAAGTTTTATCTGCTCCAAAATCTAAAACACAAACTGCAGGATCTCCTGAAGCAGTGTCATTAAATATTAAACAGCCTCTAGCTGTAACACTTGCATTACTAAAAGTTAAATCAGCAAAATCTGTAAGTGCTGTAGTGCTAGAAGTAGAGGGATCAACTCTAGTTAGAGAAGCTCCTTTAGCTGTATAGTTCGTACCACTAGCTTCATTAGAAGTAGTGTATGCTGTGGTAGAAGCGTCTAAGCTAGCTGAACTTGTATAAAGTGCTAGTTTAAAATCATTACCACCTGAGTTTTTAAAATTATGCACACCCTCTAAAAGTTCTTTTTTAAATGATGTACACATTGCTTGCGTTATCGCCATTATAATCTCCTTATAATTTCAGCCATATCTTTATGACCTTGTTTTTCTAATAAACCTGCCACAGTAGCTCTATCACTTGATACAGCTTGTTTCATATATAATAGAATTAAATTAGTTATTGATTCTTTAAAAGCTTCAGCTTGTGCTTTCACCATAGGATCAGCATTATCGCTTATTGATACTAATCTTTCTACTACTCTTTCTGTCCAGTATTCAGGACTAAGACCTTTATTATGAGTTGTTTTTACTCCTATATCACCTACACCAGATTTAACATCTACATTAAACATTATGTTCTTCTAACTCTATAAACTCCATCTCTGTACTGTTCTCTTGTATTTTCACCCTCTCCTAAAGTTTTTAATCTAGCTAAAGCTTGATCATATCTTTTTTCATAAACTTGCATTAAATCAGGATCACCTTTCATATAAGTATAACCCTCTAATAAAGATCCGTATAGTAAAGCATTCTCAGCATTAGTTGATAACCATGTTGTACCACTATCTGCACCTGCAGTTATAGAAGTTGGTTTATAAAAATAATGTAANTCTGCNNNAAAAGTAGCATTAGGTGTAGGACCTAATATAAAAGTAGTATTATCAAATAAAGCATAGTGTTTTGGCACTCCTGTAGTTGAAGCGTTTGGATATGCTTCTCTTATAAAATTTACATCTTTGTATAATAAAAATTCTTGACTACTTGAATTGGTTATAGATAAAGAAAAATTATCTAAAAAATCTGATGGAGTATTTAAATATTTATTACCAGAAGTTACAGAACCCTCTACATTTTTTCTAAATACAGGTAACTTTACACTTTTAAGTATTCTAACCTCTGCTTGTTCTATGATCTTAGGTAAATCTGCAACAAAAGTTGTTTCAGTATTCTCTAAATAATTTTGTATTAAACTTTTTAATTCTGAATAGGTCATTCTATTACCACCTTAACTACTCCTGTTTCTCCACGTAAAATTATACCTGTGCTTGAAACTGGCTCAAAACCAAAATAAACTGTAGAATCTTTTTCTCCAGAATCTGGTCTAGGGTTAAATAAAGCCATTGGATCTGATGTATTTAATCTTCCCACTTGAAACTGAGGATGATCAGGATCAAAACAATCTGAACAAACTCTTAAACCATTTCTTGTTTCATCTTCTACTTCATATTTAAGTTCTTTTAATTTAAATGTAAAACCACATCTATCACAAATTCCTAGTGCTTTAGAAGCTTTTGCATATGCCATAATTAATAAACAGTTCCACCTGGAACAAATTTTACTGCAGCTCTTTCTCTATCTGCGTCAGAAACTTCATCCCATAGTTCTAAATATCTACCTCTGATCATATTAACTTTATTTAAAGCTTCAGGCTCTTTACAAGCTATGTTATAAGCTAAAGCATATGTTAAACATGGTAAATATCTAGCTGGTACATCTGCATTGTTAGAAGCAACTGAACCAGCGTCTTCTATTCTTTTTATATAATCGTAAACTAAAGTATATGTTTGCGAATCATCTGGTGTTGCCCATAAAACTATATTTATACCACTAGTTCCTTTATCTGCAAAAAATTGTGTAGGCTTTGATCTTAAAAGTTTTTTTGCTTGATGATTGTATTCTGTTCTAGATATTCTTGTAAGTTGTTGATCAAACTGTTTATCAGTATCTCCGCTATCAGTTCTTATAAAAGCGTCTACTATTTCTAGTGCTGATGTTTCTGCTGCATAGCTACTAGTACCTGCTGTAAGAGTTTGTGTTGCTTGTTCTATCTTCCAAAGATTTAGACCTTTATTTTGCCACTCTAAAAATATTAAATTTAAAGCTCTTCTTGCTGTTCTGTAGTCATATCCTGATCTCATGGTAAGACCACATAATTCATATGCTTCTTCCATAATATCAGATAAATCTAAATTAAATGTTGTTGTACCACTTGTTGCCATTATTTACCTTCTTTTCTTCTAATAGCTTCTTTACCTTTTTTAGCTATTCTTGCTTGTTCATTTTTACCTGCTACTTTAGCTCTTTGTTCTAAAACAGTAAGTATTTGTATTTTACGTGCAAAAGGTTTTTTTATTCTTTTTACCTTTGCTACAGTTGCTCTAGCGTCTGCTGGTGTAGCATATTTAATACTAACTGTATCTTTTGGATTTTCATCAGTATATAGTCTTCTATCACTACCTTTTGGTTTTTTTCCTGTTCCTACTTTAGGATCTCTTCTTTTTCTTTTCACTTTTACCAGCTTTTTGTAGTGCTATAGCTACCGCTTGTTTTTGCGGTTTACCTTCTTTTCTAAGCTTTGATATATTATCGCTTATTACTTCTCTTGATCTTCCTTTTCTTAAAGGCATTTTTTTTCCTCTTAGCAGGTGCTTTACTGGTCATTATTCTAGTATTGGTTCTTGTAATTACCATTTTACTTTATGTGACCAGTATCTAGCACTTAATTTGCTCGGATTAGGATCTTGTGCATTATGTCTAGCATAGTAGGATTTCCTACGTGCTTTATCCTTTTTTGTTTTAGGATTTTTACCTGCACCTTTTACACCTTGTTGTCCAAAACGAATTGTCTTAACTTTATCGCCATCTTTTGCGACAACAACATGAGACTTAGTTGGATGATTAGGTGTTCTTTTAGGTTTGTTATAGCCTGAAACTCCTGCTTTAGCCAACCTAGAATCCTTTGAGGCTCTAGACATATTTTACTTAGTCTTGCCACCACCAAACATTTTTTTAACGTAATCTTGAAACATTATTGGTCCGCCATTATCTTTTCTAGCTTTTGACGCACCACCAGCTCTAAGGTTCTTTTTAGGCATTTTGCCGCCTCTAAGATTTACTTTTTTCTTTTTAGCTTTAGCTTTAGCGGCTTTACCACCTTTCATACCTGGAGCTTTTTTCTTTTTCATTTTATCTTTCATCATGCCTGCCATTTTGTCCTCCTTTCAGTAAGCATTTTTAAAACATTGTCAGGATAATTTTTATAATACCCTTTCTTCATTATACTATCAGACGCTTTTACTAATGTATCTAATCTTTGTAAATAAATTTGATAATAGTCTTCGTCTAATTCAGATTCAAAATTTTCTTGATCAGCAGAATAATCTATAACAGTATCAGGATGTGATCCCATAATGTATAAATTTTTTTTAACTACTACATCTAATAAAATTTGTAATCTATCTTCAAATTCTTCACAAGTTATTTCTTCGTAGTCACCGCCACAATATATTATGACATCATAACTATCGTCAAAATCTTGTATATACTGTATTAAATCTTTCCAAAGACCTCCCTCTCCTGATACAACTTTTACTCTTTTCTTATTCCAAGAGTGTTCTGCAAAAGGGCAAGCAGGTAAATTATTAAATTTTTTATTTGGTTTTTCTAATACATCAGAACTCCATTGACGTATTTCTTTCATCAATAGAGTTTTATCTAACATTATTTTTTAACAGATTTCTTTTTAGGTTTGCTAGATTTCTTTTTTAGAGGAGCTTTACCTGAAACATAAGCTTCGTTTACATCTGGAGTAGATTCATCATCAGCTATAAAATGACCTTTATCATTTCTAGCTCTTTTACCTGAACCAGATAACTCTGCGTGTTTACGTTCTGCGTCTTCTAAATCAGGATCTGGACCAAATACTGGTCTAAGTATTCCATCATCATCTTGTTTTAAAACAAAATATTGTGCAGGAAAATCACCATTTTCAGAAATATAATACATAGTTTCTCCTTAGTCAGAGTACACTTTAATCATCTCTAAGACGATTGAATATGTATCTCCTGAACTGTGTCCTTTAGTAGTAAATAAAATGTCTCCATTCTTGCCACTTCCTGCATTATTAGGAAGACCACCAAAGTCTTTGAAGTCCATATGTCCATTACTACTTTCTGCTAATTCCATAAGTAAAACATTAGAAGAAGCATTAAGAAATAATTGAACAGACATACCAACGATAGCATGACTTACTCTAAGTACTCGTACTTCTGAACAAGCCACGCCCTCTGCATTAGGAGCTAATTCAGAAACATCTACTTTAGCTACCGCAGATTCGCCAGTGCCATCACTAACATTAGTAAACTTCATAACACAGTTTCTTTCACCATCTATGATAGTTTGTGAAGTTACTGTATCAGCCATTGTTTACTCCTATTAAGATTGGTCGGTAAATGCTGGAACATCTGCACCTTCTTGGCTACCCCAGATATACCAGTTTGTTGAATCTTTTGCCAATATATTAATCTCAAACACACCGAAGTCTGTAAGAGTTAATATAGAGTTTGAGTTTCCATCTGCGAACACAGATACGTTATCTGCATTTGAATCTAAATGAACAATACCGCCTAAAAAGAAGTTGGTATCTGAACCTGAATCAATGATAAGATTTTCTGTTTCTTCTGCTGCACCACCATAAATAATCTTGAAGTAAACTCCTGCTGATGGTGAAGGAAGCGATAATGTGCAGTTCTGACCTAGTGCAGGTACTACTGATACTCTACCACCATGTGTTGCTGCTGTTAGCGAAATAGCTGCTGAATCAGCTAGTGCTACAGGTGCTACTTGTAAACCTGAACCATCTAATACAAATGATTCTGTTACAGCTCCTGAGCTTGAATCTTTAGATATGACTTTAAAGCCATTTTCGGACCTTACTGGTCCATTAAAAGAAGTATTTGCCATGTTTCCTCCTTNGGAAAAAAATCTATCGTCTTGGCTTGTCTGCTAGGGCAGTCGATAGAAAAGTTAAAAAAATCCCTAGATATAGAAAAAGGGGAGCATAAGCTCCCCTAAAGTATTAACTTGATCCTGGTGAACCAAAGATACCAAGTGGATCAGATACTCCAAAGGAATATCTTTCTCTAGCTTTGTATCTAACATTACCAGTGTCAAAGTCTCCGTCCATGCTTGAAACCATAGGACTTCTGACAAAATGCTTCATGCCATCAGGCACATCAGTGATTAAAAAGAAAGCATTTGTATCAGTTAAATAATGATTAACTGAATAGCCTTCTGGAATCACACCATTGTTTCTAATTGCATTGATGTCATTGTCAGCAGAACTAGGTCTAAATTCACTCTCCAGTAGTCGAGTTGCAACAAACTGTAGGTCTGATGGAACGATTAACTTTCTTGGTCTTGCTGCGATTTTAAGACCTCTTTCATCAGTCCATTTACCGATTTGAATTACTGCGTCTTCTAAAGAAGTTTCATTTAAATCAGCACCTGTAACTGGTCTGTTTGAGTTCTTACCGCCATTAACCAATGGATGTCCGTCACCACCAGTAACTCCATCACCACTTGCTGTAAATAGGTTTACCCCATCTCCAGATTGGAAAGAATTACTGAATCCATTATTCAATGGAAACGCTGCTTTGACTTGCTTTGTGTAAGCCATAGCTCTTGCTAAAGCTTTTGTGTATCTAGCAGATAGTGAAACATAGAGATTATCCTCCATAGCTTCTTCTGTGATACTAAAGCCCATAGCAATAGTTTCATGTGAATAACGTGCTACAAAAGATTCTTGTGCGACATCATAAGATACTGCTGCACCTTCATCTTTTACTGGAGCAGCTCCAAATCCTGAAAGTTTTAGTTCCTCTTCAAATGATCTCTCAGAGTTTTCACTTACATAAATTTGTTCATGCTCGTTTTCGTAATTATTGTACTCTTCACCAAACAGTGCATTAAGTCCAGGAAGAAGTTGTTTTAGCTGATTTGCTCTTGAAATAGCTGCCATGTTATTCTCCTATTAACCTATACCTGTTGTGTTAAGTAGTTGATGTCCAACATTGAACATAACTAATACGTCAGTTTTACTATCACCAATAGCACTATCTGGACCATCAACAAAGTCGATAATCTTTAAAGGTAGTGTATTAGTTGTTGCTGCGGTACTACCATCAATGGCGTTTTTACTAACACCAAAAACTGTAGAACCAGCAGTTTGTACCACTGCTACATTCTTGCCCAAGTCATCTTGGTCAAGCGATTCATCTGATTGCATTTGCATTACTAAGAATGGATCAGACGCTACGTAAGCAATAATATCATCTGCTGCTGTTGAAGCAGGATATTGATTGTCTTGTCGAAATTCTCCTGATACTGGATCAGTGTAAGAAACTCCCAAGAAAACACCAATAGGTGTTAAAGAGGTTGTTCCTGTATCTTTTTGTATAGTTGTGTTTGGATTATCATCCGCCCACTTTACAAAGTCACCATAAAATATGGCTGTGCCATAATTATTTTTAATTTTATAGTGAGAAATCTTTGCATTATACGCACAAGATACTAATGATCCTACAGGTCTTGCACCATGAGGTGCTGCACTTGCTGCCATTTTATCTCCTTAAAATGATTAAAATTAATTGTTAATATAATAAGATTTAAGAATCTCTACCAAAAGTTGTTTTTGTTTTTCTCTCAAAAACTTGTTTTGTAGCCATTCTAGAATCTTGATCTTTAAAATATGCGTTATCAACAGATTCCATTTGATTAGCAGCCATATTCTTAAAGTATTGATCTCTAGTGTCTGCTTTCTCTTTTGGCATTTTGCATAATAACTGACCACCTATTTCTATATGTCCTTTTTCTGCCCATTCGGACTTATGATCCATCATCTGAATATGTAGTTCTGGATGATCTTCCGCTTTACATGGAATCCAGCCCTCTCTGAATTTTTTTGACACATTAGGATTATCAGTATTACCTAATAAACTAGTTCTAATATATCTAAAAACCCATCCAGCTTGTGGATTTGGACTTGGTAAATTAGATGGATTTTCCCAACTCTCTACTCGTTGAGTTACCTCTCGGCTTTCTGAACCCCTAGGGTTACGCACTTGATCAGATTCAACTGAATCTTTTTCGTTTAGTTTTTCTTCAAATTTATCATTCATATAACTAACCTTTTAATAATTGTTTTGCGTATTGCTCAGGCGTAATACCAAGTTGTCGTGCTAATTTAACTTGCGTCTTAGTCAATACTACGTTGCGAGGGTTATTATTCCCGCTATCCCTCGTTGCAGGTGCGACAACATTTGCAGGTTGTCGTTTTTCTTCAGTTTGTACCACTTCATTCTCTTGTATGTTTTGCTGTGNTACACCAAAAAAACTTGGAAACTCTTCTCTCATTCCTTTGTCTATTTCTGCATAAAATTTTTCTGAATCTCTAACTGGATCAATATTTTCTGATTTTAACTTTTTATCTAAATACAAAGAATAAGATGTCATTTGTTGATGATTTGGATCGTTACTCATAAACCAAGGATTTTTTTGTGCCCATGCGTTTAAAGCAGGATCAGGTTCTGGTAACTTTTGTTCAGTTTGTGCTTCTGGTATTTGCTGTTGAATAGCTTGTGCATATCCAGGTGCTTGCTGTTCAGCTAAAACTGCTTTAGAAAGCTCCTCTTGTGCTTTTGCCATTTCATCTGAGTTACCTTCATCATATGCTTTTTTATATTTTTCTTGTGCATTTAACTTAGCAAACTGAGCATTATTTAAAGCTTGTTGATTTAATACTTTACCACCTTCATCTACTATGGTTTGTAATCTTTTATTTTCATTTAATATAGTTTGTAATCTTTTAACTGCTTCAGTAGATTCTCTTTGTGCTGCTTCTTTAGCTCTACGTTCTTCATGAAACTCATATTTTATTTGATTTATTCTATCTGCAGCTCTTTTGCTATATTCAGATATTTCTTTATCTACTTCTTCGTTATCAACTTTTTGTTCTTTATTTTGTTTTTTTGCTGGTCGTCTATCTTCTTCAGGCGTATCATCTACAATTTCTACAGCAACGTCTTTACTTTCTTTAACTTCTTTATTTGCTATTTCAGTTTGTACACCAAAAAATTTATCTTCTTGTGTCTGTGGAACTACTTTTCCATCAGCGTCTTCTTCAAACGTAGTCTCTATTTTATTTTCAGCTTGATCACTCATGCTCTTACCACTCCTGTTGGATCTTCGACAACTGCTTCTACAGTATCATCATTAATTAAACGAAACTCTTTTCCATACATTTTCATGCGAGTTCCTGAGTAAGCTCTGAAAACAACCCAATCACCTTTTTTGCACCAAGGTCCACTAGGGAATCTATTTTTATCTTTGTAACAATCTGGACCTAATTTTAATACATATCCAGAAATATTACTGACCTCTTCATCTCTAATAGTTTGTGTAGCTTTTACAATACCACCCTCAGTTTTTTCATCTACTTCAGGCATAGCTACTAAAATTTTCCAGCCTTTAGGTTCAGGTAATTGACTTTTAATTTTAGAATCTACTTTAGGTTCTGCTACACTTTCAGGTTTTATATTTACAGCGTCACTCATAATATTTATTTTCTGGAGTGTTGCTCTAGCCAATCTAAAACTTCACGTTCTGCAATAGCTAATCCATTTATAACACCACACATAGATTTATACTCTGCATGATCTTTACAACTACCTGTTGATATATGATCTGCGTGTTCATTCATATGTTTACGTAGAGTTTTTTTAAGATACTCAGACAGTGATTGCTCTTTGATTGCAACTTGCACACTCTTCATTACTGAATATCTTTAACTATATCTTTTGCTATGTCAAGCCCTAACTTAAAGTCTTGTTTAGATTGCTTTTTGCTTTCACGATCTTGTTCTTGCAAGGTGCTAGCAATATCATTACCAACTTTCATACCCTCTAAGATAGTTTCAGCTTTTAATCTATCTCTTTCTATTGCTGCTTCAATAGCTCTTAATTCTTGTTCAGCTGCTTGTTTTTGTGCAGCTAATGTAAATCTAGCTTGATCACCAATAGATTTTCTCTGTACTTCTGCTTCTTTTGCAGCAACTTCTCTTTCTCTCATTACAAGCATTGGATCTCTCTGTTGCTCTTCTATTCTTCTTTGATCCTCTCTAAGTTGAGCATTTACTCCAACTCTCTGAGCAGCTTCTGCAACAAGTTCTGATATTCGTTTTTCAATATCTACAGGGATAGGTTCGCCTAGTGGTGGTAATTCTATACCCATTTCTTTTTCTACTTCATTTCTAAACTTCATTGTTAAATGATCTATTACATAAGCTGAACCTGAAGCTAATATATTATTAGCTAAAGGCGACTGCTGCACTAAAGCGACTATCTCTGGGTTTTGTTGTGCAGCAACCACTGTTTGTATGTGTGCGTCATGATCTTGATGTTCAAAAGCTTTTACTGGTTTATTATTAATAATATTCTGAACTGCTGATACAGGATCTACTGGATCAATATCATCAGATTCAGGAACTATATTATCTACATCTTGAATGCCTAAAACTTCTAACATTTGTCTGTGTAATTCCTCCATATCATACATCTGCGGTGCAGATTGTGCTAATTGAAATGCTGCTTGATATTGCATTATTCTTTGTGCCATAGTAGCTGCATTTGGATCTGATACAGGTAAAACATCTACTCTATCGTCAAAGTCTTCAGACTTTATAAATTCTTCATCACTAACTTCATATGGATAACTTGGATTACCAAAGTCTTTAATTATGCCAACTAGGATATTAAACTCTTTTTTCATGGAAGCATGAAGTCTAGCTTGCACAGCACTCATAACTTTCATGTTTCTTTCAAGTAAAGCAAGAGTAGTTCCTACAGGAGCTTGATTATTCATATCTGATATTTTCATATCTGAAATGCTAGCAAAACGTCTGCCCTCTTCTACTATGTTTTGCAGTAACTGATAAAGTGTAGGAGATGGCTCTTTATATGGTAAAAAAGTTATATTATCTTTTATAGCTCCACCTGGTACATCTACATCTCTAAACTCACCTGGCATAATAGGAGTATCATCTCCTTTAATACGTAAACCTCTAGCTTTTAAACCACCTGGTAAATTAGACAATGTTCCTGCGTCTACTAGCTGTCTTAGTAAACTAGTTGCTGATTTAGCTAAACCACCTATCATATGTATTAAACCAAAGCCATAAAAACCTAAACCTGGTAAATACTGATAATGTACAAAGTGTGATCTTTTCTTTTTTTGTTCATCATCTTTATAGTAGTTTCTTCTAATGCTTAAAATTTTACCGCTTGGATATTCAAGAGTTACTACATAAGGTAATTGTATTCCTGTAGCAATACCATTTTTCATATCTTCAAAACCAGGCAAATCTAAATTTACTTGCATTTCTAATATAGTGTGTCTTTGATCATATGATCCAGATTGCATTTCACCACTAAGTTCATCATACTTTTCTGTAATATCAGAATAACTACTTTGTGATTCAGATAATTCTATATCTCTATAAAAACCACTAACTTGCATTTTTCTTACATCATTAGCTGATTTACGCATAACATGAGTTGCTCTTTCACAAGTTTCTAAATCACTTGCTCCATAATTAACAACTACATCTTCTGATGGAACAAATATACCGCTAGGTCTATCTAAATTAGGATCATAGTAAATTTTTCTAAAAGCTGAACCTGCCAAAGGTAATGAAAATAATAACTTTTCTGTTTCTGTTCTATATTCAGACATCTCATGAGTTAATAAATAATTCATGTAGTCTTCTACTCTGCTAGCCTGTTTTGACTTTTCATCAGTTATCTTGCCAACTATTTTTGCTTTTACTGGACCTTGTGCTGGAAATATTTCTGATATTGCTTGTGACTGAAATCTAATTATTGCTTCAGATAACATAGGATGAAAAACACCACAAGCTCCGTTCCAAGGCTGTGTACGTTCTTCTATTTTTAATCCAAGTTGATCTAAACCTTTAGTATAGGTATCTTCCCACTCTTTTCTTGAATCTTTATCCATGCTATAAGCATTAATTAGATCAGAGCCTATTTTATCTAAATCATCATCAGATATAAAATTTACTAAATTACTATCAAAAGAACTTGGATCTTGTTCTTGTTGTGGATCAAAATCTATGATCATACCACCATCTTCAGTTTCTACAGCAACTGATTCTGGATTTTCTATTGTTATACTAATATCATCTATTTCAGGTTCTTGTTCTATAGTTCCATCAATAGGTGTTCTTGGTTCTATTGCCATTAAATATCCTAATAATAGTTTGCAGTTCTGTCGTGTTCTATTTCCTCATCTTCTTCATCTGAGTATAAAGGAACAAAACCTCCCTGTCTAAATCTTAACAAAGCTTGCGTGCTGCTATCAACTAAATCATCATGTTCAGCATTTGGAAAAGCAGCAAACTCTTCTACGACTTCTTCTGCCCATCTTGTCTGTGGACACCATACAATACCTGAAGAAAACAAATCAGCTACTGCATTAACTCTAGCAATCTTATCATTACCCCTACTAGGTGTATATTCTTGCACTGGTATTCCCATTTGTCTTAACTCAAATATTAATGGCATACCAGCAGCCTTAGCTTCTATAATAAAAGCGTCAGGTTTATAAAATCTGTATTTTTCCATAGCTTTCTTCTTTAACTCTGGAAACTCTAATCTCTCTTTATGTGCGTCTAATAAAATAACTTGTGGAGCTAATGTGCCACTATCTTCATCTTCACGATAAAAAACACCCCAAGTAGTACACGCAGAATAGTCAGCTCTTTGCGATTTTAAAAAAGCAGTATCCCAAGATTGAATAATAAACTCACATTTCGGAGGTTCGTTTTGATTCCATTCTCGCCACCACTCTCTCTTTATAATAGCTCCTTCCTCTGCAGTAGGATCTTGCTGATACTGAGCCATCCACTTAGCAGAAGGTAGTTCTGATCTTAGTGCTTCTAGTTCCTCTAATTTCCAGAACTCAGCCCATAAAGGATTACCTGATGGTAGTATTGCAGGTAATTCTATAACTTCCCATTCATCTGCACCGCCACGTTTAACACTTGCGTCAATTAATTGACCTGTTAGATCCCTGTCGTGCCATCTTGTCATAACTACAACAATAGATCCTTTCGGCTGTAAACGTTGTCTAGGTCCAGATGTGTACCACTCGTAGGTTTTATTAAAAACATTTATATCTGAAGAAGCACCCTCTTGTTCTGAATGAGGATCATCTATAATAAGTAGATCAGCACCTTTACCAGTAACTGCACCACCAACACCAATAGCAAAATATTCGCCACCTTTGTTAGTATTCCATCTTCCAGCCGCCTTGCTATCTGCTTGCAAGCTTACATCAGGGAATATTTTCTTAAAATCTTGACTATTTACTAAGTTTCTTACTTTTCGACCAAAACCAACAGCTAATTCTGCAGTATGAGCCGTCTGAATAATCTTTTTATCTGGATTTTTACCCAAAAACCATGCAGGAAGTAGGTATGAAGCAAATTCTGACTTAGTATGTCGAGGAGGCATATTAATAATTAGCCTTTTTATCTCACCTTTAGCTACTTTTTCAAAAGCTTCCGACATAATTTCATGATGTTTACCATGAATAAAGGCAGCCCACATAAAATTAACAAAAGATAAGAAACTATCTTCACAATCTTCTCGTTTTTTTGCGTTTTCTAATTCATCTAAGAGGCTCAAAAGTTCTAATTTATCCTCATTAGACAAATTTTGTATGTTATTAAGTAAATTACTATTCATATATATATGTAGTACATAAGTAATTGGTAGAAACTNAATAAAAATGTATGTAGTTCATATGGTAGGTACATACTATAGGTAAATTCTAGGTATATCTAACTACAGATTATACAATAATGCACCTCTTCACATAAAAAAGCAATAAAAATAGAAAAAATTTTTTTGCGTCTAGGATTCCTTAACGTTTTTTTTGAAAAAAGGGGGTAGGGGGTATATGAAATCTACTATTTGAATGAGTAAATTACTATGTATATACTGTCGGCTGACTGCAAGCAGTACAAGGGGGTGTGGGTATCCTTAGTGGATCTAAAAAAATAGGGTGGTGTAACTTTTCTTCTTTATAAAAAAAACATTTTTAAAAGTGGCTAAAAATAAGGCTTCTATAAAACTGGATCTCTTTCATCTGGTCGCTGATCAGTGGGAGCTGGATCTAA
>FUFK010042981.1_pt1 | contig 43880 bp, 56 predicted proteins | sample 1021851 | NCBI WGS metagenome assembly FUFK01 (sample SAMEA51879418, study PRJEB19060) | metagenome
GTGTCCTCTTGTTAAGTATATAGTAGGATCATTTACCGTACCAGTTAAACCAGGCCCAGTAAAAGTATAGTCGCTAGTGCCATTAGCACCTAAAACCCATCTAAGAGAATCCTCTACACCTGTTGAGGCTATTTTAGTTAATGTCATAAAAAAAAGCCCTCTGTTTGGAGGGCGATAAAATTATTCTGGTTTAGTTGGCCATGTAGGGTTTGCTGGATCTTTTGTGTTAGCTGGTAAATCTCTTAGATCTTGTCTATACTTTTTCCAACCGTCTGACATAGTAACGTCAGAGTTAGCCATCCAATCTGTTTCTGCTAAAAGTGCATTACGATTTTCTCGTAAACATCTCATTGGTTCTAGTGCTAGTAATCTAGCTTGTTCTGTTGCTATTTCATCAGCAGTAGGTGCTGTATTTGTTTCATCTTTCCAAATTAATACTTCGTCTTGACCTTGTTCTTGCATTACTGTATAAGTACAATTTGGTTTTAATGAATCAATCGCAACATTCATAGGAATATAAGTTCTTAAATATGACATAGTTAACCGTCCTGTGTTATAAACTCTTGAATATGAGAGATGCTGTTATAATTCGTATCATGCTGTCTTCTATTAAATGTAATAGTAGAGTTACTATCAGGAGCGATTACTATTCTCAATCTACTTGAAGTACCGTTAGGATCATATTTCCAAAGAAAACCACTTCCTATACCAATAGAATATAAACCATGATTATTAAAGTTATGATGCAAAGCTCCCATAGCTATCATGTTCATACCAGTACCATTATCAATGTCACCTAATTCAGCAGTACCTACATTATTCCAATTACTTCCACCATCAGTCGAGTATTGAACTTTATAAGCACCACCATAACTTCCACTTAAATCTAGTCTAGCAATTATACAATGTTGACAATCAGATCCTGGTAAAGTACGAGTAGCACCTGTCCATATGACTTGATTATTTGAGTTACCAGAAACACTATATTTAGTAGTTACCAAATGATTATAATGAGCAACAAATATACTGGCATACTTTTGAACTGAACTGTTTCCAAAATTAATAGCCATTATGATACCTCCGTTAAATTAAATTTATACTTTTTACCAGAACGGTTATTTTTCAAAAACAAGTCTGATTCTCCTTCCTGTATAGTCCAGTCACCCCAAGACCCATCTACATCGTTTGAATGTCCTTTGTTAGATAAGTGAAGGTCATTAGTGTAGATGTTTCTTACTCTGTATGATGATGTGCCTATGTCAACATTATTGTTAGCTGACGGTCTAAGATTTCCAGAACTATCAATCCTCCATCTTTCAGAACTACCAGCAGCAAATCTAATATCAACTCCTCTAAAACCTATTGATTGCAAAGAACCACTATCTTGAAAGGCAACTAATGCTGGTACATTACCAACTTCACTTTGAGTAGAACTAAAAGCAATATGCTTATTAGAATCCATTTTAACAGCTAATTTACCGTTTTGACTTAGTGAACTGTTGACGTTAATAGTATCGCAATTACAAGCTCCTGTTACATCAATCCCTGTTGAAAGTGTCTCAAGTTTTTTAGATCCTGAGTGATGTAATTCAGCAGCACCAGAAGCTCTTGCAACTAATCTATTGTTTGATGATCCAGTATTAGCACCAGCATGAATATGAACATCACCATTATTGATTTGCCTAATATGAAATCCACCACCATTACTTTCAATTCTACTTACACCATCAGATCCATGAAATACCTGTAGCTCATATGAATCACCAAAACGTACAGCATGTCCATCATCAAGATTTATCTCAAAACTATTCGTGTCTAAGTTACCGCCTAGCTGTGGTGATGTGTCAGATACAACATCAGTCGTAATGTTTGAAACTGTTGTGTTAAGTGCAGCTATATCTACACCGTCAACTGTTCCTGTAACTGTGATGTTGCCTGATACGTCAAGACCATTATCTAAATCTAAGTTTTTTATACACTGAACATTATTTGGCCCAAAAACCATAATATTAGCAGTATTAGTAAGGTCTTGTACTCTTAATAATCCTCCGTTACCTAAGAAACCAAAATCAGGGTTAGCATCATTTTCTGTAAATTTTATAACAGTATTACTTCCTGTTATTTCAATTTCTCCGCTTGTAGTTATATTCTGTGAACCAAAATCAGGACTAATCTTTGTACCAGCTATTGCTGCACTTGCGTTTATGTCAGCGTTGACAATAGTTCCGTCTGCAATCTTGGCAGATGTAACTGCGTCACTAGCTAATGTAGAGGTTGTTACAGCTCCAGTTGCTAAAGCTGAAGTTCCAACAGAGTTGTTTGCAAGTTTAGCCGATGTAACTGCATTTGCTGCTATTTTAGCTGTAGTAACTGCACTGTCTGCAATTTTAGCTGTCGTCACGTTTGCATCTGTAATCTTTGCAGTCGTAACATTTGCATCTACAATTTTAGAAGTTGTAACTGATCCGTTTTGTAGTATGGCAGATGTAACTGTGTTATTACTTGGTGTACCTATTCCGACTGTTGATCCGATGACAGTAACGAAAATACTAGCACCATTAGCAGGGGCGGACCCAAAGATAATGTCATTGCCAACAAGAACGTATCCCTCGCTTGGCTGGCTTGATCCAGCGTTAGGTTTTTGAATGACTCCATCGACACTAACAAGTAACTGTTGTGCATCAGGTGGTGCATTACTAATTGTAAATCTATAAGCTGTTCCATTTGCTGTTGCACTACCTCCACCTGTACTAGATGAGCTAGATATTGTAGATATAAAGAAGTTACCAATTGCAGATGACTCTTCCCAGGCAGAATTTTGACTAGAGTAAACCATAAGTTTACTGTTAGTTGTGTCATACCATAAGTCACCACCATCTAGAGAAGATGTAGGTGCAGAAGATGACACTCTGTATCTGTTTGAAAATGAGTTTACTGTTGCACTAATAGCTGCAATATCCGCAGCACTAGCTAATTGTTTGTGGAATGTATATGTATGTAATGTTGTTGTAGTCTGTACCTGTAATCCACTGCTTGCAGCTAAACTTGTGTTACGTAGTGTTGTTGGAAAACCAGTTATAGTTACTGTGTTACCTGTGCCAGCACCGTTAGCTATAGTTGCTACACCATTGTTATTAATAGTGATTGCACTTGCACTACTTACTTGAGATATTGATACAACAGTACCAGCACCGTTACTAGGGTCTGGGTTTGTAGCAGGGAAACTTGTTTCGTCAGCAATAGCTACAAAACCACCGAGAGCATTAGTAACTGCAAGTATCTGATCGTTTACAGCTTTTGATGTAGGTATACGAGTATCGCTAGTTCCAGTTAAAGTTGTTTCTAGTGTTATACCATCAAGCTGGTTTAACTCAGCTGTAGTAGCTGTAAGAGCTGTAGAACTTGCTAGGTTTGACGCAGTAGCTGACTGCATACCAGCTAGAGTTTTTAACTCACTGTCTGCAATTTTGTTTGTAGTAACTGCATCGTTTGCAATATCTCCTGAGACTATTGTTCCATCAACAATATTTGCACTAGCTACTGTTATATCAGTCGGTAAAGCACCACTACCTAACTTAGCCATTGTAACAGCGTCAGCTTGTATATGCTCAGTTCCTACAGCATTATCAGCTAGTTTTGTACTATCAATAATGTCAGCTGAAAGATGTACTCTGTCTATAGAACCATCTACATAGTGCTCTGAGTTAACTGCATTATCAGCTAACTTAGTGCTGTCTATTATATCTGCTTCTAAATGTACACGATCAATAGATCCGTCAGTATAGTGTTCTGAATCAACAGCATTGTCTGCTAGTTTTGTTCCATCGATGATGTCAGCTTCTAGTTTTGCTCTAGTTACTCCACCATTAAGAATTTCAGTAGTTGTAATTGCATTGGCTGCAATCTTGGTTGATGTGACTGCATTGTTTGCTATTTCAGTGGCTGTAACTGCATTAGCTGCAATCTTAGCTGTAGTAACTGCATCGTCACGGATAGCATTGGTAACAACTGCTTCAGATCCAGAAGCTTGATTTAGTTTAATTGCATCAACTTGACCATCCATTATCTGTTCAGTATGGATAGCATCGTCAGCTACTTTTGCATGTGTAACTGCATCATCTTGTATATCTTCTGTTTCTATAGGGCGAGTTTGTAATTCGTGTATTGCATATAAAGCCTGTTCTACGTTTGCGTTTAAATCTGTAGCACGAATAGAAGAACCAGCAGCAAATACAGCTTTAGGATCGTCATCACCACTTGCTTTACCAACAGTTGTTTCTCTATAAACTCTTACACGTACTCCTGATTTAGGTGCACCAGAAGTTTCTTGTACAGAACTATCTATACTTGTATTGTTAAAAGTTATTTTGGTGGGATTGCTTGCAGTATCGACTGCATATTTAGTTGTCGCTTGTGTTACTCCGTTAAGAGCAACTTTTACATCTTCAGTTTGTAAGACAGGGAAAGTGAACGTAAATTCCAAATCGGAACCATTAGCCGCACCTCCACCGTTGTCGGTGTATGTAATTGGCATTTTCTCTTAAGAGTTATATTTTTCAGGCGGATTATTTGTTTCTACGATTTAATAATTCTTGTGCTTCTCTACTTGTATTTTTTATACTTGTCTCTTTTGTTTTTTTATTACCAGCTATTTCTAAGTCTGTTGCTTCTTTGATAAGTCTTTGTATTTCTGGATGGTTTCTAATAGACGCAAAAGCTTTTGATCTTGCTTTATCAAAATGTTTTTTAATTATTTTATTATGTGTGTATCTTAGTGGATCTAAATTATCTTCACCTTTTGCAAGATCTGCATTCATAATTGCTATAGATGCTAATATTTCTGGATCTTCCGCTAATTCATTAAATATTTCTTCTAGGTTTTGCCCTTTTTTATTTTTATAATCACCTATTGCTTTTTGAAATAATGATCTCGCAACATTACTTTTTGCTAATGATACAGGTACACCTTTGTTTGGTAAAGATAAAACAGAAAGTCTTAAATCATAACCACTCTTATGAAGTAATGTTCTACCAGGACTTTGTTGTAAACTTAATGTAATAGGACTTACTGCATTAAAAATACTTTCTATAAAATTCCAATCTCTTATAGGTCTTCCATTTAACATGTCATATTTTATNGGAAGTTTACCAGTTACACCTTTAACACCAAAACCNTCCATAGCAAGGTTTCTATTTCTAATAGAATCAAATATACTTTTATTNAACTCTCTCATGTATGGATTAAGTAATTTACCTATATCATTTCTAAGTCCACTACCTAATGGNAAAAATGCATAACTATTCATAATNTTACCAGCAATTCTNCCAGCACCAGCACCAGGTTCACCACTNAACCAGTCTGCTAAATCAGTTACACCTTGTAAATATGATTTACTTACAAATCCAGTTGCTATACCTTGTGCTAATAATTGTAATTTTTGTGTTCCCCATTCAGGACCCATTAANTTCATATTATCACCAATATCAGCAACGATAGAAAGAATTAAATCATATGGTTCTAGTGTTTGATAACCAACTCGTAAACCACCGACAGTTATTGTTTTTCTCATCCATCCAGTATCAGACCACATCGCTCTTTGTGATCTATCAGCTGGTCCATTACCTGTTAATTGTCCAGCAAGATATTTTCTAGCAGCTATGTATACAACTGCTGTACCCATTGCTTGCCTACCAATTAAAAGATTTTGTGCTTGTTTTAGATCATCAATAGTTTCTATGCCAAACTTTGCATATTTTGCAGGGTTTGCTTGTAATTTTGCAGCAGTACCAGTAAGAATAGTTCTACTTTCTTCTAATAACAAAGAAAATAATGGCATATTTTTTACATTCATTTTTAAACCATTAATACCAGTTCTTGCAAATAAATAAAATGGTTTTACTAAAGGTGCATTATTAAACAAGTTTTCTAAATCACGACCAAATGCATCAACATCAGAAGTTAATGTAGCCTCTTTAAATTGATATTGCAAAGCTCTATCTTTATCTATACTAAAATCACCAAACTCATCAAAGTATTGATTAAAATGTAAATCCTCTGCATTTCTTAACAACTCAGGTGTTATTTCTGCAAAAGTATTTTGATTTACAGCATCATATACATCTCTAAATGCACGTTCTTTTGATTTTGCTCTAGCCATTAAATGTCTAAAAGTATCATCAACAGCTGATAACACTCTTGGTGACCAACTAAATAATCTATTGTTATTGAGAGTACGAGCAATATTTGCAATACTATAAGCTGCTACGTCAGCTTGTGCTCTAATTTGGTTAGGGTTTTTAGCAAGTCTTTCTTCTACAAACTTACCATACATTGCCCATTTTCTACTAGCTGTTTTTTCAAATTCTGTATATCTACTTTTTATAGTAGCAACGTCTTTAGAAAAGTTAACATCTAAATTTCTTTTAAAAACTTTNAGTGCATCAGGTATTAAATTNAACATACCTTGTGTATGTGCAAGAGACATTCTCATTAATCTAGTATCACCAGNTAATCCTGTTCTAATACTTGCTCCAATAAGTTGATTAAGAGAGTTAGCATATGCATTACCAGTTGTACCAATAANTGCTCTTAATGGTGTTTTAAATCCACTTAATATACTGTTTACTGACAAACTTTGCAGTTCTCTTATAACAGCACCTACGTTTTGTTTACCNTNAAATTCACCACCCATTAACTTTGCTCTCATCCAAGCATCAAAGTCCTGCCAATTTTGTATTTTATTAGAAAATTGAAATACTTCTAATATTGCTTCGGCTAGTTCATCAGATTGAGTATCTTTCATGACTTTCATCATAAGTCGTACTCCATCTACAGTTTCATCATGTAATGCTTTTATTGTATCTTTTGCTGTTTTTGCTGATGCTGTGGTACCTACTCTTTTTAAATCAGCAAATGTAGAACCCATAAAATATCTTGATCTTTTTGTGCTTGCTAAACCAACAATTAATTTATCTTCTAAAGCTTGCATTAAGCCATCTCTAGCCCAAACATCAACATCATCTATTAATTCTTTACCAGCTATGCTTAAATTTCTAAGTTCTTTGAACAAGGCACCATTAACCATGTCAGCAACTAATACATTTTGCACAGACCAATAATCCTGATTTTCCATCCAAGGTCCACTACCAGTTGATCCAGGCTTATCTCTTGTTATTGGTTCCCAAAAATCTTCTACAGTTTCAGCACTTGTTTTACGGCCCATAATTTCTTGAACACGTCTATATGCTGGTTCAAATCCTTCTTTAAAACCTACTCGTGAATCTCTAAACTCTTTCATCATTTGTTTAAATCTTTCTTCACTTAGCAGCTCTTTAGCTTTGTCTTGTAAAAATTTAACTGTATAACCAGAATCTCTTGATGCTTTTTCAGCTTGCAAAGGTGACATAACAGAATCAGTTGATCCTATGTTTTTTTCAGCACCATATGAATCATCAATTCTATTTAATTGTCTGTATACACCAAACAAATCACCTTGTTCATAATTAGATGTAGGTGAAGCTTGTCCAGGTTGTGCAAGTGGTTTATTTTTATGGCCTCTAAATCCAGATCTCGTTTGTTCTACTGTTGGTTTTGGTTTTGTAGAACCCTCTATTAAATTTTCTGTAGCACCTGTAATTTCTTGTGGATCTGGTATAACATCAACATCAATAACATCTCCTTGTTTTGTTATAGCTGTTGTTGGTAATGCTTTCTGTTTTCTAAATGTGTTATCGTATTCTATTTCTTCGGCAAGTTCAGCTGCACCTTTTTTTAATATTTGATCGTCAACATTAGCTCTACGTGATTGTGCAACTATTGCACCTGTAGTTGGGTTGTGTACACCTAATAAATGATCAAATACACGTCCTAATGTTAATTCTTCTAGAACATTTTTAAGAGTAAGCACTAAAGGAGAGTCTTTATCATTAGAAGCAATAGAACCAAAAATATATCTAGTCCAGGGCATTCTTTGTGCTATTTGTCCAGTAACGTTATCACCTTGTGAATACTCAGATATAGCAGCAACTGCTCCTTCTTGTGCTGCAAGACCTTTNACACCAGCTGCTTTGAAAAGTCTACCACCTAGACCATATTTAGTTACACCTTGTACAAGTGTTCCCCACCAAGAGTTTTGCCAAGGGTCTTTGACATTACCCATAGGATCCCAATCTAATTCGTATTTTTCACCTGTATAACGATTGATCATTCCACCATCAGGTCCTCTTTTCATTTGACCAACAAAAGGTGTCATATCAACCAATCGTTCTGGAAATGTAAGTACGGAGGAAACAAGATCTATACCACCTTTGTAGATACTATTTCTTATTTCCATAGGAACATCGCCTTTTAGTGCGTGTTTTCTTTTCAAAAAGATTTGGGCATTTTCCATTGTGCAGTCTTTACCTGTATATATTTCAGGAAACTTTTGTTGGTAACCAAAACCACCCTCACCCTCTTGCCAAGGTAAATCTAGACGTAATTCTTCAAACTGGGGATGATCACGTAAATCTCTGTTTCCAGCTCCAAGAATTGGTCCATCTTCTACTAGTTCGTCTTCTTCTTCTGTTTGCTCTACAGGTTTGACTTGTTCTATTTCTAATTCATCCTGTAGGTTTTCTTCCATAAACTCTACGTCATCTCGTAAGATGCCTTCGTAGTCTATTTTCTGTTTCATTTATACACCTGGTAATTTTAATCCTGGCATCATTAAACTTGTATCAGTATTAAACAGCGATTTAAAGACTGTTATCTCATCATCCGTAGAGTCAAGATATTTTTTTACGTCCAATATATCAACTGATGCCTGTCNAATACTGTATGGGTTNGATTTATATGTAAGTTTGTTATTNATTTCTGTAAGAGTATCATCTTTAAGTATAGCATTTTCTAGTGGTTCAGCACCAGCTCCCTCTTGTACTTCACCCTTTTTCTTTTGATCAAGTTTTAATTGTGCATCCATAATATCCCATGCTTGTATATTAGGAAATTTACGTGCAATTGTTTTATAAATTGTAGGTATTTTTTTTATACCTCTATCTCTGTATTTACGTGCTTCTAATATATCTTCTTCTGTACCTGGTAATTTATTATTTTTAAACCAGTCAATAGTTTTACTGTAATCGCCATCCCATTCTTTTGATTCTTTTTGCAATAGTTTTTTAATTTTATAAACTTTTTGTGCTCTTTTTTCGTTTGTAAATTTTTCTGGTTCTTGAAAATATATACCTTTTTTTAAATCTTCAGAATCAAACTCACCATCATTGTTAAAATCTAAATTATCTTTAACTTCATCTATAGCAATTTTATGAGCCTCTTCTTCATCTGTATATGTTAAGGCTTGACGATAAAGTCTTTCATAATCAGCTTCTGCATTTGTTAATGCTGTATCAAATTCAGGACCATCTAAATCTTCAGCACTCATATCTAATATAGCTCTAATACGTGTTTTCATTGCACGATCAGCTTTAGTTTTAAATGAGTTTTCTTTTATAACATCTTGATCTGATTTTACTTTATCTTTATATTTTTCTTTAACAGCTTCTGACATACCATATAAATCAGATTCAATTAGATATCCACGGGCATCATCACCTAAATGTTCTTCTAATAAAGCAACATCATCATTATCTTCAGCAGTAAGATAATCACTCATCCATTCTGGCGGTGTTTCATTACCAGTTTCTTTTGTCCATCTAGTTATATATTCTGCTTTTGTGTCATCATCAATAGGACCTTCTTTTACTTTATTACGCCATTCAACTTCTATAGCATCTTCAATAGCTTCTAAATCTTTAAGATCATTTTGTGCTTTTTCTCTAGCTGCTTTTTCTAATTTTTCTTGCAAATCTAACCATCTTGTTTTCCACCTTCCAACTTTGTATGGTTTNCCATCTATTTCTATTTCTTGTTCTTGTAGTGCTAATAAATCNTCTACAGTTAATTGGCCTGTTTTTGCNAGATTNTCTAATATANNAAAAGTTTCATCTAAAGCTTCTTTACGATTATAAGATGTGCCATCATCTTTAGCAGTTCTTTTTATTGTACCTANTAATGACTCAAAATCTTTATTAANTAAAAAATCATTTATAGCATCAGTTCTTATTTTAAAACCTTTATCAATTGCATGGTCTTGCTCATAACCTTTCATTATAGTACTATGTGCACTTCGTACTTTGTCATAAAATCCAACTGCTTGATCATCAAGTAATGCTCTATTTACATCAGTTAAATTTTGTTGTATAAGATATTCTCTACGTAGTGCTTTTAATGCTATATTTTTTTGTTCTAATGTTTCCGCAGTAGCTGGTGTAAATTCAACTCCATTAGCTTCTAATTTTATATCTTCATTATTTTGCATCTCACCAGCTAACCAATCTTGATAACCATCAGCAGCTATTTTAGATTTTTGTTGTACGTAACTATATAAACCCCACCCAGACAAATTACTTATTTCATCAGCCTGTTGGAATGTACCACCTTCTTCTATAACTTCATTTGCTACACTATTTAACTTTTTTTTGCTATCTATAATAGTAGATTTATTACTATCATATTCTTGATAAACTTCTTGTGGTATTTGTGTAGAACCAGTTATCTCTTTAGATTCTATATCTTCTTCTATAGCTGCTAGTTTGCCTTTCAGTATTTCTTGTTCTTTAGTTTCTTCAAATTTGCTTTTTACAAACCCATCTAATGTTTCAGAAAATGTAGATAGAGCTTCTAGTCTTTGACGACCTCTTTCTCTGTCGTCAGCTAAACGTATTGATTCATAACGTGCAAAATCACTTGCATTACGTTGTTCACCAGCCGTTAGTCCTCTTAGTACTTCTTTATATGACATAATTATAAGAATGTATTTTGTGTTTCAAACCCAAGACTTTGACCTGTATCAATTGTTTTAGAAGAAACATAGTCATCTAATTCTTGCTGTAAAAATGGATTTTGTTGAAATTGAGGTATTTGATATTGAGGTACTTCCATTGTACCTATACTTGCACCAGAGTTATATGTATCACCAAATGATGGTATGTTTGTATTATTAGGTCCTGGATTAAATTCATAAGGATTTCCACTTTCAGTAACTTGTGGTGCTTTAGTATCTTGATATTGTTGATATCTTTTAAAACCAGAACTTGCTATAGATAATGCAGTATTAAAGAAACTTGGTCCTTGTTTAAACTCTTGTAGTAATGGTGGTGCTTCAGGACTAGGTCTTCCAGTAATGTATTCTACATACTTACCTTGTGCAAATGCTGCCATATTTCTACCAGCTTTATCTCTAAATAATATTTCACTATCTCTAGAAAATGCAGCCTGTGCTCCAGCAGCAGCAAATTGTTGACCTAATTCAGCTATACCACCTCTACCAGATCTACGTCCAGCTTGTTCTCTACCACCAGCATTAATCATTTTAGCTAGTATTTTTTGTTGTGATAAAGCAGCTTCACCAGCAACTTGTCTGGCTTTTAATTGTGCTTCTGCTAATGCATCTTGAGTTTCACGCCATTTGTTGTCAACTTCTATGTCGCCATCAATTTTACTGTTTCTCCAGATGTTTTCTTCATTACGATTTTTTGTTTCGTAAGCATTAATTTTTAATCTATTTTGAATAGCTATAGATCTGTTAGCTTCTCTTGTTTGTCTTCGTTGTTCTCCGTATTGTCCTAGTGCTCCTAAAGCATCTAGTCCGAAGCCGATTCCGCTGGACATCCCTGCGGACATTCCTCCTGATCCTGCACACATGGTATTTTACAAAATTCAATAAATGGTAATAAGTTCGGACCATGTAAAACTTCACGAAGAAATTTAAAGCCCAAAAATTTTAATAATCTTAGGTGTGTTGTATTTCGTTTATCACAAATATTCCACAACAAAGATTCAGTTCGTTTATCTAACCATCGTTTCGCTTCTCTAGAAAATGAAACTGGATAGTCATGAATGACATCTGTACATATCATCCATATTCNTCCATCTGGATAAACGCCAGCCAATCCAGCAGTCTTGCCGTTTGGCATCGTGAAATAGATATTGTCTCCAGATTCTAAGAAAAGAGGAACATGGACAACAGGTGTTAATCCATGACCCTCAACAAGTTCTCGATAGTCGTCTGAACGTAAGTTTTGTGCAACTTCTAAAGCTACTGCTTTTGTAGCTGGGAGGATAGTTACTTTAGACACGTCTATAATATTTAGGGTTGTAATCTCCTTCCCAGTTCATCGAGTGAAGTGTAGCTGGTGAAGGATGTGTTGATTTAATTTGTATATCTAAGTTTGTATTTCTTTCGTATATTGGTATTGTTTGTATAAANTCTTCTACTACAGGTAATTCATTTGCTTTTATAGANTCTATTTCAGCGGCACTAAAATTAGTNGTATAGTCAACTCTACCTTTTCTTTTTATAACTGTATCAATATTTCCAATTTCACCAAATGCAAAATGTAATCTATGTATAACTAATGATGATCTTGTATCTGATCTTGTTTTTTCTCCAGCTGCTTTTGTAACAAATATAGTAGGTAATTCTAGCGACCAGTCATATAAATAACCTAGCATTAATGTAGAACCAGTCCAATTACCTTCTACTTCTAAATTTTGTGTACCANTTACGATATTAGCTTTTGCGTATCTACCAATATCATTGCCAGCATTATTGTTATATACAGCTAGTTGTTCAGTACTAGCATATCCAGTTGGTTTTGCAAAAGTTGTTTTTTTAGTTGTTGCATTATATGAGCCAGAAGATAAAGCTGATAGTTGACTATGTCTATCTAAATGTATAGGATAATTTTCTGCACCTATAAGTGTTGTGTCATCTTGTTTTTTAACATCAATAGCTTCTAAAATATGTTCTCCGCCACTTAAAACAACAACATAATATACATCATCTAATATTGCATGGTGTACTAATTCACCAGTTAATAACCATCTAAACCAAGCTGACTGTACTCTTTTTTCTCCATTATTATAAAACCTAAAACCCCATACTTCATTAGATGGTGAGTCAGTATCAGCATATCTAGCACCCAGTAATAGTAAACTATTTTCTTTAGAAGTTGTAGGTAAATTAATATTAATAGGTAATTTTTTTGATATTAGTTTGCTTTGTTCTAGAACTGTAGGTTCACCTTCTCTTCTAATATCAGCCATTTCAAATATTCTACCATTCTTACCAGTGCTATTTATAAATCCTGATGTAGTACCTAAAGAAAAAGGCACAGTTTTTGGATTATAATTATAGGCACATAAATAATTTATTTTTGCTGTAGATGGTGTTAATGCATCACTATCTGTAGTTAACATAAATTGTTGGTTAGAACTAAATAATAATAGTCCTGAGTTAACTTCTATACCATCAAATAATGTTGTTGGAAAAGTAGAACTAGCCTGAATATCTATAGGGTCAGCTGTAGATTCTGACATTGCAGTTGTACTAAAGAAATTGAAAAAGTCATTAGTTTTTGACAATACAACATTGCCTTTACTTAATACGACTAATCTATTTCTAAAGAATAACATTTTTTCTAATGTACTTCCTATAAAACTAGGCACTGGGTTAGTGTTGTCATCACCAACATCACGTAGACTGTAGTCGATTGTTTGTACACGAAATCTACCTTGTGGATATGTAATACCAGCTGATTCTCTAACAATCTTTACAGGCATAGTATCTTTATCAATTTCTATTTCTATGCCAGGTGCTGGACATTCTTCCCATACACCTTCACCAAAAAAGTTACCACTAGTACCAGCATTAGATTGTTTAAATTTTAAAAAGAAGTCATCATCATCATCACCACTGTTAACAATTTTGACCACATAATTATGTCTACAATTAGTAGGTAATTCTGCAATCGAGTTTGCTTCATTAGTTATGATATTCATCAACTGTGGTTCTGGTGTACTAACAGCAAAAGGTGTACTGCGTTGTAAATGTAAACAGTTACCAGTTATNGTTGCTGTAATACCTGTANNAGAAATAGCGTCTAGTGCAGTTTTCATATCACCTAATATACCCGCAGCTGTTACAGCCTCATCAGCACTAGAAGAGGTAGCAGCTGGACGTACAGCAGCAATATTAGCAGAACTTTTTATTGTGACATGTGATTTNATTTCAACAGTTCCTGAACCACCTTTTTCAGTTGTGTAGTTATGTGTATTACCAGTAACCCATCCTTCACCACCAAATTGTAATTTTGCAAATGGTTGATAAGANTCNTTATANTNTGGNCCAGNNNTTGAAGTCCCAATATTAGCTGGGTCAACTACAGGTGCACATCTTACGTCTATTTCATACCTTAAATTTTTTGTACCACTACTAGTTGCATTTATAACTTCTCTACCCATAGCTTGACATGATCCATCATTTGCACCACTACTTTCAGAAAAGTTTTTTCTTGCTGCTATAGATGTGGCTCTTGTTTCTGTAATTGATGTACCAGGATTTGTAGGATTATAAATATTTAATGCGTACTGTTTACCATAAGATATTGTTTTCAATTCTACTATTGCTTCATTGACTAAAGCTGGTGACAAATCAGATGCACCACTTTTCATAGCTGTTGTCTTTTTTCTATTAGTAAAAAAAGTTTGCTCGTTAAGTGTTAGTGCCTGTATATCAGTTGATTCTGTCCAACCAGATAAATATGTTTGTGTATTGTTANTTACANTAGGNAANCCATTTGCATCATCATCTTTGTAAATAATTAAATTAGTTCCTTGGCCATTATTGTCATGATATGAAAAACCATCTCTTGTTCTCCATATTTGTACTACACCAGATGTATTCACACAACCTATATACTGATTATCTTCATCTGTATAAATGTGAAACCAACTTAATGTACCACTGTTTGGTGTAATTTTTTTTATTAATTTACTACCAGGTCTTTTTATACAACCTAAAGTTACATCAGGTATAGCATTAACTAAATCTTTAACTTGCCCTGGTAGTTTTAATTCATCTGGCTGTTCTGATATTCCTAAAATATAGTTAGGTATTTGTTGTGTAACTGTAGACATTATCTCTGCAATGCTTTAAATGGTTTGTATGTTGAATAATGTGTGTTATGTCCAAAACCTAACATATTATAATCACCTTGATTACACTCATATTCCATACATGCAGCTCTAGCCATTTGCTCTTGTGTAGCTATTAGTTGTACAAGCTGTGCATTTGTAATCATTTGTGTAGCTGCTCTACCAGCTGCCTTATATGTTATGTATCTCTTAAACACAGAAGGTAAATCTTCATACTCAAAAAGATAAACAACATTCAGTAAAATGTCATCGTCAAATTCATATGTATGATTTACTTTGTCATATAGTTTTCCTTGTCTTCTAACTGGATCTATAGTTCTATCTTCAGGATTTTCTGAATCTAATCTCAGTACATTTGTAGGTATAACAATATGTTTTGTTGTTGCATCTGGACTAAANTTAACATGATTTTCTCTGTTNAAAGACCANCCTTCATTTTGTATGTCACTATTACANTCTTTTAGTATTTGNAANATAAGTGCTATTTCTGGATTNTCAAAAGTGTTAGCAACTTCTGAAGCTGTATTAGTTACGTTTGTAGTTACTTTACCTAATGTTGTTACTGGAGATTGACCGATAGCTCCCAGTATTGTATTTACAGCGGAGAGTTCTGTCTCGGTATCTATTGTTGTGGGAGTTGTCATATNAATAAAAAAGGGGAGCCGAAGCTCCCGTATAAATGTATAAATTAGAATGCAGAAGGAGCAGTNGNNCCAACATANAATTCAACAGCAGCAGCTGGGTTNANGTANTCNGCNCCCATAGCCATGCGACCNAANATNACATCNCCTTGGTANATNACNGANACNTCNCCGTTNGTNACTTGAACTTGTGGTCCGATTGCTTCAACAACACCAGCAGCTTCTTTTTGGAAGATGAGTCCAGCAGACTTAGCACCTAACTCAGCGTTAGTACCGTAGTCGTTGTTTACTCCGCCAGTAGCGTTAGCATTCTCAGGTGTAGGTCCAATGAAATCACCAAGATTTCCAGGAGAAGTTTCACCTGTTGTACCGCCGTACTTGATACCATACTTGCCTAAGAAAGGAATATTCATAGACTTGTAGATGTGAATACCAGCGATTTCTATAACGCCTGTACCACCTTGTAATGCATCACCCTGTACATCTCTGTTGACAAGTCCGTTAGACCCTACATTTTGTATGAGGGAATAGAATTGTCTTGGGTTTAACACGGCACAGCGTCCGTCAGAACTCACTCCTTTTTCGTCAAGAGCAGCAGCAGCATCATAAAATGCGTTTACTAGTGCACCAGCATCAAAAGCGTCAGATTCGTTAGTTGTACTACCAACTCTGATTTGAGTTCCACCAGGCTCTGCAAAGTTTGTTGCAGATACTGGAGATGCAGATCTAGCTCCACGTGTTATAGAACGGAAGATAAGTCTGTCATATTTTTCAGCAAGAGCATATCCAATCTTCTTGGAAATTTCACCCCTCAATTCATAGTGTGCAAGTGTNTCGTCTAAATCGTACACAAAAGCACTACTAATGAGTAAATCATCCATTACGATGGTCTTCTCTGCCACTGGAGGTGCCTTGTCACTGTTTCCAAGTATGGGAGTACCTGGTGTGTGAAAAGAACTGCTCATACGTCCAGTATAGACGAACTGTAGAGATTTGCCATTTCTTAGTGTTCTCTTTGTTACAAGATCTCTAGCGATTGTTTCATGCTGGAAACCTTTAAACATTTCTCCACTAAACAATTTAAGGTAAAGGGCGTACTTATCGGTAGCACCACCATACCCTGTGCCTGTAGATAGATTCGATCTACCTAAAGCAACTTGATTAGCATTAGCCATTTTAAGTTATAAAATCTAAGGTATAAATAATCGTCTTCACATGTGAAAAGTTGCGAGTCTTATGCGACTCATTTGTTGCGTGGTCTATCCCACCGTCATGACGGCTAGTGAGTATCCTCGTAAGGGTCAAAAGCCAAACTGAAAGAGAGTCCGACTCTGAGGTGCTCTCTTTCTTTGTTGTTACTTAACTATTCTAGTGTAAGCAACGCCACGATATACGTAAGTTACTGTCATGAGTAATCTCCCATATACCTAGACCCCGTTCCATGTCTAGGTTTCATGCGTCCTATAACAGGATGAACGGACGTGGCATTTATTCTTCTGTTTTAATATAGCGTCCTTTTTCGTCACGCTTTTTTTTCACTGGTTTTTCTGCAACTATTGGTATATTTTTTCTACCTGTAGTTTCAGATTTCCAGTGTCTTGTACTTTCAGCCATTTTTAAAATGAAGGATCACCTTCTGGTTCTTTATACACAGGAATCTTTTCTTGTCTATATTTTTCTAATATCTCCTCTACTTGTTTTTGTAGTTTAGCAACTTCAAAATCATGTTCTGGTGTAGGTTTTGTATTAGACATAAAGATTACTTCTTAGTTTTTTTCTTTGCACCTTTAGCAGTTTTAGCTGCTCTTTTAAANTTAGCAGCAGTAGGTGCCCCNGNAGTTCCAGGCTTTCTCATTTTTTCNCCTGANCCAGCAGCTATTCTTTTTCTCTTTGCATGTATNTTTGCATAGAGTCCACGTTTAGCGGGCATTTTTTTTTCCTCCTTTTTTCATGCCTCCTTTACAGGAGCCTTTTCCTTTGTGTGCCATTTAACATTTCCATTTGCGAAGGGCTAAAGCCTTACGTGTAGGCTTGCCGTTTGGTTTTTTCATAGGACCTTTAACACCTTTCATGCGAGCACAAAATGATCTCTTTCTAGGTCCACCTCCTGGCTGGGGTGCTTTTAAATTACTGCCAGTTTCTCTGTTGTATTTTTCTCTACCAGCTTTTGTAAGGCCGCCAGTTCTACTTTTATGCTTTCCTATTTTTAGGCTTACGTTTTTTTTTGGCATTTGACTTCATTGCTCTTAGTTTTGCTAGATCGTCTGCACCAATCTTTTTTTTATTACCAGCTAAAGATGCCAAACCTTTTTGTTTTGCAGAGTATTTAGAATATGGCATTTAGAATATACCTGGAATAATTTGTCCTGTTAGTGCATAAGCACCTAATGCAGCTATGATGCCTATCATTGCAAGGCGACCATTTGTTTCTTCAGCTACATGCCATCTATCGTTTTCGTGGTTATGATGGGTCATAATTCTTATCGGCGGTTCGTAGGGATAATTGTTTAATAGTTTTTCTAAGTCTTNAGGCTTCATGGTNTAAATTCTGGACCAACACCAGCCTGTACACACCTTCCTTTTTTCTTATCAAAATAAAAACCAGATGGACACTTAATGCCAGTTTTTTTCGGTGATTTTTTTTGACCTTTTGGTGCTCTCGGTGCTGGTGGCTCTCTTAGAGGTGTTGCTCTAGGAGGTTGCATGTCATACATCATTAGAAGTTACCGTTNAATGCATCTTGAATTGCTTTGTTTCTTTTATCTACAGCTCTTATGTACTTAGATGTTGGAGATACGTTCTCCTTTTTTGTCATGTACTTTTTAATTTTTTTTAATACTTTTTTGTATGCCATGATTAAAATTTTAAATCTGATCTATCTAATTTAGCTATGACATCCTGTCTATATGCTGGATCTCTATCATAGCGTGGGTCACTCATAGCTTCNACAAGTTGTGCCTGGCTTCTAAATACATCTGAACTTTGCTTAGATGGTTTGCCTGTTAACATTCTACCTTCATATCCATTTTCATTTTGATATTTAGATAGCAAGCCATCTACTGCTAGTTGTATAGAACCAGGATCTCCAGTATTAACAAGATTATCAAATGACTTTATAGAATCTTCTGATAAATTTTGACTTGCCCAATTCATAAGAGTTTTATACTGCTGTTCACCGCCAACTGAATTATAAATAGCATTTATATCAGATTGCTGTATAGCAGCATTCATACCCATATCTTTTGCTCGTCCAGCTAAATAAGCATCTACTGCTTCTTTTGCTATACCAGCTCCAGTCAATTGGTTATGCATTTCAGGTGTTATCTGACCATTATTTTTATAAAAATGTTCAGCAATACTGTAAGGATCTACACCTTTTTGTTGGAATAAATTACTAAGAGTTTCACCATAGTGTTCTTTTACAGACTCATAATTAACGTTACCGTCATCATGATACATCTGTGTTTCAGTAGGTTCTTCTACTTCTTGGGTTTCTTGCTCCCCTTCCCTTTCTTGTGATAAGGCATTTTTGTCTCCTAATTTTTTTTGTAGTTCTACGTATGCTCTTTCTAAATCTTCAGCATTTTTATATTTACCAGCAAGTAATTCACCTTGCTGTTCAGCCATTTGTTCCCCAACTTGCAGGGAGTCTTGCTCTTCAGCACTTAGACCTTCAGCTTCAGGGGTATCGTTTACTGTTAAAGTTTCTGCCATTTTATTCTTGTGGTGGTGTTTCCATTTCAGGTTCTGCTTCAGCCATTCCTTCCATCATTGCAGGGTTTTTACTTGGGTCCATCATAGGTGTACCAAGAATCTGCCCAGCCTGTTTGGTCATTTCTTTAGCTTGCATCATCTGTTGTTGTTGCTGCATTTCTTGTTGTAACTTCTGTTGTGTCTTAACAAGATTTAATACGTCTATACCTTGTGCAGCTGCAAGACGTTTGATATATTCACTTGGCTCAATAAATTTCATCAGTGCTTCAGGTCCCATAGTTTGGGCTAACACTTGTACAAACTGAGTTAAGCTTTCTCTGTCTTGTCCTCTACCTAATGCGTTAACACCAGCTACAATTTGTGGTCTAACTAANTCTTTAGGTATCTTAGGTATTTCGTTATTTCTTTGAAGTATGTGTANAGTTCTGTTGAGGTAAGGTATGAGAAACTCAACCGTTAACAAACTGAAGAGTCCGCCAAGCTGTTTTTCTAATTCTAACTGTGTAAGACGTACCTCTTCTGCGGTAGTTCTTTCACTTTGTCTAATTTGTAAAACAAGAAATGCTTCGTTAATTCTTCTTTCTAAATTAGAAATCATTTCAGATGCCGTGCGGAAATCTGCCGTTTTACCGACTTGTACCACCTGTACATCTTCTGCTCTTCCTTGTACGATAGCTCCATTCCCAGCTTCTGCAAGGGTTTTTGGCTTTGTAGTTGAAGAGGGACTGACTAGAAAAATCACCTTCGCAGCCGCCGAGCTGCCTTCCGTTAGTGCTTGAGATAAACCTTCTANAGATTTAAAATCACCAAGAAACTCTTCTACTCTGCCACGTCCATAGTCCTCACCGTCAACGGTATTGAATCTAAGAACAAGCCANGGGTTTGCATTTTTTGGTGCACTACTTCTGCTGCCAGCTATTATTTTATCAAACGCTTCTTGATGCCATACCCAACGTCCGTTTTCTAAACGCACATAGGTAAATACTTCTACATCATCTTCATCAGACTTTGTCTCATCTATGCCTGAGTTAGGCTCGACTATTGGTTCTTCTAAGTCTATGTCAAGAACCTGACGTGATATAAGTTCCTTTGTGACAATCTCTAGCACGTTCCCGTTTCCATCTCTATTAACTACGAAACGGTTAAGAGGATAGTGCTTCAGACCATCTTTGCCCATAAATATTAATGCATTTCCAGAAACAATTAAATGTTTTAATGCTTGGTTTACAACGACTCTATCAGTAGAAGCATTAATGTAATCCATAACCATCCTTTCCATTTTNGAAAAAGATAGGTCTAGTTCACTTCTAACTTCTGCTGGTAAATCTACACCAAGTTTATCATCTCTAATTTGTAACTTGAAAAATGTAGTTTGGGGTGGTAAGAGAGCTAGACCAAGTTTAGCACTAAGGTTAACAACTGCTTTAGCTCCAATGCTTTGCCAAGGTGTTATCAACCTTTTGTGATATGGTCCATCTAAATCATCTCTTATAAGATAAGGCAACGTTAACTCACTACAATCGACTGCGGTGTCAAGGAACTCGGTACGACCATGTGTCAATCGATCATATCTAGTACGTGCCAGCATCATGTTCCTGTATTAACTCCGCCAGCTGGGGTGCTATCTACACCTGTATTAACTGCTGATGCCGCTCCAAGAGATGCAAGTCCTTTCTTAACTGTNTGCTTATCTCTTTTNTGTTTTGCGTTTTGTTGGATCTTGATTGACTCATCAACCTTCTTAGTTTTTTCGTCATCTCCAGCAGCTGATGCAGCTGGTCCNGGACCCTGTACTGTAGGAGGTGGGGTCATTGCCCTTTGCTGGTTGAGTTTGTCTGTCTTCTATTTCCTCCTAGTATTCCTAGTGATGAGGCGGCTGTTGCTAAACCACCTATAGCACTAATTAATGGTATGACTGGTGCACACATTAGATTTCTTCCTCCATTATGGATTTTATGTAATCAATTACGCTGGCTTGTCCAGCTCTGTACATGATGGTCTGTACGTCTTCTTTAGGATGGATAGGTTTCCAACCAAAATTTTCCTCTAGCCTTGTTAGTAATTTATCTAATCGCTCGTTGTGTAACTTAAGCGTAGCTAGGGAGATTTCTGTTGTCATGTTCAAAAAATGCTGGCATTCTTCCAGCTTTGGTACCATTTAGCTGTGGAGCTTTACCTTCATACATGAGGCGATCACTCGCATCCAGCCAAAATTTTTTGCTTAAATATTTATCGTCATGCTCCATAGACAATGGTTGCATAATCCAATTTATTGTTGCTTTTCTAAGTTTGTCTAGTGACTGGCTAGGTCTTAATCCTAGCTCTGCACATACTAATGAGTTAGTAGCTACATGCACTTGCTCATCTCTTGATATATCTGCTGACACTGTTGCTAATCCAGCATCACCATTAAATCTAAACATAGGTAATAGCACNAAAAATATNGCTCTTTCTATTACNAGTGCTTTAGCTATCGTATGATCAGGATGTGATAACCAGGCATCTCGTAGGCGTAGTGCCTCGGCTTCTGCTTTGTCATTAACGCCATGAGCGTTGGTGATGTATCCAAGAGCAAGGTCATGCTTTATCTCATCCTTTACATTTGACTCCAAAAGTTTTCTAGCTTTCTCAGGAATCTCAGAGAGAGCTTCTGATATGAAGTCGCCAACTGGTAATTCCATGTGGCGTATTGCAAGAGCACGGTAGATGGTTTCTTCTGCTCCATGTTTAAATTTTCCTTTGGTGGTTTGTACTGGTGTCCAGGTTCTTTTTCTATTTAATAATTTTTCGTAGGGGTTCATTGTTGACAGTCACAAGCTATTTCATCGGGTTTNTTGCTCATTATGTCTTCCAAGTATGCGTCAACATCGGACTGATCTAGTGCAGCGTAGGCATCTGATTTATCCTGAACGTCACCCATTACTTGTAATGCATAATAGAGGGACGTTTGTGGGCTTTTAAGCCACTCGTCTACAAATGCCTCATCGTAAGTCACCATATCACTCCAAGAGTTGAAGCTATAGCCATGAAGCAAACCAGTTCTATGAAGCATAATCATTATCTGATCTGCTACCTTTTTATAATTCTCCCACCCGACCTCGGATGCGATCTCAACGTTGCCATATTCCACCCTTTCTACACCAAATTCGCCCGAATCTCTGTCTACTGTTCTAGCAATAGGAGGAGCTATTTCTGGTGTGCAAGTATAACCTTCTAAATCTCTACTTCTATATGAACATGATGCAGTTGGAGCTATGGCAAAAGCTCGCACCATGTTGTGTTGTCTTGCTGCGTTGCTTGCTTCCTCAAGACCTATGTATAACTCTCTCGCAGCAAATCCAGCTAGTGTATCAGTTATGTTGCCATTGTTAATAGCTTCTAAACCTTCACCAAACTCTTTGTAAGTTATATTATTGATTTTGAGGAAGTTGGCCAGACCGAGCATGCCGAGTCCGACTTGTCTATCGACATCTGGTGGAAGGTATTCTCCAGATTCTCCAACGCCTGTCCGACTATGGAGATCGCACAGAGATTGCATACCTTCACGGAAACTCTGCCGTAAGTCGCCGATACGACAGGCACCGAGATTGACGTGCTGTAACAAGCAAGTCCCTCGTGAGGGCAAGTAAACTTCAAGACAGACGTTGCTGTATATTCTTTGTCCTTGTTCATCGTGTTTTATTTTATTGAGCCAAATGTCTCCGCTTGCAATTCCTCTAAGTATTGCTTCCTTGACTTCAGGTTTTGAATTATACCAGTCTTGGGCTTCGAGATCGATGCATCTTTTAATCCAGGGAAGTTCATGCCTGGGAGCTTCGATAAAATCAAGAATATCGGGATGTGTAATATCGAGATGAATAACACACGCACCATTACGGTAGGTGCCACCCCTTCTAAGAATTTCATTTAATGTTGAGTAGATTTTTGCGAATGAGACAGGTCCGCTTGCAACGAGCGTATCAGGTCCCTTATTTGTTGTTGTGCCTTTTGGTCGTAATTTCGACAGGTGGACTGCAACTCCCGCTCCAAAGCGAAGAGCATGCGACACAAATCTCCAGCTCTTTTCGATGCCATTTGGTCCCTCCATTGAGTCTTCTACTACGAAGATTGTACAACTTACTGGTAAACGAGAACCAGGGTTATCTATCCAGGATTGTACTCTCCCAGTTCTCGCAATTTTTTGCGGTTCTATATTCGATTTCATTTGATAAGTAGTGGATTGCTTTTGATAAATCTTCTATGTCATTGTCTTTGTAACCAGCTCGACATACATATTTAATTACGTTTCCGAGGTGGAATCCGAGTTCTTGTTGTCTAACAAAATCCCAAACATCAATAGGCCCTCTTCTGTAGTACGATGGTCCTTGGTCGTTGGTGGTTTTGGCCATTTTTTTATAAGGTTTTCTATACAATTAGATAAGACAAAGGCTTGTTCTTGTAATGCAATCATAACAGTTGCAATATCTTCTTTCCTTGTCTCTGGTTTAGCTAACATGATTTCAAGCTGGCGTAGCTTCAAGTCTTGCTCCAGTGTTAACTTGGTAATTGGTGGCGGGGGTCCAAAGGATTGGTTCTTTTTTCTCATGATCGTAATCGTCAGTTGTAAGTATTCGTGCAAGTCTTGCATTTACTAATGCATCATTTTCAGTCATGCCTTTATCTTCAAAGGTTTCTACGACTGCTCGCCAGGTATATCCTTTCTCTTTGAAAATCTTTTCTGCACGTTTAATACCAATGCCTGGTACACCACTGTATCCATCTGTGTTATCTCCAGAAAGTGTCTGTGTGAGATGCCACATTGCACCTTCTTCAGGTGTGATATCTATGGTTTCATTAAAGTCATACAGTTTGCCTGGTATTTGTCTCATATCCTTATCAGGTGAAACAATGATATTACCTTTCCACTTTGTAGCATAAATACCAAGACTGTCATCAGCNTCAAGTGTAGGTTTAACTATTACTTTATAATCTTTTTTNAGTTGATTTATAACTCTTTTGAATCCACAGGGTTTTTTTCTGTTGCGATGACCTTTATATTCAGGTAGAATTTTTTTCCTAAAATTATTAGGACTTGTAAAAAATAAAAGTATATCTTCTGCAAAAGGAAAATCTTTTTTTATCTTATCAAGTTCTCTCTGTACACATCTGTACGCCTCACTAAATAATGAGGTGACTAATATAACATCATCACCAAAATCAATTTCAGTCTCAGCAGCTGCACAGCATTTGTATACTATGTAGTCGCAGTCAATTAGTAGTTTCATTCGGGTTTAAATAAGTTATTGCTTTTTTGAGTAAATTTGTATCTTCATTAAATTTACCTAGACCAGTGTTGCATTCGTTACACAACCACCCTCTAAATAATAATGAGTCATGACAATGATCTAAATATGTCTTACACACTTTGCCACATAAGTCACATTGNTCTGACTGTGGTGGTGCATTCTTACGTATCTCTCTACGATCTTTTGATATTTTACTGTCACAACTTTTACAAAAACTCTTATAATGTATTTTTTTTGGAGTTGTATTAGATATTTTAAAATCTGATAATAATTTAAAATCTTTACATATACTGCATTGTCTAGTGGACTTCGCTCCAGTTGTTTCCTGACTTTGCTTCTGCTGCAATTGGGCAGCGTAACTTGTAATACACTCCAGCGTCAACTGCTGAGTTTTCAAGTTGTTGTTTTACCTCTTCTGTATATTTTGGATTACATTCGTATTGCAATTCATCGTGTATGAACGCAAGTTGTTTAGTGTGAAAGGGTTTTAGTTGGTCGTTTGCTATTACCATCCAACGTTTTGCGATGATACCAGCGGAACATTGTAGAAGGTAATTTAATCCTTTGTGCGGTGAATCGACCAGCACCCTTCGTCCGTCACATGCCAAGAGGTAACCATTAGCAGCCTTATCTGTAACCGCTGCCAATAAGTCGGAGAGTCCAGGGATTGCAGCAACGTAAGCCGCTCTAATCTCGGATCCTTTTTTACTGGCTTCCTTGGGTTGTAAAGAGTTATCATAACTCATACCTAGTTTTATATTTCCCCCACCATAAAGAAAGCAATATGTCACAGTCTTAACTTGGCGGCGGGTGATTCCTATTTTGTCAGCGTTTACTTGATGTATATCATCGTTCAATAAAATATCGGCGTATCGACCCCCGTCATATCGTCCTAAGTAATGAGCTAACATTCTTAACTCGATACCTGATAGGTCAGCACCTACCATTATATTACCTGGACTTGCTGTAAATAGTTCTCTGAATTCTTTTTCTGCTGGTGACTGAGCCACGTTTGGTTTACGATGGGCACAGCGAAATGTGTTTGTCGATACAGAACAATGATGATGAATCCTAGAGTTCGTACATAGCCGAAGCCATGCGTTCACGCCTTGCGATATCATTCCTAGCTTCTTCTTTAGATCCAAAGCTTTCGCACATAACTTGCAAAAGGGATTCGATATCTCCGTCAGAGTGATCTCGTCTATAATTGGTTTCCCAGTCTTCGTAGTCTGAGTCAATGTAATCTTCAGACGATTCTTTAATATCCATGCTATATGATCTCGTGATGTTGGATTAAACTCAACTAATCTTTGTAACTCTGCTCCCTCGACATATCCTTGGGATGCGTTATTTCGTTTAGGTGTGAACATCTTTCCTCCAATGAGAGGGAATTGTTTTCGTAATATTCCAGTAACTTCTTCCATCTCTCTTCTGAGATGTGATTCAAGTTGCTGACATTTTTGTTCATCGAATTGCCATCCATGAAGTTCTTGTTCTGTAAGTATGTGTGCGACTTGGTGTTCTAACGTGCACCAGTCAGGTAAGGGCGGAAGTGCTCGCATAATTTAGTTGTAACTTTAACGTCTTGTACGCAATAGTCTTGCATCTCCTGGCTCCATTCTTGCCAGTCTGTTGTTTTGCCAAACTCACCTTTGTATTCTTGTAATCGATAACCATAACTTTCTAAACTATGTCTACCATACAACTGTAATGGCATTCTTGCTATGTTTCTTTTCTTATCTATCTCCATCATGTTTGGATGATATAAGCGAGATAAGATAAGAGTGTCAACAATAGAAGCATCAGTATTAAACCAAGAATAAATTTTCCGAAGAACAGGTAAGTCGTAATTAATAACGTTATGGCCGACAAGAACATCAGCCGAACTGAGCCAATGTAAAGCTTCAGTGATTGGTCCGCATGAACCACCTTGATTATTAAATACGAAGGTTTCCTCTTTCGTGTTGTCGTATATGGCGATGCAATGTATCTCAGAAACGTCATGCAATAGTCCGTTTGTTTCGCAGTCAAATACGAGCATTTGCTTTTCCGACATAAGTTTTATCCCGAAACTTTGCTTTCTTCACTGCTTGTTTACTAGGTGGGTTTGGTTTTTTTAATTCATCCAGCTCAGAAGTCTGTGCTGGGATTGAAAACTGTGTTCTTAGTTTCATTGAATCTACAGGTAGTTTTATCATATTTCAATTCAGCTGCCACCCCAGTCTCTCCGCTGTATCTGTTTTTCAACACACGTAATGTAGAGCAATCATCTGGGTTTTGCTGATCTCTTTCCAGTGCTAAGACTGTGTCAGATAATTGGGATATGCTGGCTGACCCTCGTAACATGCCAATAGAAACACGCTGGCCATCTTCAACTGCCTTGTCTCCTTGTGCTCTTCTAAGATGAGACACTAAGAATAATTTAATTCCTGTACGCTCAACAAGACTACGTAAGTCAGTCATAGTTTTATCTATAGTTCTTCTTTCATCCATATTTCCATCTAAACCACTAAGTAGAATAGACAAGTGGTCAAGAAAAACTACTTTTATATCCAGGCCAAGAGCCATATATTCAATACGGTTGTAAATAATATCCGCAGATAAACTGCCAAAATGGTCGTATAAATAAAGGTTCCAACCCAAGATAGTTTTATCGTAAGCATCTTTCAAAGTAGAATATTCATGTTCACCTAAGTGTAAAGCTTTTCCTACAGCCACTGACATAAGTCCAAGTGCTGTTCGCCTGTTAGATTCTTCTAATGCGATGTAGCCTACTTTCTCTCCTTTGTTAAGAAGCTCAGTTGCGAGCATTCTACATAGGCTGCTCTTGCCTTGGCCTGTACCAGCCGTGATAGTTGTAAGTTCGCCATATCTTATACCGTGGGTCATTGCCTGTAAACCAGCAAATGGATACTCATGATTACATGGTTGACTTGGTGTTGTTACTGCATTCAGTAAAGATTTACCATCAACGATTCCATCTGGCCTATAAGGTTTCGCATCCCATATCGCACGGCGTATAGCGTCTGGATTATTATCCTGTAAAGCATCACTGGCATCCTTGTACGGATCTTCCAGGTGAGCAATCTTAACTGTCCCTTGCGGTAAGACAGCTGCCACTTGCTCTGTCGCCTTGCGTCCCTGATCGTCTTTATCAAAAAATAAAACAATCTCTTGATATCCCTGTAAAAAGGGTATTTGTTTTTGTACATCTTTTTTAGCACTTGCTGCACCATGCGGCAAAGATACCATTGGCCAACCATTCATTGCCTCGTATCCAGAGGCTGCATCTAGCTCACCCTCGAATATAACAATACGTTTGCCAGAATTAGGAAACAAATGCTGACCAAATAAAGTGTCAGTAGTATGTCCTTCATACTTAAATGATTTTAGTTTGGTTTTTGTTTTGAATCCTTTAATACGTCCAGAGCCATCGAAATAAGGGAAGCGTAAGTATGTCTCATCTCTGTAGATTTTGTACTTTTCGCACGTCTGTTCGCTAATTCTTCTTTTATTAAGTCGTTGAGCGGTACCTTTGAAGTTGACATTTGTTTGCATGGATAATTTGTTTTCTTGTTTGTCAGCAGCTGTCCTTGTTTGACAACTGAAACAGAATGTATGCCCATCTGTATACACAGCTAGTGCGTCAGATGAGCCACAGTCTGGACATGGTTCGTGTCTAATGAATTCGCTTTCAGTCATGTCAGCCAATCCACTGGTATTGCGTGGTATGCACACCACTTGATGTTGTATCGTGTGCACCATTTCGCATATGTTGTTTTGGATTTCTTACTAATCTTTTTATAAGGATCTTGAAATACCATTCNTAAATCTATGTGTGGGTTTTCAGTGACAACTTGTCTTATCTTTCGTCTGTCCTCTGGTTTCCAATATCCTTTTGTTTCTAACACGATGCCGTTAGGCAAAACAAAGTCAGGTGTATATAAGTGTTTGATTGTATAAGGTAAACTTAGACCCTCATACTCGTAGTCAACACCTAACTCACATAAAAGATCAGAGACTTTTTCCTCTAATCCTGATTTAAACATTAGAAGTCGTCTTGATATTGTTCAGTGTCGATTTCTACTGAGCTAGGTGCTAAGTCAGGTGTAACGTTTGGTTCATCAGTTTTAAAACCTTTTGTTTTACCAAAGAGTTCTGCAACACCAACCTCATCAAGGTCACCTGTGTCTACACCAGCTCCTGTTTGTACACTAACTATTTGTATTCCACTAAGTTTTAAACTTGTGCCGTATGTAACGCCATCTTTTAATACGTATGGTTTCTGATGAAAACCTAACTTAACTTTAGATCCTTCGTAAACTGGTGTATCTAAATTCTTGATAGGTGTACCCTCTGTATCTACAACAGGTGGTTTCTTTTCATCTGCCCATGAAAACTTAACGGTATACTTACCGTCTTCTACTTCTTCCCAGGGTTCTGGTTTAAGAGTAGATCTTTTAGGATTCTTAAGTTTAGACTGTGCCCATTTAAGACAGTCCTCCCTTTCTGTTTCTAGTTTTGAAATAATATCCTCACCAACTAGTGCTTTAAGTGAGTAACCAAATTTGCTTGGTTTTAATATAGCCTGGAAACCAGTTAGAACTACTGGTTCAGGTGTCAAGTGGATGGTTCTAGCCATTAACAAAAAAAATAAGTGGAATTAATTACGTCTGAGGGTACTAAGTCCCCGATGATAGGTGGTTTAGACTCTGCTTCAATTGCTTTGGCAAANTCGTTGAGATAGTCATGCTCTGCAAATAAATGCATGTAGACTTCTCTCACCTTTGTTGAAAGTTCTGTCATATCTGTAGCTCTGCACAAGACACTGTCATGTATGAGAGCTATAGGTTTGTCGAACTTGTCAACAGTAAAATGTAAAGTATTTGCGTCAAGTGAATGTATTAAATTAGGAGCTGTCCCATTCTTGTGCCCTAGTAGGTCAACTTCATTTGTATCGTCAGTAGCAACTCTAATCTCACAACGTCCTAATAACTTCATCTTTATTTCAACTACTTCTTTCTTCATGTATCTCTGTGATACAACGAAACCTGATGGTGTAACCCATAAAATCTTGTCTACACCACGCTTTATAGTCTTTGCAACCTCTTTTTCAATCCAACGCATAACAGCCATAGGACCTGGTACAACTACTTCCATAGCATTGCGTACAGCCTGTACTGTTTGTGTTAAATCTTCTTTAGTTATGTCTACGCCTTTTTCTTTTAGAGCATCTCTTATATATGTTCTATTACTAAAAGGTTTAGCATTGTAAGGTATAGTCATGACCGTTCTCTTGGTGCATTTTCTATCCCAATGCGGATGTAAAACTATAGGTATGTATGGTTTAGACTTCTCAGCTACTATCTTGTATGCATCAACAGGTTTATCTGAAGGTAATACATTACATAACATAGCTGCTGATTTATCTCTTGCTAAACCAGACAATATTTGTATACCTGATGCCGTAGCATCTATTGCAATCATTAGACTTGTAGTCTTACGATCTCTTTTGATAAGGCAATGGTACATTTCTTCACATGCAGCCACAAATTGCCAAGGTTCTTCAACGCCTTCCCATTCATGCAAGTTAGCTATTGGATCTTCAGCAATTCTTGTTATCAATGCATGATTGTTTCTTGCCCATGCAAGGCGTTCAGGCATAGTTGCCTTATCTAATCCATATGTTGTTGCAACTTGAAACTCTATCCATGACTCAGANTCAGGTGTTAAATCAACTGCATCTGCAAAAACTAACAATGATTTACCAAAGTCAGTACATTGCGGTGTCAAATAGGCTGGTATAGGGTAGCATCTACCACGCCAGTCAAAGTTCCAAGGTAAAAAGAAACGATCTCTGTCTTTAAATATACTTGCAGCTTCCATTTGTTTTCTAGTTCTACAACTAGCTTTGTAAACAAGTGCACGTTTATTGTGAACCTCTGCTTCTTTTCTGCAATAATCCTTTTTAACATTTGGATCTTCCATGTTATTTGGAAGTGGTGTCGATGGTATTTCAACAATAGGAATAAACTTTCCTACTGCTATACCTCTCTGCTGTAGCTTGTCTGCTATAGCATAAACAAAGGGATTTATTTTGTAGCCAACCTTCTGTATTTTATTTAAGAAACGAAGTGGCAGTTCTCCCTGTACTATTCCGACCTCTCCCTGTCGTACCAACTGATGTCCCTTCATAACTTCATTAAGAAGATATCCACCTTTTCTTTCGTTAGTCCAGTCGTTTGGTTCTATTAACATTGGATATGATAGAGGTGCAAACAACTCAGCATCTNCCATTAATTTATCTTTAATAGATAGATATGCTTCAGTTGGTACTATTGCGTTAGGACATTTTGTTCCTCTCATGTGTACACGTTTCTTTTCAAACCAATTACATGAGTTAATGACGCAGTCAATGAGCCATGCACCTAGTCGTACACGCACAGCTGAGTTCCATCTCTTCCACGTTTCAACGTTGTACCTGTTCATCAATGTACGCAAGACAACAACCTTTTGATGTGTACCACACGCCTTGTGCCAATAATTCTTCTGGATATAATTTAATAATCCAGGCACAGTCTTCTCGTAATATGTGATGTGGCACTCATCCTCTACAGCTGTGCCAACTGCGGAAGATATATTAGTTAAGTAATTACTCTTATCACGAGTGCTAAAGACTTTATCCATGACAACCTTACAGGTTATGGATGCAAGCACATTGGTATCAACAGAGTCTAAATATTTATATACGTCCTTGAAGGCTACTCCGTTGTGGCCTCGCTTTAGCATGTCTTTGCGTGTCTCTATCTGTTCAATAACTAACGGTAGTAAATCTCTTATAGATGTTACGCCGTATATAGTTGCAGAAGAATATGACTTGCTCTCTAGATTCTGCGTGTTGTCACGCAATATATCTATACCTTTTCTAATTTGTTCTCTTTCTAACTTTACTTGCTCATCAATTTGTGAGGGTGTAGCCATAGTAATGCTTTCAATAGTTGATTAGATGTTTGCCATTGCATCTGCCCTGGCTTTGTTAGAAACTTTNGCATACATGATGGTAGTTTCTATTGTTTTGTGGCCCATAAGTTCCATGAGGGTTCTTATAGGTGTCCCAGCTTCGGCATGCCATACACCAAAAGAGTGGCGTAAATGGTGAAAGTTCATTACTGGCGGCTGTTCCAAATAAACTAACACCTTTTTAAATTCACGCAATAATTTATCTTTATTCGCCCAGTCATGTCCGAATATCAAAGTATTNGGGTGTGTTTTGTTAATCCTTTTTAAGATTATTGGACGCACTCTTGTGTGCATTGGCACCTCTCGCCAGTCATCATTCTTTGTAGAAAACCCTGGTCGGCCACCTATATAAATACTGCCTCTGCCATCGTAGGCATCGAGGTCTATATCTATTGATCTAAGATTAAGTATCTCTGCCTGTCTCGCACCNACATATGCACCAAAGACAGCGATGTCTGCAAGGTCATCTCGGCAAAAGTTAAGGCTTCGTGCTACCTGTTCATATGCATCAATAGTACTTTTGTCGTACCAATTAGGTCTACCTTTATTTTCTTTTAACTTAATGAATTTAAAGGAATGTGGCAGCTTTCTTTTTGAGTATGCAAAGTTTAATACTGCCTTAACAGAAGCCATGTATCTGTTAGCTGTAGCATTAACTACATTTCTCTCTTCCATTACCTGTGTCTGCATGTCATCTATCACATCCTGTGTGATTTCCATACAAGGAAATGACTTTCCATAACATGCNGTAAAGTAATCAAGATGATGCACAACGTCATCATGGCTGGCTCTGTCCTTGCCGTGGCTTTTGTTACGCAATAGGTCGTACTCTACTGCTTCGCCCCAGGTTTTAAAAAAGGTGGTCATAATAATGGGTGGTAGTTACCCATATTATACACTATTTTTGGTATCGGTCTAGACTGCTGACCTTATATGTATCATCAGCTACCTGTTGTCTCATTAATTTAATTAACTCACGTTTATGTGGATGAGTAGTTATACTGGTGAGCAGTGCACCAAGTCTTCTTTTTGTTGTTTGACTATTCATTATTAAAAGTTCCAATCAATAAAAGTATCTGAAGGTCTAAGGTGATATAAACCATCATTTGATACCATTGTTATTTCCAAGCCGCTCTCAATGCTCCTTTTCAATCGCTTCTTTGCGTGATGCTCGGTGTTGTAGTAGTGTTCTTCAACCTTTCCTGTTTCCATGTTACGAGTTCTAAATACACAGTACACAGAGTCAGGTATCTCATACCCGTGTATCTTCCAGCTGATTAAATCCTCATATGGAATTGATACAAAGTATGCGTCAGGTGTATCTTGTAAGGCTCTTACATTATTAGGAAAGTATTTTNTACGTTTACGTGGTTCACGTTTCATGATCTATATCTCGTATTTGTTTAACATCAATCAGCTCAAAACCTTTGGACTTAGTCCAGCAGTTAGCCTTCCATGCAGCCTCTTCATCATCGATAGCATCAAAGAAACGCCAACGAGAATCACCAGTGACTCCATACATAACCTGATAAGTTTGCATTTGCAGCAGTTGTATTGTGAAAACCTGTAGGGTTTTGTGACAGTCAGGTATTGTCAGGGTGGGTTTGTTTTGTTATAGGTATGCGTNGTTGTAATATGCAGTGCGTCCTTGCCTAGTTCACATTGTCTTGCGTCCTTGCCCTACGTCCTTGCCTTGCGTCCTTGCGTCCTTGCCATTTTTATTGGAAAAAAATATACTAAAAAAGAGTAGTACATACATACTATAGTACATTTGAACTAATGAACATCTGTACTATAATACATNTGTACTACTTTTGACTAAAAAAATTTACCCCAGGTCCCCTGTAATTAAGTTGGCCTGGTAATAGCAATATTTAACCTCGTAAGCCTTTAATTGACATTTAAGACTTTTAACCAGTTTGTGAGCCTCGGCCCGTTGTTGGTCATTCTCGGCTACTTTAACGTTTACTAATTGTTGAATTAGTGCCCGTCTTAGTGAATAATTGCTTTTTTGTTTTTGGTAAGTATTCATAGCTAATTAGACTTTAAAGTGTTTTTTAAAAAAATGTATAAAATGATTGTTAAGCCTACAAAAAAAATAAACGAGGTCATAATAGAACCTCGTCAACTTTTTTCTTTTGTGTGCCGTGTGCTATGAATGCAACTANAAAANNGCGTTGTTTACTGCATAACTTGCAAGTGCTACAGGTTACGCCGTCTTTTATTTGTGCGGGGCATACAACCACACGCCGCCCGCCTGGTGTTGTTTTTGGTGGCTTATNTTTTGAATTAACCACAGTAACGGCGGGTAAGTCGTAATTATCGGCCACAAAATCGGCGGCCTCTAATGATTCGGTGCTTACATTTATTGTGAGTCCTAATTTATTGGCTTGTTGTAATGCCTTTATATTGTGCGGCGTGTGTTTATGGTGGCTATAAGTATAAGACTTACGGCCCTTATTAGCTTTTACTAATTGCCTTAATAAAAAGGTATCAATAACGCCGTTTTGGTGGGGTAGGTCCCCCGCCTGGTTTAACCGTATTAACTGGCCTGTTGGTTGTTGCTCAATAAATGAACATAAACCCGCCCAGTTTGTAAGGTTCGACTGTGTGCCGTTGCTTACTTTGTGCCAATGTAAAGACAACGGGCCGCTTTTAGCGTAGCAACCGTTATTTATAAAAGGACAAGACGGCGGGCACGTTGCCGCCTCTGTTGTTGTGGTCGGTATTGGTCCGACTTTTCGATTGTTAGATTTTTTGGTAATGTGAACTAATACCATTTTTTAAGTTGAACCGCTCGCAGTGAGCGGCAATTGTAAAGGGCGGAATTGAACCGCCCAAAAAAGCCTTACTTTTTTACTTGTTGTTAGTCGATTAATGAGGGTGAAAATTGTTTATACTTTTAGGTTTTAAACCTGTAGCTTTTTCAAAGTCTTTTAAACTTTGTTGTGACTCTCCGCCAATATGCCACCAATATTCTTTCATTGGTGTTTTATCTAGCTTCCAGTCATAAACATAAAAAGAGTCTTTAAAAGCTTCACCAAATTCAACAGACGTTTTACCGTCAAAGTCCTCTTTAGTTGGCTGACTATAAGTCCCTACTCTTTTGTAAGTAGGCTTTCCTAACTTTTCTATTAATTTAGAATAAGTTGTTTTTACATAACCTTGTAAACTTGGCATGTTTTTAATTCTCCTTTTTTAATGAGGTTTAAAGTTAATTTTAAATTTTGCCTCGGTTTTTGGTTTTTTAAACTTGGCAATGTTTGGAAGTTCGGGCGGTTCTGTGTCCAGTATGTGCTCTAACTCTTTGATAGATTTTTCGCACATTTTAAATTCTGCTAATTGGTTAGATGTTAACTCAGGGCCAACACCTAACAATTTTAAACGCCTGATTTGTACTTGTTTAAGTAAATAGCGTGCCGTTGTTAGTTTTTGACTGGACATTGNGTNACCCCCGTAATGTGTGATTTTAACGCNATGCGTTTATTGTGAAACATCATTAAAGCGTTTATTTCATTAACTGCTTTAACGTTGTAGGTTTTTATATCGTCCCTAGTTCCCCAGGTCGTATAAGTTACTACATAGTCTCGTAATACATTAAACTTGCTAATCATTAGACATAATCCAATTTAAACAACGCTTTTAGTATGTCCCGTACATATTCACGGTCCATACTGTCACCTAAAAAAGGCTTATTTGAATATTCACGGTCAGTGAGTCGGTAAACTGTAGCCTCGGCTATTTGTAAAGGGGTAGCCCCCATATCAAAAATACCGCCGTGGCCGTAATATTCATACACATAATTTAAAAAAGCCTCACCGAAGTGTAACTCTTTAGGCTCTTGAAATTCTCTTAAAGTGTTCATGACTATTTAATAGTGTTTAAACTTACTTTTGGGGACATAACTAACTCAATAGTGTAACCGAGTTTCTCAAGTGCTCTGAAGTCGTAACGGTCTAGAGTTTTCTTTTTTGTTAGTGCCTCTAGTGCCTCGGCCTGGGCCTCGTCTTTTACATAGTTGTAAGGTGTTCCATAGTGGTTTTCTATGTAAACTTGAATGACTTTGTTAGTGTCTGTTTGAGTAGCCATAATTAAAGGGTGAATAAATGACAGTTTGATAAGTAACTCTTAACGAGTACTTAATATTTATAGTGCCAGTACTTACAGAATAAAGCAAATATAAAAAGGGCGGGTAACCGTACAAACTAGCAACAAATATTAAACGCTNACAGATNCCCACNAAACAACAAAGCAATATAAAGAGAANGTAAAAGGANAAACAACCAGGCAANGGCAACCAATACAACAAAAACAACAACAAAAAAGCNAATAAACAATATAAAAAACGCTCAAAACGCAGTCATAGCCTTGTTGTGAGCCAGTCTAAGAGACTAGCAACAGGCAAAAACGGCGGGCCGCCCTGGGGGTTGCGTCCTTGGGCGTGCGTCTGTAATAGGCTTGACAAATTTATGTTATTTTTTATCGACCTCTCCTATGCTCATTTCCCAGCCATCATCAGTCTTTTTCATCACTACAGTTGGTTTTTTGACCACATCTAACACTTCTTTCTTGTAATTACTTATAGCCTCATCCACAGTTTGCTTAGTTCGTATGCTAATATACTGTTGTTCTATCCCCATCAAGTAACCCAGTATGATCCAGTTTAATGGTTTCCAAGGAGTCTTCAGACTCTTGTAGATACGTCTAAAACGATCTAGTTTTAACTTAGGCATATATCATGTATAATACGTAATATCACTATCTAATTATTACAGTTCGTTTACTTAGATAGAGAGAGGTGCTTTAAAGTAATATCATTAACGGATATTAAAGTAAAGAGGAGGTTGTGTCTCCCCTTTACAGAGAAAGAAGTCCACCCTTCTCCTTCCCCCTCTTATTCCGACCTCTGCCTAAGTCCAGGTGGGGACTGAGTTCCCGTCAACGTTACCCTGGGCTTGTTGTCTTTGGTCTACATCCATCCCTAACACTAGATGATTAGCACTTGACTGTGGGTCATCTAGGAAAGCTTGTAGTATATCATCCCACTCTTCACGTTTACGTAGTTTGATTTGTTCGAGAGCTGAAATAGATAATGCATCAGTAAAGTATTTAACGCCTTGAGCTAGACAGTCTATTCTGTCATCATGTCTCACTGCAAACTTCATACGACACATACGGCTCATCTGGTAAAAGAGCATATAGAGGAGCCTACTTTCAGGTGCACTGTCTTTGTTCGAGCTGTAATCCCACTCAATAACCCCACGGTCAACAATAAGACGATGCTGGTTAAGAATAGGTTCAAGCGAGTCAATGATTCTGTCTTCCTTCCGAACATTTGCACGAACCTCATCAATAAGAATCTGTTGTTTTGTTTGNTGTATATGTTTTTTAAATAATTCACTTACGATACCATCTCCGAAGTTTGTTTCGATAACCAATGTTGTAACGNTATACTTTTTGCATCCTTTAAGGATATCGAGCAAGGTATTATCACTGTACCCATCTCTGTATGCTCGCATTTCATGCAAATAGAGGAACCCGTTTTTTTGGGATATATAGGCAGCAGCAGTTTCATCNGTTCCNCGNCCTGATGGNTCNACGNNGCANATNGTTTCATCATACTCTGTCCATTCTCCTTGCAGTTGCATAGGCGAATAGAAATAATCTCCTGGAAGTCCAACGGTAGGTAAGTCTTTAAGGACGTTTCTGGGATCGGAGCACCATATGACATTGTCGGGTGCTTTAGTAGGATTAACACTAGTAACAATGAGGTCAGCCATTTTAAGAGGAAACTTCTCAGCGTCACTAAGAGTTGTGTCAAGTTGGAACTGTAGCATGAAGTTACTACGTCCCATTGCTGCTTCTCTTTGTAGGAGATCCTCGTCACTAAATCTGTCTGGATCTGTGCAGTCTCCAGCTGATGCTCCATTGTCAATGTCTTCCTGTAGTTGTGGTGCTAGTAGTCCCTCGTATGGCGTTGAATCTTTAGGAAAACGAGCTGGCCATACAAAGGGACGGTAGTTCCGTTCAGCAAGTTTTCTATATACTGTGAAAGTAGTCTGGGGTGTTCCCAGATACATAATGCGACTATCATCATTAGGTGTAAGAATAGATTCGGCTTCAGTACAGAGCTGTAAGAGTTTCTCTCTCATCAGTTCTGTCATACTATTTCCTGGCACTTCTATATCATCTAGAATCATGAGGTCAGCTCTTGATCCAGTTAACTGACCAGTAATACCCACAGACTTTACTGAGGGTGCCTGGTGAGGTGCACAGTTAACATCAAATGATATACGTGACCAACGTGCATCATCACTTTTAGGCTGTAGATGCTTGAGCCACTGTGTCTCTATAATTAGTTTCTGTAAAAATATAGACATGTTATCTGCTCTTTCTTTAGATGCAGATATAATCATTATCTTTTTTTCTGGATCTTTAAACAAGGTCCATAACACAAAAGCACCAGTAATCCAAGATTTACCAACACCTCGAAAAGCTTGAATCTGGAGTCTCTTGGGTCCTGATTGTAAGTAGTCTGCGATGGCATATTGTGCTCTAGTAGGTTGGGGTAGATCAAGCTGGTCCCACAAAGCTTGCAGAAACAGCTTGAAATCGCCCTGTAAGGCGGTTAAAACGTCACTCATATGCAATATGATCTAATATTCTTTTCTCTCGCTGTGGGATGTGTCCAAACGTGCTACGCATCCAATACAGCCAGTTCATACTACCTTTATCCTGATTACATTTTCTACATGCGGGTACAAGATTTGATTGTAAATCTTCTCCGCCAAGTGTTCTAGGCTTGACATGGTCAAGTGTAAGTTCGTGTAATTCATAATTTCCTCCGCAATAAACACATGTACAGTTGAAGTGCTCTTTTATAGCTCTTCTCCAGAGCCGTTTAGATTCTGAACTTGTCATGGTTATTAAGTTGTGTAAGTAATGTTCTGGACTAGGTAGTAAAGGGGTCATTTTTTAGTTCTGCTTTGTCTGTTTTTAGATCTGTGTTGTGGTCTGCCACTGGTTTTGCTGCCTTTATAATGGGCTGCATCCATTTTAGAACCTTTTGGTATCTCTAACTTAGCTCGAAGCTTCTGTGCATTTTTAATAATGCTTTTACCCTTTTCAGTTTTATTGTATTTAGTTTGCTGAACTAAACGTTTCTGTCTAGCTTTTTTATTTTTACGATAATATTCAGCGGTTTCTGCCATATAATCTCCTTTGAACTAGATCTGGGTCTACTTCAGGTAATACGTTTGCTAATTTTGCTAATGGGTTGCCTTCGTATGCAACACCGCTTATATCATTTGCTTTCAGCCAATCACAGGCTGCTTTTAAATCTTGGGTAGTTGCNTCACCACCCTTAACTCTATCTAAAAACTCTTGTGTGACCAACTGATGCAGTTCNTTAAACTGTGATTCAGTTGCTTTGTTCATTATTCTATGTCTAATCCTTTTTTAACCATAGCTAAAACTTTGTCATCAAGACTATTGTCACTCTGCTCTACAAGTTTTTCTAGGATATCCACGATAAAAAATTTAAATTTATCACTTTTTAAAAAAGTTAAAACGATTGGTTTTAGTAGTGCTAACATCTTTCTTTGGTAATAATGATTGTATAGGAACAATGTCGGAACATAATCCGTAAACTCTTGTCCCAGGGCGGATTGTAAAGCCCTTTTGTTGTAGTTCTGCACATTTTAATGCACGAACAAGTTCATAGTCCAAACGCATCTTCTCTTCTTGTCGTTTAGCTATATCTTTGCATTGTTTTAAACCCTCTCTGTCAAGTGGCACCATAAAATTTACTTGGAACCCCCAGTTTTCATTTAGCTGATAGCTTGAAGGATACAGTTCTCGTGTATCTTCGTCTGCTGAGTAGGGGTTTACATGGTTACCCATATAGAAAGGACTAAAAGTCATTGTGCTTCCATTACATTGTATGGATGGTCCATATGATTGTCTAGAAGACGCTCCATTGTTTTGAAATTGTATTGCCGAATTGGTGACATTTCCAGTCGCTGCGGCCACTGGATTAGAGCTATTATTGACTTTTGGCTCTTCAGCTAGTACTGGACTTACTGAGAGAATACAGAGAGCGAGGTAGTTGTAGAGTTTATAGTGTAGTTTCTTGTTGTATCCCACTGCTCTACTACGCCAGCTGCTCTGGTTGTTACTTCTAAGTTCCAAGGTAATGTATTGTCAGTTACAGTGAATACAGCATCGCCTCCAGATATTCCAGCACTAGCTGCTGCTGATATATTACTACCACTCCAGGTATTTACGGCAGCTCCGAACACCTGACGCTGTTCTGTTTCGACAATTGTTTGAGTGGTAGTAGTCGTACTATTCATCGACCCTGTAGTAAACTGAGGGGTTACGACATTTGCTCTAGCTATGCTGGGTGATAACAAGGCTAACAAAATGATAATTTTTTTCATTGTTTTGGTTTATCTTCTTTTGACTTTTTGTTACCTGTAGACAGCCCAAATGTTGCCAGTGCCCCCGTAAAAATCGAGGCTACAAAAGTGATATCAGACGATGCACCTACAGGTTTTTTTACCATAGGCAGTTCTACATAATTAAGAGTAATTATGAATCCACTCCAAATAACAACTCCTAAACGCACCATTGCACCTAGTATTTGCATCTGTTCATCATGGTCGTCTACATTTTCTTTTAGTTTTTTTAGGAAACTTTTGGGTTGTCCTTTGATGACCTTATCTTCTTCCATGCTGTTTTTAGTATTGGTTTCATAGCTGTTACAACCCATTTAAAAGCTGCTGTGGCAGTCAGGGTTGCAGCTACGGAAACGACTGCGGTGGTAGAAGCCGTTATAAGTATTTCGTTTTCTGGTAAAGGCATTTTGACATCAATAATAGGTATGTCAATTTGCCTTATGCCAGTGGGTGCTTCTTCTGTAGTTTCTGGTTGTGTACCCTCTGGTTCTCTAAGATCACTTGGAGGCACTACCAAAGGTACATAACTAGGAACGTCAGCAGTAGGTAGCGGTATAGATATTGTTTCAAACTTTTGTGCTGGTGGTAACTTTATGGTGGGTATGTCCACTATTCACTAGCTTCCTTTTGTTGTTCAGCTAGTATTTCCGCAGCAGTTTTAACTAAACCTAAAGTATATGCTTGTGTTACCTGTGCATCTTCACCTACTGCGATAGCTATTGAGTTTGCATTGCAATGTGCTGTATTTAAAGCAATAATTTTTTCTTTAGCAATTCTTGCTCTTTCTTTTGCACAATTAGATAGCCATTCTTTTACATCAACAGCTACATATTCCATAGACTTTTTTTCTGTGTCTGTCAGAGTAATTGTATAATCCATAATTTTTATGCTACAAGGTATCCTGTAAAGTATGTATAGAATTTATAGGCATCGTTCTGACCCATAACAGTTACGNNNTGTTGACTTTCATATCCAGGTTCAACGTAATCATTAGCAGATAATTCAAAGTAAAAACTTTGTCTAACTTTTAAATAACCAGATTCAGGTTGTCGTTGCCAACCACCAGAATACCGACTTCCGTTTATGTATATCTCTGGACTCCAATAAGCACTGGCTGGGCCACTGCCGTTAGTAGACATTACTACCTCAAAAATATAGAAACCATTAACAGGTGCAGTAAATCTTGTAGTACTTGAGTTAAAATGACTACCTTGATTAAAGTCAATTCGTGTTAAATAGTGACCTTGGTTGCCATTTACCTTCAAACCATCACTGTTAGAGAAATTTCTAATACCATTACTTATAATAGCTCCTGTAGATAATTTTGCCATAAATGCTGGGTGACTAGGCTTAGTAACTATATTATCACTATTAATATTTATCCCAGCATTACTTCCAGCAGCACCTATTTGCATAGAGTCAGTGCTATGATAGTAGTTTATTCTTCCTCTGTAAGAACTACTACCTGTACCATCTGCAAAATATATTGTTCCAGTTGCATTGTTACTAGAGTGAATAGTAATACCAGCTCTATCATTACCTGTCTGATTACCTACAACTAAAGACTGTGCATCTCCATCGTGGGATGACATGTCACCTCTATTTATCCCAATTCTTCCTGATGAATCAACACGTATTCTTTCAGCAGCATTGACATCAACAGTTAAATGGTTGGTGTTATGATCGTAGTCAATTTTTCCTACATCACCATCATCACCGTCAGCAAACTGAAGAACTGAGTTTTTATTAGCAGCTTGTGCTTCAATTCTTAACTGAGAATCGTGAGTTGTATTTTGAACTAGAAGTCCAACATCAGAATTAGTTTGTTGGGTTATAAGTTTATTACCGTCAAAAGTTAATTGAGCTTCAGCATTTACAGTTGTTCCACCATTAGATGTAACAATTCTATTATTAGTTGCATTATTTATTGCAGTAATTGCAGGGCTTGGAACTGACTCAAAGCTAGGGTCTGCTCCGTTGTTTGCACGTAAGAATTTACCATCGTTAGATGATGTGCCGTGTGGTAGTTTATCCAGTGTTACAGCTTGATCTGCAATTTTAGCTGTGGTAACTGAGTTACTTCCTAATTTACCTGCGGTTATATTACCACCAGCTATATTAGATGCAACAACTTGTTCGGTACCTATTTTAGCAGTAGTAACTGCACCATCATTTATCTTAGCTGTAGTAACAGCAGCATCATTTATTTTAGCAGTAGTAATCTGACTGTCAGCAATCTTAGTTGTAGTAATTGCGTTGTCTTGTATTTTAGCTGTACTAATTGCAAGAGCTTGTATATTACCTGACTCAACCCCAGAAGTTGCAATTTTAGCTGAAGTAACTGCGTCATCTGCAAGTTTAGCTGTAGTTATACTGCTATCAGCAACAGAGCCAGCTATATTAAACTGACCAGCCATACTTGCATGGCTACTGCACTGATANTAAAGTATGTCAGGAGAATCGTGTGGNACNGTAAANACTATNTCTGTACCNTTACCTCCTCCNTTGTTTGTAACTCCTGTGTTATANGCATCGTTAGTTCCACCATTAGCTATGCTAGTTTTGATGTAAAACGGATGCCCACCTGAGTTATTTTGAAAAATATATGTGTGTCCTCTTGTTAAGTATATAGTAGGATCATTTACCGTACCAGTTAAACCAGGCCCAGTAAAAGTATAGTCGCTAGTGCCATTAGCACCTAAAACCCATCTAAGAGAATCCTCTACACCTGTTGAGGCTATTTTAGTTAATGTCATAAAAAAAAGCCCTCTGTTTGGAGGGCGATAAAATTATTCTGGTTTAGTTGGCCATGTAGGGTTTGCTGGATCTTTTGTGTTAGCTGGTAAATCTCTTAGATCTTGTCTATACTTTTTCCAACCGTCTGACATAGTAACGTCAGAGTTAGCCATCCAATCTGTTTCTGCTAAAAGTGCATTACGATTTTCTCGTAAACATCTCATTGGTTCTAGTGCTAGTAATCTAGCTTGTTCTGTTGCTATTTCATCAGCAGTAGGTGCTGTATTTGTTTCATCTTTCCAAATTAATACTTCGTCTTGACCTTGTTCTTGCATTACTGTATAAGTACAATTTGGTTTTAATGAATCAATCGCAACATTCATAGGAATATAAGTTCTTAAATATGACATAGTTAACCGTCCTGTGTTATAAACTCTTGAATATGAGAGATGCTGTTATAATTCGTATCATGCTGTCTTCTATTAAATGTAATAGTAGAGTTACTATCAGGAGCGATTACTATTCTCAATCTACTTGAAGTACCGTTAGGATCATATTTCCAAAGAAAACCACTTCCTATACCAATAGAATATAAACCATGATTATTAAAGTTATGATGCAAAGCTCCCATAGCTATCATGTTCATACCAGTACCATTATCAATGTCACCTAATTCAGCAGTACCTACATTATTCCAATTACTTCCACCATCAGTCGAGTATTGAACTTTATAAGCACCACCATAACTTCCACTTAAATCTAGTCTAGCAATTATACAATGTTGACAATCAGATCCTGGTAAAGTACGAGTAGCACCTGTCCATATGACTTGATTATTTGAGTTACCAGAAACACTATATTTAGTAGTTACCAAATGATTATAATGAGCAACAAATATACTGGCATACTTTTGAACTGAACTGTTTCCAAAATTAATAGCCATTATGATACCTCCGTTAAATTAAATTTATACTTTTTACCAGAACGG
>FUFK010041936.1_pt1 | contig 43858 bp, 47 predicted proteins | sample 1021851 | NCBI WGS metagenome assembly FUFK01 (sample SAMEA51879418, study PRJEB19060) | metagenome
GGAGAGCCTAACCGACTGGGCATAAAAGAACACTTTGTTAATAAGACAATAAAGACATTATATTTTCTTGCACCGAAAACACAACAAAATACGCCATATATAAATAAACTGTTGACAACTGCAAAGATAAAGATTATCCTTTCACTTCATTCATTAGATAAAAGAGAGATTAGATATGAAAAAGAAATTCAAAAAGAAAGGAGGTGGTGTCACTGATACTGCTGTCATCATGCAGACTATCACCGACACTGTTATAAGTAACCTTGAAAACTGTACGGGTAAGTGGAGCAAACCGTGGAAAAGCATCGCAGACGGTTCTGCGCCTTATAACGCCATCACTGGCCGACCTTATCAAGGCATCAACTGGCTTATATTGTCATCAGCGCCCTACAAGTCACCCGTATGGTTGTCCTACAAACAAGCGCAAGATTTAGGAGGTTATGTTAAGAAAGGCGAGAAAGCAACGGGCATAACACTCTTTAAGATCATTGAGAAAGAGACTGTCAAATCGGACGGCACAAAAGAAAAGAACGCTTTTCCATTACTGCGTGGATTCCCAGTATACAACGCTGAGCAATGCGAGAATCTAGACAAGCTGAAAGTGCGCGAGATTGTTAAAACTGATGTATGCAACGGTAACGCTAACGTGCTGTCCCAACTTCTTGATATTGACCTTCAACATGGTGGCGATAGAGCGTGTTACATTCCATCTATTGACACTATCAAGATGCCACATCTGCAAGCGTTCAAAACTGAGTCACATTACGAGTCCACGCTATTGCATGAGATCATACACTGGACGGGTTCCAAAGACCGTTTAGCACGTCTTAAAAGCGCCCGTTTCGGCTCTCACTCATACGCCTATGAAGAACTGGTAGCAGAACTAGGCTCGGCAATGGCTGGCTCTGTTCTTGGTCTACCTTATGAAGGGCTACAACACGATGAGTACATCGATAGCTGGCTCTCAGTCTTAAAGGGTGACACCAAGTTTATCGTGGACGCTGCCAAAGATGCTAAGAAAGCGCTCGACTACATTCTGGCAAATGTTGATCTAAATCAGTTGGAAATTGCAGCATAACTTAAACACAAACAACGACCCCCTAACGGGGGTCAAACATTACTTAACAGAAATAGGAGATTTATACCATGACTAACATAACAATTTTAGCAAACCAAATAGCGCAGCTAACCGATATTAACGATCACACAGGCGCTGTTCTAAAGTTAGCCGAACATCTACAGGCTATTCATTATGTCAGAGAACTACTTGACATTGAATCGGCGCATAACGCTATGGGGTACATGATCCCAACTTTAACTAATCGCAGAACCGACATCAGAAACAATTTAATCGAAATTATAGCGCGTCAAATCACGTCTGACGAAAACGTATTAATTCGATCTGCGTTCTAAATTCGATCTGCGTTCTAACTGACGAGAGGGGGGTGGTTCCCCCCTTGAAACCTTCGGGTCTTAGATAACCAAACAAGAGGATACAAGATGACTATTTCAGCACTAACCAACGANATTGTAACTGAACATATCAACGACAANATTTNAGAGTATGACCTGTCGCGTTATGCCGACGTTTATGAGCTTCATAATGAAATGTTTAACACTGATTATTTTATCATCGGCACTCATAAAGCGAAGACATGGCTAGGTGAAAGTTACCACAGCGCAATGTTAACTATTCATAAGTACGAGTCGGACATATTTGGAACGCTCCACACTGATCTTTGTGATCCAGAAAAAGTGGTCAATATGTTCGTCTATATCATTGGCGAAACATTGCTGGTTGATGCCTTAACTATTCCCGAATCATCGCCACTTAATGAAACCACCATTAGTCTATTAAACGACCATTTCTTTACGCCATAGGAGGTAGCAACATGAAATATTACAACACGACAGAATTAAGCAAAGCCATACGACCTTGTAAGTCTTTTAAAGGTGATTGCGTAATCAGGGCCATAACTTACGCCACTACGTTTTTTGTTAAACCAGATGCTAAAAATCTGTCTGGGCCATCGTCACACACGAAATCAAATGAACAAAACAGGATTCGCTATTGGCGAAATTTAACTCAGCTACAACTAAAATACGAGTCGGTTTTCTGTGAGTTAATGGATTACGCTCATGATTGTGGCGCGTTTCCAAATCACGACAAGGTATGGCAATCTTATCTTCCGTCAACTGGATGCATAGATCAACCTTATCACGGCTCTTTTGTTCGCCAACGCTGCCCAAGAACACCAGACGGTAAATTAATTAAACTGAAAGACTGGGATTTTGACGGGATAGCCATTGTTAAAAATAGCGGCCATCTAACGTGCGTCAAACATGGCGTTTTGTACGATGACTTTGATTGCCGATATCGACCCGTCAATTCCTACTGGGAATTGGTAAGCTAACTGTTAAAGAACGGGGGGCGCAAGCCCCCTAAACATAAGGATTATAACATGAAAACACTACGAAAAATACACGGTTTCATGACAGGACAAATGCCGATTATTGAACTGTCAGGTTATGAAGTTTTAGGTTCTATCATTGCTGTGCAATTGCTGTTTTTTCTTTTAGCAGCTATGCTTTTCATACTCCCCTGTCTAGATGGGAGTTGTTAGCCAACGGTTTTCCTATCCGTCATGACGCGCTGCTGGTGGCGTGGGCTAATCACCAGCAATCATTTGTTTTATTTCTGCTGCCCAATCTTTAACCTCTACCTCCTCGACCTTCACATCTAACAAAGTAAAATGCTCGACAGAATAATGGCAAAGAATCTCGACATCTTCGTAGTCTCTCCGATTGTCCCCCGTCCTTCCTCCAACCGCTATAAAATCAGGTTTAACAGCAAAATCTATAAACCCTATGGCATCAGTCCACTGCACCAGAAAAACGCTCGTAACGCCCGTACAATCGCTCAGAGATAATGCTTTCTCTCTCTTGCTGACACTGCATATCATAGTGGGATATTTTTTAATCGAATTATTGCGACATCTCACCTCGCATAATGATATAACTCTACCATGCCGCGAGAGTGCAAAATCCAGCTTATAAGATAATGGCAGTTTGAAATAATCGCACTGCCATATTTTCGCAACCGAAGACATGACCTCACCTTCTCTCGACAGGTCTTCAGAGGTCTCATATAGCGGCCTAGAATGGGATCGGATCATCTTTAAAATCTTGCTCTTCAGCTTGCTCTAACTCTTCTGGCGATACCTTGTAATCGTTGATCCAATCGGTAGCTTCTTTTTTCTGAACGGGTTTTTCTTTCCTAGCTTCAGTGACGTTCAAGCGCTCCCTACCCTCTTGCCAAGTGATAGTAAAATTACCCACTATCGGGGCATACGCTTTTTGTCCCGCTGCGCTGGCTTCGCGCTCTTGCTCTGTCTGCGTGTGTGCAACGAAACCATGATTGCCAAACTTCGGGCATAGCTCTGCATCGGGATCAACTCGCAAAGTTAAATCCAACCACCGTCCTTTTTTCCCGTGATAAATTCTTTCCGCATCAATCTTATCTAAATTAATATTAAGTTTTAGTCTTTGTTGCATCTTTCAACCTCTCTATTTCACTAACTAAGTTTGAACAAAAAACGTCAAGCTCATTTTCTAATGCTGCGATTAGTTTTTCATCCCTCTCAACCGTAACAAGCAGCGGAGGTAAATCAGGGTGATAAGACAAGAAATCCCAAGAAGTAAATCCAGTGACTAGCATACACCCCTGCACTTGTTGAATATATTTTGTCGGCAGCTTGCCATCTCGTAAATACTGGACATGAGTTTTAGCGGCTGGACATTTGATTTCTAATCCTTTCTGACCAACTAGGCCGTCAGGACTACAACCAAAATGCCGATTAGAGTGCAGCACAAAACCACATTCAATAACATCAACGTTACACAATAACTCATAGAACATTTTAGCCTCTGGTTCTAGCTCTGTCCCTCGCGCCATCGCATCAGTTACATGGAAAGTGGTGGACTTCCTTGTCCACCGTTCCGCTAAAAGCTCATTGAAATATCCCTCACTCTGCGTAGATGGTTTGCCAGTTGTTGTGATGATCTTGTCAAACCGACTAGCCGAAGGCACACCACAACGTACTCTCAACCATTCTTCAGTGCCCTGCTCGCAATCCAGAATAATCATTTGCGCTCACGCTTCATGTTATCGTTAATGCCAAATGCGGTTTCCCAATGTTTGAATTGCTCTGTTGTCATCGATAGCACAGAGCTAATTTCGTAATATTGACAAAATTTCTCTTCCGTCTTGTCATTATCCTTTAGCCATCTTTTAATCTTTCTGGCATGGAAATCTGATATGAGTGGTGGGTGTTGCGGTGGCACATCTTTAATACTCGACTCATTACGCAGCATAAGGCTTTCGGCATCGTCATCGACTTGTGGGATTCCCGTGATACTTGCAAGGGCATAACGTCTGGCGTATGTTATCGCTGCTCCTGCTGCTTGTGGGTCTGGTTTTAGCAAGGGCAAAACAAACTCATTCTCTATCCACTCACCGGAAATATGCATTAATCTAGTACATACACCGACACCCTGCTCATCGCTAATAGGAAACTGACAAAAACTAAACCCATGTTTCGCTAACGGCTCTTTAATCGTTTTTAAAACCGCAGTTAGATCAGCATAGTTAGATTTATAAAATGGATTTTTAGAATCTTTTACTGCACCACCCATTTCGCTTTGCGCTTCCTTTAACGCTACTGCCAACGCTTTAATCGAATTAGATGTCTTCATCTGCAATCTCCTCCGCTTCAACATATTCCGCAAATTTACTTTCTCGCGTTCTCAAAAACGCAACGTGACTCCAGAAATCTTCGCATTGTTGCTTGGCGTACACTTCCCCGTAACCGTCATAATATTCTTTTGACTGATCAGCTAACGCACGATAATGATTCGATGCGTCACATTCGCCACGCTCTCGATCAGTTAAAGTAGTGAAGTCTTCCTTCGGCAATCCTAGCAACTTCTCAATTGCATCGGACACTGGTATTTCTGTCCATTGTCTCATCTCGTATCTCCTAGTTTTTTGTGATTGACAGTGAACTGTACCACACGCATTTGCAATTCGCAACCCCGTGATGTAAAGTTCCATGTGGAACAAGAGGAATACATTATGGATATCAACAAATCGCTAGATCATTTCATGAGGGAAACGGGGATGACCCAAGCTAAATTGATGAGGGCATCGGGGCTGGATCAATCAACTATTTCTTTAATCAGGAACAATCACCGAACACCATCACTTCACTCAGTGGCTATGCTTGCTGCTGCGTTTGAAGTACCTGTTTCAGAATTCATTAGAGTAGGAGAAACACATGGAAAAACCACAATACTTCGCGGTGATTCCCGCTTCCGTCCGATATTGTAAAGACTGTTCGGCTAACGCTAAATTGCTTTATGGCGAGATATCAGCTTTGACTAACAAGTATGGCTTTTGCTTTGCAAGCAATCAGCATTTTGCAAATCTTTATGAGGTCAGGACAGAGGCGGTTAGCCGTTGGATTTCACAACTGAAAAACGCTGGTCATATTGGCGTGACTTCGATCAAGGTCAGTGCGTCCAGCAATGTACGAGAACGTAGAATAACGATTGTAGTGGATGCGCCAAAAGACAAGGGGGGTAGCGATTCCGCGCAACGACCCCATGCGAAAAAAGTCAAAACCTATATTAGTAAAGAAACTAATACTAAACTTAGTAAGGGTTTTCGCAAACCCACACTTACAGAAGTTGAGGAATATGTTTCGACAAGAGAGCTGCATATTAGCGCAACAAAGTTTTTAAATTATTACGATTCAAATGGATGGCGCGTTGGCAAAACGAAAATGAGCGATTGGAAAGCTGCTGTCAGAACGTGGGTAGAAAATGAAAAGAAGAGGATACACGATGGAACACGTCAAACAAGTCTTAGAAAGACAAGCATTATCGACCGACTCAAAGACCGATCATGGGCTGGTAAGTGATGAGCAAATCAACACAATTAACAGAGTGTTTGGAATTCTTGAAGTAAATTACTCTAACCAATTCTTTGCCGCTTTTCCTAGCAAAGAAAAGGTTGATATGGCTAAGAAATTGTGGGCCAGCAAGTTATCCAAATATCCAAGTGAGGTTATTTTGAAAGCGACAAATTATATTTTGGAAAACAATGAGTATCTTCCTACTGTTAAACACATCATAGAAGCCTGTAAATCGCTGTCTGTCGTTAAAAAACTACATCAGCCATACCAACCTATAGGTATCGATCACACGCTGTCTGACGAAGATATAACGGCTAATTTGCAATCTTTAAAGGAACTGATGAAGTGAGCAAAAAACTACCTGTGTACACAAAGGTTGGGGCTGATATGGTATGGGATCGAAAATATGAATCAGCTACTCCCAAAGCGTTTAGAACTAACTTCGATAGATTTCCCAAAAAACAAATGCGTAAAAAGGGATATAGCCCCCCACTGCAAAGAGGGTGGGTTAATTTGGATGAGGTATATGGATATTACGATGATGTTTGCGAGTATACGGGAACACCGCAATCACTTAACTTCAATGAGGACAAGAGGTAATTCATGGGCGAGATGTGGTTTGTTGGAAATGAATTAGGTAAAAAGGAATTCAAAAAACACGTTGATGTTTTGTTTGAGAAGCATAAAAAAGTTACGTTTCGTTGGAACACTGGGAAAACCAGAACCACTAAACAACAGGCTGCCATGCAAGTATATTTTAGAGAAGCAGCAAAGATTTTGAACGAACATGGTATTTATCAAGAAACGACAAGTCGTTTTCAAAGCACCACACTTGAAGTGCCTTGGACTGAACATAGTTTTAAAGAGTTTTGGCGGTCTATCCAGATTACTATGTTTAACATTAAATCAACTAAAGATTTGCAGAGCGAACAAGTGTCCCAAGTTTACGATGTAATCAACAAAGGCATATCAGAGAGAGTAGGACTGCATATCCCTTTTCCACATAAGGAATTAGTAAATGAAACGTGAAGCGTGTGACCAATGGATGTCTAAAGTTGTTAGATTAAAAGCTAAACATACTTGTGAAGCGTGTGGAAACATGGATAGACAAATGCACAACTGCCATGTCTTTTCTAGGAGCCGCAAAGCTACACGATGGAGTTTGTACAATACTTTGTGTATGTGCTCATACTGCCATATGTACTACACTGGAAACCCTATCGAGTTTACGCAATTCTTAAACAAATACTTAGGGCCAGCGCATCTTGAAATACTACAAGAAAAAAGTAATTCGCTAATGAAAACCAACAAGGCGTTGCGTAAAGAGATAGCGTCACACTACAAAGAAGAATATAAAAAGTTAGAGGCTAATCCCGACTACGAACCGATAAGCTGGAACTGATTATTTCTTTACGTTCTTACGTTTCTTAGGTTTTGTTGTGCCATATTTTTTCATTTCATAGTCTTCCTTTTTTTAAATCCTCGCTTCATATTAGCATACGCCTCTGGCGTAATCGTTGACTTTTTTTTGCTACGGCTAATACCTTTTTTCTTTCTTTGATTGATATTGTAATACAAACCTTTCATTGAGTTTACCTTTGTTTCCTTGCCACTTTTTTTGCTTTGTCGCTTAACTCTCCAAAATGAAATAACGATTCACTTTTTGCTGTGTGTGTAGCACCTGTGTGCAATTTACCGTCTTTCATTTTATGGGTCTTGCCTTTAAAAAGACTGCCCGTTTTTTTGTAATGGTTAACACCTTTCATACATCACCATTTTACACGATTAGCCCAATACGCAGCAGACATCCTACCACGCGCTATATTTTTACGATGCCTAGCTTTAAACGAACGTGAACGTGCCGTATTTTGTCTATCACCAGTTACACCTTGTTGCCCAAATCGAATAGTTTTTTGCTTGCCACCCTCACTAGCCACAACAACATGGCTTTTTGTTGGATGGTTTGGTGTGCGTTTAGGTTTGTTAACACCCGATACACCAATTCTTTTTAATAAACTTTTCTTTTCTGCCATTACATGATACCTTTACCAAGCATATTATCTCCTCTAGTGCTTGCCCCTTCGGGGGCTTTTTTATTGGTACTTGCCAAACCGTATCATTTTAGTTAATTCTTCTGCACGTTTACCAACCTGTGATGCCCACCTAGATTTCATAAACTCATCCGCAGCAAGGTGGTAATCTTTTTGCTCCATTGCTTTTAATGCGTTAGTAAACTTTCGTAATACTGTCTGTCCAAGATTAAAACTTATATCAATCATAGCATCTCTGCGTACATCATCAAGATTATTAAACCACTCGTATTCGTCCGATAACTCACCAATAACTCTGAATATATCATTCATTAACATCTGGTCTATCTCACCATCTGTAAGCCCTATGCCCGACTCTGATATATTGCGTCCAACACCTATTGTTTCAAATCCATTAGAGCATTTATAAACGTGACTTCTTACCCCTTCATGTCTACGCAGCATTATTTTTAATTGCATAAACCGTGTCATTTACCAACACCTTTTATTCGCTCATAACTTCTACCACCCGACAACCCCAACATACCCAAAAGAATTGGCATCATTACTGACGCATCAGCTTGAGGAATAACCACACCAAAGCCCGCTGCAATTGGCGATACTAAAAAATTGATTGCTAACGCAAGTACGCAAACATAGCCGCAAAGGGGTCTCCAAGACGCTTGAAACCAATTGCCTTTTGCATCCGCTTTTAACACTTCTATCTGCGCCATCATTATTTCTTGATGATGTCTTTCAGAAAGCGTGGCTATGTCATGGGCTAGCTTGGCNTTTTCGTCAGCNTCAGGAATAAACTTATCTAACAATNCTGCTACTGGGCCTATNAATGCTTGCAACATTTTAATCTCCTTTTGCTACTTCTAAAAAATCCATTACTGCTACAAGAATAGAAAACAAAGTAGCTGTAGCACCGCCCATCCATTTAAACCATTTCATTACTTGTTTAATAACCGCCTCATCTTCTTGTTTCTTTTTACGTTCTTCTGCGGCTCTTACTTTTTTACACTGACTTTGAAACTTTAACCAATCATCATATAGGTTAGGTCTGCCAGCATATATCATCCATTCCCTAATCCATTCTTCTTGCTTGCGAAGTTTCTCTAACTCCATAAAGTTTTGCAGTTCTGTCTTTCTTCCTTTCTTTTTACTGCGTCTTGCAATAATACTTTTACAATTAAAGTATGTAGCACAAGATTCGCTTACGTCATAAAACTCCCTGCCATTTTGCAAGGCTGATTTAATTGTAGCAAATGCTTGGTTTGCCTGTTGGATTTCTTCAAGCACACTATCGTCTGCTCATAAATGCTGTTGCCCCAAAATACGCAGCAACTATACTAGCTTGCGCTATATAAAATAAACCTAAAAGGTCAGACAATGCATTAACTCTTGTATCAGGCATAATTGGTAGCATTAAAAAAATAGAAAATATTATCATTGATAACATAGCTATCCATGCCATTTGTTTTTGTGAATCGGCTTTTTCTTCTCTTAGTTCTAGTTCTACCAGTTGTTGATGACGTTCTATTTCTTCGTCTGTTACTGTGCCATCTTGGTCTAAATCGTACTTTGCGTACTTACTGGTTTTTTGTAATTGTTTTGGCATATCCATCTACCTCCACTTTGTTAGGGTCAACAAAGGCTGGTCTACAAAACGCTAGGGCTGGCTTATAGTTTTCCTCTCTCTTTGTTAAAACTCTTGCTATGTGTACACATTGTTTTTGNTTAATAAAATAATTAGCAACACGCTCANTATCATCAGGCGTNAGCTGCACAATCAAAGCAAANACGATAATCTCCATTCACTNTANTTCNACCCATTCTTTNNNNGACTCATCCCANTNATANANNTTGTNATCATCAGGCATGGGGGTGGGGGGTTCCCAGATACAAGTGTCTTCATTAAGTGTCCAGCTTGGGTAAGGTTTAGGTGCGTAAAAAGCATCGCGTCCTGTGTCNTANGTNTATCCGATGCCAGCATAGTTTTTTCTTAAACCATCTTTACCTGATGGTTCATCAGAGTTAGCTTTGTAATGAACACCGCCTCTTGTGTTGTAAGATGTTTGTATCCATTTAACACCAGTTTCTTTCGGCAACGAATTAATATAATCTTGCTCCGCAACAATGACTTCAAGAACCTTTCGACTTTTTACTTTTGCAAAATGACTCATAAGCTATTCAACGTGAATGTTCCACTGCTTGTAAATGTATGATAGTAATACCCTCCTGAGGAAGTAATTGATCCACCAGAAGCTATTGCCGAATCAGATAGATAACGCAAAATAACAATGCCAGAGCCACCATTTTTTCCGTAATAATTAGCCCCAGCCCAGCCAGCCCCACCGCCCCCAGAACCAGTGTTAGCAGATGCCGCTGTTGCTTGTTGGGCCGTGTTTGAACCACCGACTGTTTTGTGAAAACCACCATTACCACCCCCAGCCGCGCCCGATCCAATAACTGCTGCTCCAGACGCAAATCCGTTGCCAGCANTGTTGTCTGCTCCACCACCTCCACCACCNGCATAACTTGTACCGAGAGATTTCCAGTCAGTTCCAGCACCTCCATTTCCACCNACTGGGCCAGTCCCAGAATTTGATGCGCTTCCATCTGATCCTACCGCTGATGAACCACCACCGCCTCCCATAGCGGTTGCAGGTTGAGTTACATAATTATCCGCATCACCACCATCATTTCCTTCTGACGGACTATGACTTCCAGCGTTTCCTGACCCACCAGTTCCGTTTGTTGAACCGTCATAGGCGTTGCCACCCGCTCCCCCGCCAGACCCACCGTTTCCACCATTCATGGCGTATACCCATCTGCCTCCAATGCCACCGCCAGAGGATGTAGTATTAGTTATTCCTGAACCTGTAATTGATGAATTTGATCCAGCAGCCCCGTCTGCGTTACTTGTAGCAGCAGCCCCACCAGCACCAATAGTTACCGTCCATGCTGCTCCGTTTAATTCTGTAGTTGCAGTCACTTCTCGAAATCCACCCGCNCCCCCGCCACCGCCAGCCAANGCCCCACCAGAACCNCCTCCAGCAACGACCATACANTCAATGTCATAAGTCACCGCACTAACCCCACCTCTGGGGATAGACGAAAAGATTGATGCGTTAAAGTGGGCTAACGTCATGCGATTAATGCAAAGATGTTACTTGCAGTTGTAGACGTAGACTTAACTCTCGTCACACCGCAGATAAAATAAAAATTATCAGGAACAGGTACAGTAATTGTGTCACCGTTTTTGGTAATAACAACAATGTTTCCTGCTGTTCCGATGTACAAACCAATAGCGGTATTTCCTGTTCCTACGTTGTCCGCGCCATCATTAGGGGTGACGCTTACCCATGTGCTAACAGCACCGTTTAAACTAGCTCCTACGCCCTCATATGGATTGCTCATTGCGTTGCCTCTCGTCTTAAAATTAATAGAACTTCTTTCACATCGTCTTTAGTTTCTTGCGTCACTTCTTCAATTCGCTCAGTCTTACTAGCAAGACGTATAACTTCATCTTCCAAGTTGTCTATTTTTTCTTCATGCTTTTCNANAGTTTCATGGTTGCGTTCAATGTCATCGGTATTGCTTGACGCAGTAGCACTAAGAGTTGCATAACTAAAGATTGTTGCTGCTGCTACCGTTGCAATAGGTAGCACATTGGTTAACATTTTTATGTCCATTTATTTAGCCACCCATCCTGTGTTAGATGCTCCAGATTCTTTAANGTANAANCACGTATTAGANCCACCNTTATTCCTNTGCCANACNCTNCCNATNCCAGCAGTCACCACACTNTCTGGCGTACCAGCACCNGANCCTTCNTAAAATATTGGGAATAAAGTGAAGTCTAGTTGCGTAATATTGTCAGTGCGATAGTTATCTTTAACTATGCCTGTTGATGCGTAAGTTTCTGCGGTCGCAGACTGCGCTATCCAATAAGTTTTATAACTGCTACCCACAACATTAGTAACCGTAATACCTTGCACTTGGTAGAAAGATACAACCCCTCTATTTGAGCTTGTATCACCCGACCCTTTTGTATCGTAAGTCTTGATGTTGTCGATTATTACTCCGACCGAATCTTGTGCGTACACGCCAGCTTGGTACGTTTCATAAAACATACAATTGGCAACAGTGATTGAACGGCTATCAAATATCTCTACACCATAGCTTTTAGCCTGTTTAACAGTAAGGTTGTTCAGAATAATATTGCCCGTTCTGTGCAACTCTACTGCATCAATCTCATTTGTATCTGTTAAGAAATTATTAACATTAATATCATGCAAGCAATACCTAACGACTGGCGTACCACCTGAGTTGCCCACAGGAGCATCCTCAGAAATAAACTTGATGTTGTTTCCGCTGAGAGAATAGATTGGGAATGAACCGTTAAACCCTGCGGCTGATGCACCATCAATATTTATCCAACCATCTGTGGTAAATAACGTGCCGCTTACGGCTTCGCCTAAGTCAACTGTTACCATCCTCACCGTAACATTGGCTGTACCAGTTGGCGCAACATTTATTGTCTCATCTGCTGCGGTAACATTAGCCGCTGCCCTAGTCCAACTCACTGTGTTTTCTGCGCGTAACCCATACCCACAGTTAATCGCCTTACAGTTTGCTAGTGATGAATTTCGTTGTGGCGCGTGTAAACGAAAACCCATGTTTGAGCAATTTAATGCTTCGCAGTTTGTAACTAGCGCACCAGCGTTATAGGCTAAAGAAAAACCATTGCCAAATGAATTGCCATTTGCTGTGCAGTTAGTCATTTTAATCTGCGGTGCAAGACAGTAAAACCCGTTATCGTAATTCCAATCGTGCGCTTCACATCCATCAAGAATGACATTAGAAGCACCAATGTAATAGCCTGTCGCACTAGCATTAACTGCATTATCCGTTAACATCGTGTAGTCACATGCTATTGACATTCCTCGCGGTGTTCCAACATTTACATCTGTGTTATTCCAGCTATCCGCATTAAATACAGTGCAATTCTCAATTCTGTTTTGCTCAAGATTAGTAAACCCTGTTCGCGTTCCATCAAACACAAAACCTGACCAACCGTCTTTAAAGTAACAATTCTTTATCTGGCTTCTTGTAGCGTATTTAAAATAAATACCACCAATACCTTTATTAGTAGATGTTACTGAGCCAGCCGCAATAGCCGCTGACCGTTTACCATGGAAGCCAATATTCTCAACTATCATAGAATCATTGCCGCTTGCTGCATTATCTTGATAGGCTTGGTTAATCAGGATTGACGTATTCAATGTTGTAAGTGTTACTGCTGCGTCATCACCACCTTCTTTAAGAATGGATGCTTCAACACCATCACCAAAGAAATGTGTAGATGATTTGATTCTCAGCGAAGTGTCAATTCGGTAAGTTCCTGCTGGAAGATATACACGCCCTGCTTGGTCTAGTGCTAATTGAATAGCAGCACTATCATCAGTTGTACCGTTTCCTACCGCACCAAAATCTTTAACATTAGCTGGTGCGCCAAAAATCATCCTGTTATGTGCTTCTGTTAGTGCCATAACTTAGCTTCCCAAGGTTGGTTTTTTGTCTGGAAAATCAGCGGTGCTGGGCCAATCCCTTAATTCTTGACGGTATGTTTTTAGCTTGTCTTTGTCAGGATAATCATCGACAAGATAAAGCGTATCCGTTCTATCAAGTTCAGCATTTCTCCAGCTTCTTGCTTCTTGCTGTTTTTGCTCTGCTATGTCTTTTGACGAAAGTGTTGGAGGTTCAACTTTTTCAATTATCTTATCTGCATAAATCTTTTTAAAAAACTCAAGGTCACCTTTAGCAGCAGGGTTAATTACTGTCCCATCACTTTCTTTTATTAAATATGCTGACATTTTTTTCTCCTATGAAACGGTCAAGTATTGAATAATCACAATACCATCGCCTCCGTTGCCGCCAATAGAAGTAGGCGGCTTGTTACTATCTGAGTAAGCACCTCCACCGCCTCCTCCAATACCACCAAAACCAGCCATTTGCTCGGCATAATATCCATTCCTAGTATGGACACCGCCCCCTCCAGCAAACATTTCGCCATTTTCACCTCTCATTGGCCCAGTTTCTTCTCCACCACTTCTTTCAAAAGTTGTTTTGCCGCCTCGTCCACCACCACTTAAAACTCCGTAAGATGGAGACATAAAAGGCGATTGCACATCTGAACTTCCTGCATAATTATTAGCTGCACTTTCACCGTTAGCGTATATACCTACTGCGCCACCACATCCACCTGACGTTAAACTTCCTGCTCCTCCTGTGCGATTAACATCTCCACCAGAAGCGGTGCCTCCAGTACCAGCAGCACTTCCTGACCCTCCAGTGCCACCATTTGCAGTTAAAGAGCTAGAACCATCTGTTGCAGTTGTATTTCCTCCGTTGCCTCCAGTGGCATTTCCACTTCCAAGCCCACCAGCACCAACAGCAATAGTCCAGTTTGTACCTGTGCTTAAAGTTACACTTTTCTTTGAGTATCCGCCTGCACCTCCGCCTCCAGCATTTCCTGACCCTCCATTACCGTCTCCAGCCCCCCCTGCGCCAATACAATGAATTACAGCTGTACCATTAGCCGGAGGAGTCCATGTCTGTGAATATGTGATTGGTATTTGCCAAAGATTACTTGGTGCTGCTCCTCCTAAAACTGCCATTATTCAATCTCCTTTAAAGACTTGCCCAACCGATTGTATCGTCCACGTAAACCAGCTGTACGGCATTACCAGAAGGCAATGTTCCGTCCGATGCTGCTGAATCGATTGGGCTAGAATTTCTAGCAACTGTAACCGTAGCTGCTCCAACATTTTTGATAATTACTGTATTGCCAACATTACCGCCAGCAACATTGGCTGTTGGTAACGTGACGGTAAAAGGTGTGCTTGCGTGATTGCAGATAATCTGGTCTTTGTTTACTAATTGATAGGTTGTAGTTTTAACAGCCCACTCGTTATATGCCCCACCCACGGTAGCAAATCCAAGCGTTCCAGAAGCATCTGTAGTTTGTAAAACCTGACCAGACGAACCAACTGCTGCTGGTAGCGTTAGTGTATAAGATGTAGTCGTTGCAGCGGCCTGTAATGCTGCGTACTGTCCTCCAGATGAATCTTGNAGTCTTAGGTCACCTTGGGCCGTAATNTCTACCTGACCNGATGNAACAGTTGTTGCTGTAACATTGGTAAATGACGGTGATGCATCTACATTAACCGTAACATTCCCTGACGTACCACCACCGTTGAGGTTCGTACCAGCCGTAACGCCTGATATACCTTCTAGCGTTGTGACGTTGCCAATAAACTTTCGGACTTCAATACCTGAGTTTAAAGGTGGTGCTTCCGTAAAGGTTAAAGTTGTTCCCGATACAGAGTAAGTTGCTACCGCTTGCATTACGCCATCTATAGCAATTTGCAAATATTCTTTAGCCGTAATCGTGTCAGTTAACGTAAACGCTGTAGTTGCTCCATCACCTGTAAAGGTATCAATGTTTAAAACTGTAAACGTGCCACTAACCCCAGAATAGGCAACCGCTTCTACAGCACCAGTCGATGTAAAGCCAGCTAACTTACCAGCCCTATCTGCTGCTTTAGGCAACTCCATACTAATTGTATTTANATCAGCTAGTGGTCTTCTTATAGACCGTTGCCCATTTGTCTGTTCTTCCTGTAACGCTATGTATAGTTTGTCAAAGTCACCATTTACATCTAATGCTAAAAAGTCACCACTGTTTTGATAGTTGGTTGTTCTAGCAATTGGCATATCTAAATAAATAGAAATGACATCACCAGTTGTTGCACCAACTACAAGCGTTACATTACCGCCATAGCTTCCTATTCCAGATAGTGTATAATCATTACTACCACCTAGCGTTANCGTTGTNCCATTCTTTAATACAACAATNTCTGACTCAGCTAGAGCAGTAAACGTATAGGCAAAGACCGTCTGACCGCTAGTAGCGGTGTAGTCGTTCCTTGTAGTTGCGGCTGTAACTGTCATGTTATTACCTCAATTATCTTGATTATATCACTCATATTTCTCTAAAGTCTTCAAAAACTTCTCGTTGGCGTTAGTCGTTAATCTAAATATTTGCTGGTCTATACGTGCCAATGCATCACGTTTTTGATTAGCTGACATGGTTAAATGTTCGTAAATTTTGTTGCGCCTTTGATTTAACGATTTAAGCTGCTTGCGTGTTGCAAGGATTGTTCTATGCGTTCTGAACATAATTATGTTTTTTTCTTTAAACGCTTTTCGTTTTTTAGGTGTGGTTAATTTTGCATAGCCGCTTTTAAATTGTTGCGCTTCTTTCGCTAAATCGTAAAACTCTGTTGTAGCATTTGCCCTGTTGCCCGTAGGGTCTGACATTGTAAACGCNCTTATCAATGGCGCATCTCTGTCAAAGCCACCTATTTGCTTGACACTTGGTTTTGCTGCTAGGCGCTCATTATTATAATCACGCACTTGCTCTAATATAAAATCTCCTGCGTCAGTTAAATAATAAGCTGATGTTGCAAATGTTCCTCTCAGCAAATGATCTACTTCTGCTGGTGCTACCTCAAATTTTTCGCCAATAAACTTTGCTGTTTCTGATGTTGTTTTCGTTACCCTCATTTCTGGGGGTAAATTTTCCATCCATTGCGGATAAATATTTTGTTGCCTAAAAAAGTCATAATTAGCCTGTTGTTCAATAACGGTTTGTAGCAATGGCGGCAATATACTTTGAGCGTCATATACTGGGCTTACTGATTTAGCCATACTTGCAAACATTTCAGACAACGGTTTTTGTAATTCGCTTTTGCCTTCTGTGTAATCCCATATCATTAGCCTTTCTATTGCACTTCCAAACATATAACCAATAGTAAATGGTTTAGGGTATCGCACCCAGACATCATCTACTTTAACGCAATAAAACAAATCTTTCTGAAATTGAGGAATGTTTAAATATTCTTCCCTATCGTCCTCTGACGCACCATACAAATATGACATAGTAATAACCATCTGTGGCACTGTTACGGTAGCCGTACCCCACATAATTAACGTTTTAGGATTTGATTTGGCAAATCTCAATAATTTGTCGGTTCCTTGTAACGCTGCATTAAAAAAGGGTAGATATTTATTAAATTGTTTTGATAATGTGCCACCTCTTGCAAAGTCAATTGACACATCTCTAGCTTCAAATGCTGCCCGTTGATCGGTTTTGCCTTTGCGTTTTGCAGCATTAAATACTGCTATTCGGACACCCTGCTCTATAACCATGCTCATATCATTAGGCAAATTGATTGGGTTTTTNAAATATCGCAATAACTTGCCTTCTTTAGAAATAAGTTCTTTATAGGCTTGTTTCATTCCGTCATCAGTAAGATACATTTTATTATTAAATGCACCGCCCGATTCTTCCCATTGTTTATACAACTCGTCTTTTTTAATTCGTGATAACAAACCTCGCGGAATGTCCATAATTCTCATATCAGACTGTATAAACGCGCCATGCACATCACGCAAAAAGTTTCGCGCCATAAACTCAGGTACTATCGTTGCGCCTGTTCTGAGTATTTCTGCTGGTTTTCTTGCGGCTGCTTCTAACAACCACATTAGACCTGTTAATTCTTGCGTTGATACATTTTCAAATGCTTTNGCTAAATGTTTATTTACTTTGTAAAACTTGTTTTGCCCATCCACTTTTACCCGTATTAACTGAGGGCTTTGCACTTCTGCTGGCTGCGTGATTGCTTCGTCACCTTTTTTCATTGTTCGCATACGGGGACGAGATGTTTCTACAAACTCTGGAACATAATCTGCTAAAGCAATAATTTGTTGAGCAATACGGTTTTGAAAAGACAAATCGGTTATTGCAAATACGTTTTTCATTATTGATTCAATAGGGTCTTTTATATCTAACTCTGAACCTTTTATTGGTTTTAATACTGTCTTTTCGCTTTTGTTTGCGAATGTTGTTGATGTGTCTCTAAAGCCATCTTCTTCAAACAACGCCTCACCATCTTCAGTCAAACGTATTCTATTAAATGGAACATAATTTTTATTTTCAGACGTAATGGTGTCAAACGTTTCTTGCGATATAAGACCGCTAGACAACATTTGCTCTAAGATTCGTGTCTGGTAATCGTAAATGCGCTGCGCTGCAAACTCTAATTGCTGTAATTTATCGCCATACTTTTGCTGCAAACGAGCTAAATCTTGTGCTGTCTTTTCTTTTTGTTCATCGCTAATTTCTATTTTTGGCTTGCCATCAGCATCTTTTCTTTCTGCTAACTCAATGTATCGCTGTGCTATAAGGTAATCGTTTAAGTCTTTTTTTCGGGCTTCTTTGTTTGGCTCTACGCCCATTACCTGAGAATCCCAATCATCAAGTATTGTTTTTAATCCTTCACCCGTTTCTATTACGTTTCCATCTTCATCAAATTTAACCGTTCTATACTCGATAGACTGTTTAGCCATTCCTGTTACGCCACGCCACACCCTTACCGTTGTTTCTAACGTAGTGTTTGCGCCACGGCTTGTTGCTAATTTTGCAAGATCAACAATAGCCCCTAAGTCATCAAACCACTGATAGTACCAACCTTTAAATGTGCTTTGTTCTTCCGCTATAGGCGGTGGTTCGGTGATGGCTTCTTGTTGTGTGTTTTGCTCTGGTGTGCCTGTTAACTGTAATGTATCAAACATTAAATCCCGAATTTCATTTTGCTCGACCTCAACCGTTTCGTCTGAAACAATAGTAGCAACAGGCGCATCTACTGGTTTATCCGTTTTAACAAATTTATATCGACCATTTTTAATAGATACAACTTGACCGCTATCAATAAGCGGTTTTAACGCTTTTACTGTCGGATTGTATCCAATACGCAACTCTAATTGAATATCAGACAAAGTAAACTCCCCAAATTTTTCCGCTGCTATTCTTGCTTTTAGGGGAAGCCCGAAAAAAAGAGTTGTTTCATCTGATGTTTTTGGAGACTCTGTGATCTCAACATCTTCTGGCTCGATAACTGCTCCATCTGAATCTACTTCCTGATCTAAAACGGCTTGTGCTTCTGGTGTTATTTCGCCCGTGTCTATTTCTTGAATTGTTGTACCATCTACCTCCAGCGCTTCATTTGCTAAATCCTCTGTTTGTTGTTCTGATAAACTTCTTAATATATTTTCTGCTTGTTCCGTTGTCATGTTGGTTTTTTGAAGTTGATTAGCAACAATATTTGTTGCGGCACTTGTACCGCGCATTGTAGTAATTAACCCAGCTTCTAATAATAACTGCTCTGCGTCAGGCACAATACCATCCAGCACATCTTGAACCGTGTAGCCGTCTTTAAGCGCTAAATCTACAGACTCACGCAAGATATCTGCAATTCGTTCTTCCCCTAATTCAAGCAACATACCATTCCAACCCACCTGACTTAACATTTTTGTCATAGTCGCGTTAGGTTGTATTGCTTTATAGGCTTTTAATAAATTAATTTTAAGATTGTCAGGCAGTTTGTCGGCTAGTATTACTGTGCTATTGGCTAGTTTTTGCTTAAACCCTTGAGTAACACCTGATTTAGATAGTTTGTTGGCTATTGCAAACCCTGATAACTCTGCGGCTACTTCTGAGCTAACATAACCAAATGCCCTCATTGCGCTGATTGCTTGGTTTTCTTTGTTGGCATTAACAATCCACTGTCCTTTGTCGGTTATTTCCCACTCACCATTAAGACGAATATTTTGATATTGTTTGTATCCTTGCCCATACGGAGTTCCTGCAAGTGCAGCAGCTTGCAACGCACCACGCTTAATTAACTCTTTCCCTGTGGTTTCAATACCTAGTTCAACAGCTTCTTGTCCTGTCGCTGCTAATACTTTACCAGCACCAAATCCTGTTAATGCAAACTCGCCTAAAAACGCTGGTATTTCTTGCCCAAAATAACGAAACTTTCCACCAAAGGTAAAGCCTCTTGCTTGCATTTCAAGCATTTGTTTGAAATATTCTTCAAGCTGCTGTCGGTCTTGTGGTGTTACTTCTTGATTGTTTTTAAGTTTTAATGACGTTGCTAAAATATTAGCTGCCCTAATGCCTTCTTCACCTGTACTTATAAACGGTACTTTAAAACCACCAACCGTTGTGCTATTTGTGTATTCGCCTACTTCTCCCCATGTAATAGGATTGTCTATCAATGCGTTGGCTTTGTCACTTCCAAACATTTTTGCATACATCTTACGTGCATCGTCTTGCTGTTTTTGTCTGTCTTTTACAATGTCTGCTGCTTCTTTATTTTTTACTTGATCGGTAGCAGCTCTGTTAATAACATTTTGGTTTTGTTGTATAACAGGTGGGGGTGTTAATTTAGGCGTTTTAATTGGTGGTGCAGCTTCCGTTGGCATTTTACTGTCTAGTTGAGAAAACAAAAACTCAATATCTTCGCCTGTCGGGGGCACATCCCCTTCAACATCTAGGGTTCTGCCTTGATCGTCTGTAAGGCGATATGTTGGCATTATTCAGCCACTGTTTTTACTGTGTACGTGTTGCCACTTGGCGCTACGCGTGTTACTACCTTTGATTCGTCAGACTCCTCGTTTCCTCTAAGCGTCTCTCTTAATTCGTTTCTTTTTACGTCCGTTTCTGCTTCACGCTCTGTGCGCTGTTCTTCTAAAACCGCTAGTCTTTGTTCAGGGCGCTTTACGCCAAAAACGCCTGTGGTTTTTACTTGTTCTTCTTCTGGAAATTGTAGTAATACAAACTCCTCAATCAATTTATTGTTTTTGTCTTCATCTAACTCTTGTTGATTAATAAGTTGTCGATATAAAATTTGGTTATATAAATTTGAAAGTGCTTTGTCCCTATTTTCTGTGTCCATTGAAATTTCGTCTTTAGCCGTATAATACTCATTAAACGTGTTTACCAAAATTTGCGATTTATCTGTTGGATCAAGGTTTTGGTTTTGAATAATCTTTACCCCATCCTCAAAGGTTGAACCAAATTGCATTAACGCTCCAGCTTTTTTAGCTGCTGTTAATGTTGTTAATTGATTATATAATTTATATCGTTGGTCTGACGTAATTCCCTCCCTTGTTAAAATGTCTTTTTCTATTACTTGTACGTTTTTTAAATATTCCTCACTATCAAAACTAAGTTCGTAGTCTGAATTAACCAATGCAATAGCGCTTAAAATTTCTCCTGCAACAAGCGAATTATTTTCTAGGTTAGATTGATCGTATTTTCTGCTTAAATACGTTTGCAAATTGCTTTTTTGCTGGGGTGTTATTTGTTGGTTAAACAACATTCTGTCTAAATAATCTTGCTGTTCACTAAAGGTTTGTAACTCACTTATATCGCCATCACCTAACAAAACATTGCTAATCAGGCCATCATAAGTTGCTTGGTTAGCTAGTCGGTCTTCTAATCTAGTTTTGTCTAGTTCTCGTTTTCGTTCTGTTTCATATCGCGTTAATCTTTCCTCCATTTGTTTTGTAATATCAGCCGTTTGTTCTTTAGTCACAGGAATCGTACTGTCATCGCCTTTTAAGTTATCCTGCATTTGTTCTGTAAATCGCACTTTTTTGCGTTNAGCAATAACCGCTTTCGCACGTTGTATCATATCCGCTTCTGTTTCATCGCCTTGCGGTTGTAATTGTTTTTCAAACTCTGCTATCTGGGTAACCGAATAAGCATCAAAATTAAAGTTGTCTATAACGGCTTGCGCTGTTCCTTTCTTTATATAACCAAGCCCTTCATACAGTCTAATGTCTTCTAAAGGGCCGTCAGTGTTCCACGCGCCAGTTTCAGCATTCCATCCCAGTAGTCCTAATGCTTGTGCTGTTTCGCCGTTTCTTACAGCTTCTTCTATAGCTGTCCTTCGCTCTCCCAAATTTTCTAGTGCTGACGCAGCAGCCTTTTTTTCTGTTTCAGTGCGTTGTTTGTTAAAAATTGTTGAATATTTCTGTTCTTTAGCAAGGTACAACGTTTGTTGTATAGACGGTTGTAACTCAGGCGGTATGTTTGCCGTTAAAGCGTCTAGTGCTATTTGTGTGTTTTGCTCAAACGCTTGAGAATCTCTGTCATACTTTCTTGCATTGTCATTAATTATTTTAAACGCATCGGCTGTTACACCATTAACATACTCACTTTCTACAACGCGATTAAATTGTTCTGCACCCCAGAGAAACGCATTGCGCTTTTCAATAGTGTCATACGTTGTTTTTCCTGATTCATCTATTGTTTTAGCCTTTTGAACCGCTGCAACAGCGTCTTTTCGGGCGTTGCTGTTTGCATTAGCTTGACCAATGCTAACTGCTAGTTCCCCTACTTCATCGGCTCGACCCACAATAGCTTTCAATCTATCTGCTGCTGATGTGTCTACACCTGTCGGTTGGAATCGACCAAAAAACTGTATTGGCTCTCTTGCCATAGTTGTGTCCTATTTTTTCACAAAGTTCTTAAACGCTTCACCAACGGTAGGGTTTGAGCCTAATTGCGTAGCCCCTTTTAGCAAGGTAGATTGTGCTTGAATATTCGCTGTTTGTCTTGCCATTACTCCTTGCCTTCGCAACTGATCGCGTTTTAATCGGTCACTTAATTTAATTATCCCTTCACTTAAACTAATGTTTTCGGCTGATGACAAAGCAATTGATGCTGGTGTTCCTTCCGCTGCAATTCCACTTCTTGCCAACGCTTCTGCATTTGCCGCTAAAAGACGGTTACGTTCTTGAGTGCGTTTTAATTCTTCTGCTTGTGCAGCAATGCGTTCTTCTTCCGCTTGTCTTCTAAATTCGGCTTCTTGAGCCTTTCCCATAGCTCGTTGACCTTGATAGCCTTGATATGTTGAGGCTACCGTTAACGCTGCAACTACCCACCCTATAGGCCCCATTTAAACTACTCCTATGATGATTCCACTTCGTATTCAATTGCTTGTATTTGAAAGGGCATTGAATTAGGTACAGTAATAACAGGCACTACATTAATGCCCCATCCATTGCCGCCATTGTTGTCTTGTATAACATCTGTGCGTGGTGTAATAACTGTTCCAACAGGACTTGTTGCTGCAAGACTAAACTGCCTATTAGGAACAGGATTACCATCAATGTAAATGCCAGCACTTTCATAAACACGCAAATTCATACGACAAATCTTTTTCTCTCGCATTACATTGTCACCACTACCTATGGTGGTATTTATAGGCATAGGCTCAATTGTTGGTGTAAATGGAAACCCTACTTCAACACAATCTATGCCTGTAATTTCATCGTTAGTTAATGTTATCTCTCCATTGGATACTGTTTTTTCACCAATGTTTACTCGACCTACAATAACACCATCTGTGGTTTTACCACCAACTACTTGTAGCTTACAACCGTTATAAATATCTAATGTTGTAATAGTATTTAAACTGCTATCTTGAAAATATGCACCATCAAGCATACGGTCATAATTCCACTTTTCTATATTCCATCGATACCCTGCACCTGTTTGGAATCGTTTAGCAACCTGATACATTTCGTTTTGCACTACTACACAACTTTGTATAGCCGATGTGTTAGTTGCATCATCTATATTTGCTGCCGCTTTTACTGACGTAAACCCATTTATATCTTGCGAACGAACCGTGTTTAATATAGACGCTGTACCATCTGTATTGACTATAAATACCCAATTAGCATCCTCTGATGACGTACCTGACAACACCGATATGTCTACAGGCGTTTTTATTAAATGGCTAGACAGAACGCTTATATCTTCTGATGTATATGCATCCTCATTAAAACTAAACACATACTGTCGGATAGACTGACCGTTTTGATCTACAAATAATGACGCACCGTCCGTTGATATTATTTCTACTGGCAATGAACCATGCTGCGTTTGACTTACAATAGACACGGTACTGGGTGTATTATTTTCTACAACAAACTCTGCTCCTCTTGTAAATACTTGCAACCCTCTATCAGAGTTTATATTTACAATTGATGTAAGGTTTTTAGATGTAAGCGTAAGAAACATTCCTTCATCATCTGCACCATCTTCAAAAAAGAAATCAAAAAACGACCCTGACTTAGACGCAAACAAACTTTGTGTTTTAGACTTAGTGCCACCTAACCACAAACGTCCAGAATGAAACGCGCCCATTTTTGGATAACCGCGTGTTGTTGACCATACATCTTCTTTACGTGGCGAACCATTTGCTGTTTTTACAAACGCTAATGTTTTACTAGCTGTACCCGATGTAGGAAACCCCGAATACAATTCAAAATCTTTTGTTGATTCCCCAGAAATTGTTATATCAAATATTGCGCTACTAACATAAGTTACCGTAACACCTGTTTCACCAAATACAGGCATTTCTTGTAGATTTTTTTGCAAATTAAAAACAGTTGAATTTTGTTGGTCTGCTCCAGCTACACCAGCAAATGTAATGTTTTTGCTTAATACACCTTCAATATCTATTTGATAAGTATCCCCTGCAACAAAACTATTAAACGTTAATCGCTGCACATCATCAACAGGCGTAGGGCTTTGGCTATCGTTATAATCGTATTGTGGGACGTTTAGGTACGGAATGTCATCCAGAGCAAACGAATCATAATTAGAACTACCATCATTTATAATTCGTTTAGATGCATGGTTTTCGTGAAACAACAACATAACCTGTTCGGTTTGACAATGGCGTACATCCATTATCTCTGTTTCTGTGTAGTCCATAATTAAATCAGCACTATGTAGCGTAGTATTACCACACAAATAAATTGCCATATTACCTTCTGTCAACACACATAAATATTGACGGTCATGTTCAACAGCAAAATCAAACATTTTTACTGCATTAGTTGTTTCAGTGCCAATAGCTTTTTCAGTTTGCAAATTAAACTCTGCAAGGTTTATTGTTTGTGAGCCTAAATCACCTGTACTATCACCAGACCTTACTAACCGCCAATATCGTTTAGCTAACGTGACACGTTTTCTAAATGTTTTTTCAGTGTTGTTTACAGCAAACTCTTGCGCTGTAGTCCAAGCTGCATTATCTGTTGAATATTGCAATTTAAGATTACACACCGTTGCTGATACAGTAACCGTTTTAATCTTACGTATATCTAAAAACAATATTTCTGTCGTTGTTGACGTAATATCATAATGCGCTACAACAAAATCAGGTTGACCAGATGTGCCACCTGTACCTATTACATTCGTTGTTGTGTTAGTCGCTAGATTACCATCGTTAATATTACCAGCCGTACCACCACTAGGCATTGTAGGGGTTGTAGTATTGCGTATAAGCGGCAATATACCTTCGCCTACTACGGACGTACCAGCCCTGCGTTTTAAACCGCCCTGCGGCACAATAACAACATTTTCTGCTGTAGAGCATCCTGCGTAATATTGGTTTAAATCAGTACGACCTTTTAACAACGGTGACAATTCACCGCTGGCAAAGCTAGTTTGTATAAATCTTGACTTAGCCATTTAGCGCCTCACGGCAATAAACGGTTGGCTTCTCAGTGGTTCGGTAGGATGTTGCTGGGAGTCAGTAAATCGGGCCATACGGGATGCGTTTATATACTTTCCTGCATTGTCTTCTGCTGATGCCGCACTGTCTCTAATAGACGTAGCAAAGTCCATTGCCAGTGCATATTCAATCATTTTAGCAAAATAAACAGGAAACTCGCCTTCTGGCACATTAGCTGTGTAATCAATATACAACGACCCAGTATAGTTACAGTACAATTTATCGCTGTAAATTTGATACGGTATTGCTTGATTTACATTTATGAGGGTAAGCAAGTCTGTTGGCAACTGATAAATCTGTCGCCATTCGTGACCTATTGGTGTGTCAACCGTTAGTGCTAATTGCGCCTTACGCCTAGCAAACCCCCATCTAAACTTAGACAGTTCGTTTTGCACAATGTTATCGTAAAGGTTATTAGCAACCGTTTCTGCGCGAGAGTTTCCACTCAAAGAAGTGACAGGCAAATCACCAATCAATATAAGTGCATTGGAGATAAGTTTTATCTTCTCTGCCATTAGAAGCCTCTTTAGAAAGGGGGCGTAAGCCCCCGATCTTTAAGCAGTTATAACTACGCCAGCACCCATAACGACTGTCGTGCCGTTGTTGGATTCGACATAACTAATACGTCCAGTTGGCGTACTTCCAGTTGTACCAATGATAATCATTGCATCGCCAGCGTTTAACTCATCTTTCGCACTAGCAAAGTAATTAGTATCAGCAGTAACAGCCGATGTAGCATCATTCGTTGAATATTGCCACGTTGCACCACCTGTACCAGAACCACCAATTCGGCATAAGCCATCTCTTGAAAAAGCCATGATTTGCCTCCTATGCGGTCTGCGTATATTGGACTTTAACTAAACCACCTTCATCGCGCACAACAGCACCAGCTTTTAATGCTCCGTTACACAACCATGAAGTTCGTTCAGCAATCCAGTTAACTTCAGTCTTCATGTCGATACCAATCGCAAGCCCTACGGCTGGACGTTGGAAAAACCATGAATCCACTACGTTAGCTGCGACCGTCAAACCGCCTTCTGTTCTGTCTTCAAGAATAATAAATTTAAAACCAACTAATGTGTCGATTTCTCCTGAGACAAGAGCTTTAACAGCTTGAAAATCTACAGACGTTGCAGTGGTGTCATTTAGAAGACCACTTAAACCAAGCGCATTAACCGCAGCAAAAAGTTCCGTATTTGGAACCCCTTGATTACGCAATTCTACTTGGGCTTTGATGATTTTAGCCATATTGAGATTAGTTCCTGCACCACCGACTGCTGTACCAACAGTGCTGGTCAATGGCGTAGACGCATCCATAGCATCGATAACTAACTGGTCACATCTTCGACCCAAAGCACCAGCAATAGTATTTGCTAGTTCTTGCTTTTCGTCAAAGTTGACATCTTTCGCATCGAACATATCAGTATATTCGGGTGCGTTCCAGTTAGTTAATGTTGCTGTTTTAAACTCATGCGTCACATCCATTGGTGTTACCAAGTCAGATGTAGACTTTTGGTTAGCAAGACCTTTACCCATACGGCGAAATTTGTATGTGTCACCAATCACATTGTTGCGCTGAGTAACCGCTGGCTTGAGCATACCCATGCCTTGATAAGCCTGTTTTACCATGCTATCAAATTCGGTTACGGCAACACTTGACAGTGTTTTACTCATAACAATCCCCTGAAAAGGTTTCAGTTAAAAAAAGTTTTTTTCAAGGTTTTTGCTAAGTATCCCAGTAATGAGGTTAGCTACCAACCTAAATTACTGGGCGAAGAATCGGTATCCAGTTTGCCGATTATAACTTAAAAAATAGCAGTATCAACCAATTATTTGTACATTTGGCACATTTCCACCGTATTCCTGCATCATGCGCTGTACTTTTTGCTCATGCGCCTGACTGACAGAGCGTAACATTTGCCCATCATCCGTCTTTTTAAACATCTCAGCTTCAATGTCTTCCCATGTAATTCCTGTAGGGCTTTCACCACCCTCTATTGGTAGTCGTGCTGGAGCCATTGCTTCTTTACACAACTCCACAAGCTCGATGTTTTCAGCCGTTTTAACTAACTCTCTAGCTCTTTCATACTTTTCTGATGACAAGTTGTTACGCAAAAACCCTTCTGCTATTTTTACTCGTTGCCCTGCGTCATTGCCTAGTTTGGCAAACTCTTCTTCTTGGCTAACTTCTTCGGCTATTTGCGATTGTGTTAATAACAACTCCCACGCTTCATCATGCGCTTCTTGTGACATATTTGTTTTATCCGCAAACTGCCCCAACGCCTCGTACAATGCATCTTCTTCCATAGCGTTATCTGGCCTTTCATAACCGTCTTTTGGTTTGCCAGTAAAACCACCAAACTTTGACAACAACTCAGGATACGCTTTAGCTTGTTCTGCAACAGACTTGTATTTATCAGCCTTATACCACTCTGGAATATCGCCTGTTCCTTTAACCCCTTCGCTTAAATAATATTCACCCTCTCCTAGTTCTGGTGCTGCCTGACCTAGCAGAGTATCGCTTTGTTCTGTCGTTTCGACAGCTTCTTCAACGGTCTGCTCTTCCATAGTTTACTCCCAAGGTAAATGAATAATCTTTCGGTGTTTTCCTAACGGTTGATGCTTTAACATAATTTCACACAATCGTCTTTTGCCGTTTTTAACCGCAAGCATATTGACATCAATCCATTCGACATGAACATCTTTTTGATAACAGCGAAATGCTCTAAACTTATGCACATATTCAAACTTATCAAACTTGTATTCATTGGCTAATAACTCTAACCAATCATAATCAAACCCTATAGATTCCAAATAATCGGGTTTGTATGTAGCACTTTCATCAGGAAATATTGTTTCAACGGTTTTTTTCTTTCTTCGCTTTGTTTCCGTCATAGTATTTCAGCCTGTTGTAGTTGATTAGCAATAAATTTAACCACGCCTGTTTCTCCATTGTGGTAAGCCGCTTCATAGTTAACGTTATCGCTTCCGAAACTTGTATCGTTATTCCATAAGAATCGTTTGGTCAGGTCTTCTAATACCCTTTCGCCATCTTTTGATTGGAATGTGCGATGATATGCTTGCGCTAATTCAGCCGCTTCCCTGCGTCTTTCTGCGTTTTGATTGTTTGCCCCTTGTGAATCTAAAGAGGTCTTATCAATGTCTGTCCATGTCATTGCATTTGCATTGGTTGTTGTGCTGATTCTGTTCCAGCTTGCGTAGCTTCTGCCCCTGCTTGTATAACAGCCGCTTTTTCTGCTGGCCCTCTTACTAATTCTGCTGGCATACCTGTTTTTTGTGCCGCCCATGTGCCAAAGTCTTCTGTCTTAAATGCCATCATCGCCTGATCTGGCCCTGCGGTTTGCAATACAAATGCAACCGCTTGTTGAACTGATAGCAAATCCTCCCCATCCTGCGCTTTTGCCAATGGTGAAAGAAATTTTAATTCAACATCGCGCCCATCTAGCTGCAACGGTCTTATTAATCCTCTGCGCGATAGGATAAATACACAACGTTTAATAATAGGAATAAGAACTTCTGTCTGTAATCGACCAAACGCACTACCAATTCGTTTTGCTAACTCTCGTGATTCTAACGCTACTTCTGTAGCTGAACGAACTGGCCCTGTCGGATCACGCAAATCGTTAAATAATGTTTTTTTGATAGACGTTTGCAGTTCATTAATCTCAAATTGCGCCAAACTTAAATTAGTTCCTGTGTCTAATCGCTGAATAGACGGATTATTTGTGTTGTTAGAACCAACTGGAATAACAATGCCAGCCGATATTTCAATATTGTATGGATTAGTTACACCGTCATCCGTAGCTGTATACATTCCTGCTAAATCAATTGCCGCTTTCTGTAAAACAAACTCTTTTGCTTTGTTTAATGAGCGAACATCAGGCAATGCCTGTAGTGCTGGGCCTCTACCTCTGATTTCACCTGATACTTTTGAGTATCGCCCTGTCACCCAAGGTGATGAGGTTCCATAATCTTGCGTCCAACTAATGTGGTCTTCGTCTTTGAGCCATACACACCCGTAATACGTCTTGGTTTCGGGCATATACACCACACCTTCTGCAACTTCAACGTCATCATTAGGTGAGTTTTTAATTAATTCAGCGCATTTTTGTGATGGTTTAAAACCAACCCAGTGCCGTTCTAGGTTTCTGGCCTTTAATTTAAACCTTCGCCAGTGTGTTTCAATGCTTCCAAACGGGCCTTCTTCATACGCTAAACCTTTTTGCGGAATAGCGTTAAATACCAAAGGCATATTATCGTCATCTTCTTCATCAACCCTTAACGTGCCTGTGCCTACCAATAACTCCAACGCTAACTCAAAAAACTGCGTAGCAAAATTACTTCTGTTTATGTAATCAAACACAATAACCGCTTGTTCTTCAAGGCTTGCCCGTAATTGTTCTTCAGAAACGTTTACTTCTGGAGAGTTTAATAGCTGTAATACTTGATTGGACGGGGCAAATGTAACCCAACGCGTCCATATAGGTGCAATGTTTTCTTGCAACTTAGACGCACCTTGCTGGATAGCTTCTAATGCTGTCGAGTCAAAGATTTTTTCCATCTTGTTCTGCCCCTGACGATTGTTGTCAAACAGGTTTCGATTAGGCAGAAAATACTCGTAAACATCTTCTAATAAACTATGCCAATACATTGTTGTTTCAAACGCTTTAGCTTCCCTGCGTTTGAGGTCATTTAATGAGCCTAGCTCTTTAGGAAGTTTCATGCTTGACGATTACCGCGTGGGACATTGATGGTTCCACCACCAAACATCGATGGCAAACTGTATGATCTATTTTTAATTGGCCCTGCTTTTCGCGTTGATTTAGCGCCCATAGGTGTTGCAGCCGCAAGCATAGACCGTGTTCCCAATCCTCCTCTAGCTACCGCTTTAAGACGCTTCTCTTCTTCTTCAATCTCTTTATCTAATGACGCTTTCTGTCTGGCGGTCATTGCTAGTTCTTCTGCCGTTGGCTCGGGCGGTTTAGGGGCTTTCGGTTTCATAAATCCCATTATGCTTCCTCACATATTTATATAACTGATAGGGCGTTAATATAAACGGATTGTCAATCCCTAACAACTGTTTTGCCAATCCAGTACAGGTATTGAGCATAAACAGACTCTTAACAGGCGGTCTTTGCTCAAATTTTAACAATCTATAGGACTTTCCTATTATAAGGTTTTTCCATATCGCTAATTCTACCTTGTCATGCTGACGCGATACAACCATATACGCACCATTCTCAGGCTTTACTATAAAACAATGCCGTATCTCCTTGTTTAAAAAGCGACTCCACCAATGCCCATCATCATCTGTAAAAAAAATATATAGCTCAGAAGACATTTACGGCTACTTTTGCGGTAACAGGTTTGGTAAATCCACTTCTTCTCAGGGCTTGACGACCTTCTCCTTCACCTTGTAAAGCATATTCAAGTGCTTCTACAGGGTGTGAGTATTCATTTTTATCAGGTTCATCAGTATATCGTTCATTGGATACCTGTACCCTACGATAACAGAAGCCACCTTGCAGACCTTTACGGATCATTGAGGCTTTTGGTAGTACAGTAAAGCGTGGTTTACCATCCATACACATCTCCTTCATAGGCACTTCTAGGGCTGCTCTACGTTTTAGAGGGTCATTAGACTGCGTAGGATGACAGGGTATTCCTGCTGCACGAATTATTTGGAATGGTGTATCAGAATTAGCCTGATTTTTATTATTACCTGATGGGTCACCCCAACCTTTAAACGTACAGTCAGGGTAATGTTCTTCAATGTAGCGTTTTAACGTAGGCGCAAAGTCTACAGCACCGCTATCCGTACACACCAGTTCGTCAAAACAAACCCATCGTCCTATAGGTGTACGTTGAATAAAAGCACAGGCTGGTGTTCGCCCAAAGTCAAAGCCTAAAACAATAGGAATGTCTTTGTCTGGTTTAAAGTCTAGGTGCTGACAGTGTACTGAATCAGTATACATTGGGTGTACAGGTTTACCATTGGATACAAAGCCGTATTCGTTTGCCAGATTAACCTTTATCCAATCGTTATCTTTACCGTTCATGCCCCTTTTGTAGTAATCAGACGGTAGGTTTATCAGGTTTTCAGCATTATCGTTTAACTTCCAACTCTCACCATCCTTAAAAACACCACCAGCCTGACGATAAAACGCCCATCCATCGGGCCTTTCTATTTCCGCTAATTTAAAATACCAATGGTCTTCATCAGGTGCGTTAGTATCACCAATAATGCCATGATGTGTGGGCCTACCACCTTCCTTATTCGATGGGTATCTACCATGTCTTAGGTCTAACATATCCAAAACAGCTTTAGAATGCTCCTTAACCTCGTTTAACCACACCCATGTTGTCTGTATACCCCTAGCCTTCTTAACGTGTTCTGGTCTATCAAAGGCTATAAATACAACGTCACAATGGACTTGTGTGCCATCCTCTAAATTAAACCGCAAAAAGTGTGTAGGGGGTTCCTTATTACCCTGTTTAAAGTCTCCTAACTCACCATGTATCTCCAACCAATCCTTAATCGTAGTAGAAAATAACTCACTATACGTGTTCCTAGCTGCTATAATACGAGATAAACGTACACCGTAATTCTTGTGGTCTTTTTGCATTACAGGCTCTTGTTCGCACATCAAATCAAAGAGTTTAAGAATACACTGAACAGTCTTACCAGAACCTAATGGCCCCATGATAAAAGAGTTCCTTGACCGACAATCATTAAAGTCCTGTAAGACAGCACCTTGAGGCATAAGATTATATTCAACATTCATTCAATATCACCCTTTCTTACCAAACGTAAATGTGGACGAGCTAAAAACGCATCAACCTCATCAATGTAAACCTGTGACGGAAACGTAATTGTTACACTGCATAAACAAGCAGAACACGTATATACCGATATATGATCTACATTGCGGCTGTCATCTCTATAATCAATCCAACCATCACCAGTATCCTCGTGACAGACATAACACCTCACTTCTTAAATATCCTGTCGTAATTAGCCCTAAAAGCCTCTCTCCCTGCCTTTGTGTTCTTTCGGGCATGACTACCCTTCCCACCATTCTTCTCAGGGAAATGGCGTTCTATGTCCTTCTTAGGCAGTTTGTGGATATGACCTTTCATTTAAATTTTTTTTTGAGGTGGAGGTATATATATGTGTGTGTCGCGGCCCTCGATGGGGGGTGCATCCTCCAAAGCCGTGCTATCACTGGCGTGTAGCCCGACCGCACTCCCACNATTNATGACNTTTTCNGGTGCTGCATCGTATCGTTTTCTGATCACTGAGACTGTCAGACCTTCATCAGACTTGACTTCNACTGCCTTNAGTTTNGGGGTGACGAATTCNCCCACNGCNACCCATGCAGCCANCGCACTTTTNTGGTCTTCGATTGCGTCTGATTGGATAGCCATTTGATCTATCGAGTGCGCTCTCTCTGCGGCCTTTATTATTGGATCGAATTGTTCCCCGAACATATCTTTTAAACGCTTCAACAAAAACGCTTTCTGTTTGTTTGGAGAGCCTAACCGACTGGGCATAAAAGAACACTTTGTTAATAAGACAATAAAGACATTATATTTTCTTGCACCGAAAACACAACAAAATACGCCATATATAAATAAACTGTTGACAACTGCAAAGATAAAGATTATCCTTTCACTTCATTCATTAGATAAAAGAGAGATTAGATATGAAAAAGAAATTCAAAAAGAAAGGAGGTGGTGTCACTGATACTGCTGTCATCATGCAGACTATCACCGACACTGTTATAAGTAACCTTGAAAACTGTACGGGTAAGTGGAGCAAACCGTGGAAAAGCATCGCAGACGGTTCTGCGCCTTATAACGCCATCACTGGCCGACCTTATCAAGGCATCAACTGGCTTATATTGTCATCAGCGCCCTACAAGTCACCCGTATGGTTGTCCTACAAACAAGCGCAAGATTTAGGAGGTTATGTTAAGAAAGGCGAGAAAGCAACGGGCATAACACTCTTTAAGATCATTGAGAAAGAGACTGTCAAATCGGACGGCACAAAAGAAAAGAACGCTTTTCCATTACTGCGTGGATTCCCAGTATACAACGCTGAGCAATGCGAGAATCTAGACAAGCTGAAAGTGCGCGAGATTGTTAAAACTGATGTATGCAACGGTAACGCTAACGTGCTGTCCCAACTTCTTGATATTGACCTTCAACATGGTGGCGATAGAGCGTGTTACATTCCATCTATTGACACTATCAAGATGCCACATCTGCAAGCGTTCAAAACTGAGTCACATTACGAGTCCACGCTATTGCATGAGATCATACACTGGACGGGTTCCAAAGACCGTTTAGCACGTCTTAAAAGCGCCCGTTTCGGCTCTCACTCATACGCCTATGAAGAACTGGTAGCAGAACTAGGCTCGGCAATGGCTGGCTCTGTTCTTGGTCTACCTTATGAAGGGCTACAACACGATGAGTACATCGATAGCTGGCTCTCAGTCTTAAAGGGTGACACCAAGTTTATCGTGGACGCTGCCAAAGATGCTAAGAAAGCGCTCGACTACATTCTGGCAAATGTTGATCTAAATCAGTTGGAAATTGCAGCATAACTTAAACACAAACAACGACCCCCTAACGGGGGTCAAACATTACTTAACAGAAATAGGAGATTTATACCATGACTAACATAACAATTTTAGCAAACCAAATAGCGCAGCTAACCGATATTAACGATCACACAGGCGCTGTTCTAAAGTTAGCCGAACATCTACAGGCTATTCATTATGTCAGAGAACTACTTGACATTGAATCGGCGCATAACGCTATGGGGTACATGATCCCAACTTTAACTAATCGCAGAACCGACATCAGAAACAATTTAATCGAAATTATAGCGCGTCAAATCACGTCTGACGAAAACGTATTAATTCGATCTGCGTTCTAAATTCGATCTGCGTTCTAACTGACGAGAGGGGGGTGGTTCCCCCCTTGAAACCTTCGGGTCTTAGATAACCAAACAAGAGGATACAAGATGACTATTTCAGCACTAACCAACGATATTGTAACTGAACATATCAACGACAAAATTTTAGAGTATGACCTGTCGCGTTATGCCGACGTTTATGAGCTTCATAATGAAATGTTTAACACTGATTATTTTATCATCGGCACTCATAAAGCGAAGACATGGCTAGGTGAAAGTTACCACAGCGCAATGTTAACTATTCATAAGTACGAGTCGGACATATTTGGAACGCTCCACACTGATCTTTGTGATCCAGAAAAAGTGGTCAATATGTTCGTCTATATCATTGGCGAAACATTGCTGGTTGATGCCTTAACTATTCCCGAATCATCGCCACTTAATGAAACCACCATTAGTCTATTAAACGACCATTTCTTTACGCCATAGGAGGTAGCAACATGAAATATTACAACACGACAGAATTAAGCAAAGCCATACGACCTTGTAAGTCTTTTAAAGGTGATTGCGTAATCAGGGCCATAACTTACGCCACTACGTTTTTTGTTAAACCAGATGCTAAAAATCTGTCTGGGCCATCGTCACACACGAAATCAAATGAACAAAACAGGATTCGCTATTGGCGAAATTTAACTCAGCTACAACTAAAATACGAGTCGGTTTTCTGTGAGTTAATGGATTACGCTCATGATTGTGGCGCGTTTCCAAATCACGACAAGGTATGGCAATCTTATCTTCCGTCAACTGGATGCATAGATCAACCTTATCACGGCTCTTTTGTTCGCCAACGCTGCCCAAGAACACCAGACGGTAAATTAATTAAACTGAAAGACTGGGATTTTGACGGGATAGCCATTGTTAAAAATAGCGGCCATCTAACGTGCGTCAAACATGGCGTTTTGTACGATGACTTTGATTGCCGATATCGACCCGTCAATTCCTACTGGGAATTGGTAAGCTAACTGTTAAAGAACGGGGGGCGCAAGCCCCCTAAACATAAGGATTATAACATGAAAACACTACGAAAAATACACGGTTTCATGACAGGACAAATGCCGATTATTGAACTGTCAGGTTATGAAGTTTTAGGTTCTATCATTGCTGTGCAATTGCTGTTTTTTCTTTTAGCAGCTATGCTTTTCATACTCCCCTGTCTAGATGGGAGTTGTTAGCCAACGGTTTTCCTATCCGTCATGACGCGCTGCTGGTGGCGTGGGCTAATCACCAGCAATCATTTGTTTTATTTCTGCTGCCCAATCTTTAACCTCTACCTCCTCGACCTTCACATCTAACAAAGTAAAATGCTCGACAGAATAATGGCAAAGAATCTCGACATCTTCGTAGTCTCTCCGATTGTCCCCCGTCCTTCCTCCAACCGCTATAAAATCAGGTTTAACAGCAAAATCTATAAACCCTATGGCATCAGTCCACTGCACCAGAAAAACGCTCGTAACGCCCGTACAATCGCTCAGAGANAATGCTTTCTCTCTCTTGCTGACACTGCATATCATAGTGGGATATTTTTTAATCGAATTATTGCGACATCTCACCTCGCATAATGATATAACTCTACCATGCCGCGAGAGTGCAAAATCCAGCTTATAAGATAATGGCAGTTTGAAATAATCGCACTGCCATATTTTCGCAACCGAAGACATGACCTCACCTTCTCTCGACAGGTCTTCAGAGGTCTCATATAGCGGCCTAGAATGGGATCGGATCATCTTTAAAATCTTGCTCTTCAGCTTGCTCTAACTCTTCTGGCGATACCTTGTAATCGTTGATCCAATCGGTAGCTTCTTTTTTCTGAACGGGTTTTTCTTTCCTAGCTTCAGTGACGTTCAAGCGCTCCCTACCCTCTTGCCAAGTGATAGTAAAATTACCCACTATCGGGGCATACGCTTTTTGTCCCGCTGCGCTGGCTTCGCGCTCTTGCTCTGTCTGCGTGTGTGCAACGAAACCATGATTGCCAAACTTCGGGCATAGCTCTGCATCGGGATCAACTCGCAAAGTTAAATCCAACCACCGTCCTTTTTTCCCGTGATAAATTCTTTCCGCATCAATCTTATCTAAATTAATATTAAGTTTTAGTCTTTGTTGCATCTTTCAACCTCTCTATTTCACTAACTAAGTTTGAACAAAAAACGTCAAGCTCATTTTCTAATGCTGCGATTAGTTTTTCATCCCTCTCAACCGTAACAAGCAGCGGAGGTAAATCAGGGTGATAAGACAAGAAATCCCAAGAAGTAAATCCAGTGACTAGCATACACCCCTGCACTTGTTGAATATATTTTGTCGGCAGCTTGCCATCTCGTAAATACTGGACATGAGTTTTAGCGGCTGGACATTTGATTTCTAATCCTTTCTGACCAACTAGGCCGTCAGGACTACAACCAAAATGCCGATTAGAGTGCAGCACAAAACCACATTCAATAACATCAACGTTACACAATAACTCATAGAACATTTTAGCCTCTGGTTCTAGCTCTGTCCCTCGCGCCATCGCATCAGTTACATGGAAAGTGGTGGACTTCCTTGTCCACCGTTCCGCTAAAAGCTCATTGAAATATCCCTCACTCTGCGTAGATGGTTTGCCAGTTGTTGTGATGATCTTGTCAAACCGACTAGCCGAAGGCACACCACAACGTACTCTCAACCATTCTTCAGTGCCCTGCTCGCAATCCAGAATAATCATTTGCGCTCACGCTTCATGTTATCGTTAATGCCAAATGCGGTTTCCCAATGTTTGAATTGCTCTGTTGTCATCGATAGCACAGAGCTAATTTCGTAATATTGACAAAATTTCTCTTCCGTCTTGTCATTATCCTTTAGCCATCTTTTAATCTTTCTGGCATGGAAATCTGATATGAGTGGTGGGTGTTGCGGTGGCACATCTTTAATACTCGACTCATTACGCAGCATAAGGCTTTCGGCATCGTCATCGACTTGTGGGATTCCCGTGATACTTGCAAGGGCATAACGTCTGGCGTATGTTATCGCTGCTCCTGCTGCTTGTGGGTCTGGTTTTAGCAAGGGCAAAACAAACTCATTCTCTATCCACTCACCGGAAATATGCATTAATCTAGTACATACACCGACACCCTGCTCATCGCTAATAGGAAACTGACAAAAACTAAACCCATGTTTCGCTAACGGCTCTTTAATCGTTTTTAAAACCGCAGTTAGATCAGCATAGTTAGATTTATAAAATGGATTTTTAGAATCTTTTACTGCACCACCCATTTCGCTTTGCGCTTCCTTTAACGCTACTGCCAACGCTTTAATCGAATTAGATGTCTTCATCTGCAATCTCCTCCGCTTCAACATATTCCGCAAATTTACTTTCTCGCGTTCTCAAAAACGCAACGTGACTCCAGAAATCTTCGCATTGTTGCTTGGCGTACACTTCCCCGTAACCGTCATAATATTCTTTTGACTGATCAGCTAACGCACGATAATGATTCGATGCGTCACATTCGCCACGCTCTCGATCAGTTAAAGTAGTGAAGTCTTCCTTCGGCAATCCTAGCAACTTCTCAATTGCATCGGACACTGGTATTTCTGTCCATTGTCTCATCTCGTATCTCCTAGTTTTTTGTGATTGACAGTGAACTGTACCACACGCATTTGCAATTCGCAACCCCGTGATGTAAAGTTCCATGTGGAACAAGAGGAATACATTATGGATATCAACAAATCGCTAGATCATTTCATGAGGGAAACGGGGATGACCCAAGCTAAATTGATGAGGGCATCGGGGCTGGATCAATCAACTATTTCTTTAATCAGGAACAATCACCGAACACCATCACTTCACTCAGTGGCTATGCTTGCTGCTGCGTTTGAAGTACCTGTTTCAGAATTCATTAGAGTAGGAGAAACACATGGAAAAACCACAATACTTCGCGGTGATTCCCGCTTCCGTCCGATATTGTAAAGACTGTTCGGCTAACGCTAAATTGCTTTATGGCGAGATATCAGCTTTGACTAACAAGTATGGCTTTTGCTTTGCAAGCAATCAGCATTTTGCAAATCTTTATGAGGTCAGGACAGAGGCGGTTAGCCGTTGGATTTCACAACTGAAAAACGCTGGTCATATTGGCGTGACTTCGATCAAGGTCAGTGCGTCCAGCAATGTACGAGAACGTAGAATAACGATTGTAGTGGATGCGCCAAAAGACAAGGGGGGTAGCGATTCCGCGCAACGACCCCATGCGAAAAAAGTCAAAACCTATATTAGTAAAGAAACTAATACTAAACTTAGTAAGGGTTTTCGCAAACCCACACTTACAGAAGTTGAGGAATATGTTTCGACAAGAGAGCTGCATATTAGCGCAACAAAGTTTTTAAATTATTACGATTCAAATGGATGGCGCGTTGGCAAAACGAAAATGAGCGATTGGAAAGCTGCTGTCAGAACGTGGGTAGAAAATGAAAAGAAGAGGATACACGATGGAACACGTCAAACAAGTCTTAGAAAGACAAGCATTATCGACCGACTCAAAGACCGATCATGGGCTGGTAAGTGATGAGCAAATCAACACAATTAACAGAGTGTTTGGAATTCTTGAAGTAAATTACTCTAACCAATTCTTTGCCGCTTTTCCTAGCAAAGAAAAGGTTGATATGGCTAAGAAATTGTGGGCCAGCAAGTTATCCAAATATCCAAGTGAGGTTATTTTGAAAGCGACAAATTATATTTTGGAAAACAATGAGTATCTTCCTACTGTTAAACACATCATAGAAGCCTGTAAATCGCTGTCTGTCGTTAAAAAACTACATCAGCCATACCAACCTATAGGTATCGATCACACGCTGTCTGACGAAGATATAACGGCTAATTTGCAATCTTTAAAGGAACTGATGAAGTGAGCAAAAAACTACCTGTGTACACAAAGGTTGGGGCTGATATGGTATGGGATCGAAAATATGAATCAGCTACTCCCAAAGCGTTTAGAACTAACTTCGATAGATTTCCCAAAAAACAAATGCGTAAAAAGGGATATAGCCCCCCACTGCAAAGAGGGTGGGTTAATTTGGATGAGGTATATGGATATTACGATGATGTTTGCGAGTATACGGGAACACCGCAATCACTTAACTTCAATGAGGACAAGAGGTAATTCATGGGCGAGATGTGGTTTGTTGGAAATGAATTAGGTAAAAAGGAATTCAAAAAACACGTTGATGTTTTGTTTGAGAAGCATAAAAAAGTTACGTTTCGTTGGAACACTGGGAAAACCAGAACCACTAAACAACAGGCTGCCATGCAAGTATATTTTAGAGAAGCAGCAAAGATTTTGAACGAACATGGTATTTATCAAGAAACGACAAGTCGTTTTCAAAGCACCACACTTGAAGTGCCTTGGACTGAACATAGTTTTAAAGAGTTTTGGCGGTCTATCCAGATTACTATGTTTAACATTAAATCAACTAAAGATTTGCAGAGCGAACAAGTGTCCCAAGTTTACGATGTAATCAACAAAGGCATATCAGAGAGAGTAGGACTGCATATCCCTTTTCCACATAAGGAATTAGTAAATGAAACGTGAAGCGTGTGACCAATGGATGTCTAAAGTTGTTAGATTAAAAGCTAAACATACTTGTGAAGCGTGTGGAAACATGGATAGACAAATGCACAACTGCCATGTCTTTTCTAGGAGCCGCAAAGCTACACGATGGAGTTTGTACAATACTTTGTGTATGTGCTCATACTGCCATATGTACTACACTGGAAACCCTATCGAGTTTACGCAATTCTTAAACAAATACTTAGGGCCAGCGCATCTTGAAATACTACAAGAAAAAAGTAATTCGCTAATGAAAACCAACAAGGCGTTGCGTAAAGAGATAGCGTCACACTACAAAGAANAATATAAAAAGTTAGAGGCTAATCCCGACTACGAACCGATAAGCTGGAACTGATTATTTCTTTACGTTCTTACGTTTCTTAGGTTTTGTTGTGCCATATTTTTTCATTTCATAGTCTTCCTTTTTTTAAATCCTCGCTTCATATTAGCATACGCCTCTGGCGTAATCGTTGACTTTTTTTTGCTACGGCTAATACCTTTTTTCTTTCTTTGATTGATATTGTAATACAAACCTTTCATTGAGTTTACCTTTGTTTCCTTGCCACTTTTTTTGCTTTGTCGCTTAACTCTCCAAAATGAAATAACGATTCACTTTTTGCTGTGTGTGTAGCACCTGTGTGCAATTTACCGTCTTTCATTTTATGGGTCTTGCCTTTAAAAAGACTGCCCGTTTTTTTGTAATGGTTAACACCTTTCATACATCACCATTTTACACGATTAGCCCAATACGCAGCAGACATCCTACCACGCGCTATATTTTTACGATGCCTAGCTTTAAACGAACGTGAACGTGCCGTATTTTGTCTATCACCAGTTACACCTTGTTGCCCAAATCGAATAGTTTTTTGCTTGCCACCCTCACTAGCCACAACAACATGGCTTTTTGTTGGATGGTTTGGTGTGCGTTTAGGTTTGTTAACACCCGATACACCAATTCTTTTTAATAAACTTTTCTTTTCTGCCATTACATGATACCTTTACCAAGCATATTATCTCCTCTAGTGCTTGCCCCTTCGGGGGCTTTTTTATTGGTACTTGCCAAACCGTATCATTTTAGTTAATTCTTCTGCACGTTTACCAACCTGTGATGCCCACCTAGATTTCATAAACTCATCCGCAGCAAGGTGGTAATCTTTTTGCTCCATTGCTTTTAATGCGTTAGTAAACTTTCGTAATACTGTCTGTCCAAGATTAAAACTTATATCAATCATAGCATCTCTGCGTACATCATCAAGATTATTAAACCACTCGTATTCGTCCGATAACTCACCAATAACTCTGAATATATCATTCATTAACATCTGGTCTATCTCACCATCTGTAAGCCCTATGCCCGACTCTGATATATTGCGTCCAACACCTATTGTTTCAAATCCATTAGAGCATTTATAAACGTGACTTCTTACCCCTTCATGTCTACGCAGCATTATTTTTAATTGCATAAACCGTGTCATTTACCAACACCTTTTATTCGCTCATAACTTCTACCACCCGACAACCCCAACATACCCAAAAGAATTGGCATCATTACTGACGCATCAGCTTGAGGAATAACCACACCAAAGCCCGCTGCAATTGGCGATACTAAAAAATTGATTGCTAACGCAAGTACGCAAACATAGCCGCAAAGGGGTCTCCAAGACGCTTGAAACCAATTGCCTTTTGCATCCGCTTTTAACACTTCTATCTGCGCCATCATTATTTCTTGATGATGTCTTTCAGAAAGCGTGGCTATGTCATGGGCTAGCTTGGCTTTTTCGTCAGCATCAGGAATAAACTTATCTAACAATTCTGCTACTGGGCCTATCAATGCTTGCAACATTTTAATCTCCTTTTGCTACTTCTAAAAAATCCATTACTGCTACAAGAATAGAAAACAAAGTAGCTGTAGCACCGCCCATCCATTTAAACCATTTCATTACTTGTTTAATAACCGCCTCATCTTCTTGTTTCTTTTTACGTTCTTCTGCGGCTCTTACTTTTTTACACTGACTTTGAAACTTTAACCAATCATCATATAGGTTAGGTCTGCCAGCATATATCATCCATTCCCTAATCCATTCTTCTTGCTTGCGAAGTTTCTCTAACTCCATAAAGTTTTGCAGTTCTGTCTTTCTTCCTTTCTTTTTACTGCGTCTTGCAATAATACTTTTACAATTAAAGTATGTAGCACAAGATTCGCTTACGTCATAAAACTCCCTGCCATTTTGCAAGGCTGATTTAATTGTAGCAAATGCTTGGTTTGCCTGTTGGATTTCTTCAAGCACACTATCGTCTGCTCATAAATGCTGTTGCCCCAAAATACGCAGCAACTATACTAGCTTGCGCTATATAAAATAAACCTAAAAGGTCAGACAATGCATTAACTCTTGTATCAGGCATAATTGGTAGCATTAAAAAAATAGAAAATATTATCATTGATAACATAGCTATCCATGCCATTTGTTTTTGTGAATCGGCTTTTTCTTCTCTTAGTTCTAGTTCTACCAGTTGTTGATGACGTTCTATTTCTTCGTCTGTTACTGTGCCATCTTGGTCTAAATCGTACTTTGCGTACTTACTGGTTTTTTGTAATTGTTTTGGCATATCCATCTACCTCCACTTTGTTNGGGTCAACAAAGGCTGGTCTACAAAACGCTAGGGCTGGCTTATAGTTTTCCTCTCTCTTTGTTAAAACTCTTGCTATGTGTACACATTGTTTTTGNTTAATAAAATAATTAGCAACACGCTCACTATCATCAGGCGTTAGCTGCACAATCAAAGCAAATACGATAATCTCCATTCACTTTATTTCGACCCATTCTTTTGCAGACTCATCCCAATCATAAAACTTGTTATCATCAGGCATGGGGGTGGGGGGTTCCCAGATACAAGTGTCTTCATTAAGTGTCCAGCTTGGGTAAGGTTTAGGTGCGTAAAAAGCATCGCGTCCTGTGTCATAGGTATATCCGATGCCAGCATAGTTTTTTCTTAAACCATCTTTACCTGATGGTTCATCAGAGTTAGCTTTGTAATGAACACCGCCTCTTGTGTTGTAAGATGTTTGTATCCATTTAACACCAGTTTCTTTCGGCAACGAATTAATATAATCTTGCTCCGCAACAATGACTTCAAGAACCTTTCGACTTTTTACTTTTGCAAAATGACTCATAAGCTATTCAACGTGAATGTTCCACTGCTTGTAAATGTATGATAGTAATACCCTCCTGAGGAAGTAATTGATCCACCAGAAGCTATTGCCGAATCAGATAGATAACGCAAAATAACAATGCCAGAGCCACCATTTTTTCCGTAATAATTAGCCCCAGCCCAGCCAGCCCCACCGCCCCCAGAACCAGTGTTAGCAGATGCCGCTGTTGCTTGTTGGGCCGTGTTTGAACCACCGACTGTTTTGTGAAAACCACCATTACCACCCCCAGCCGCGCCCGATCCAATAACTGCTGCTCCAGACGCAAATCCGTTGCCAGCATTGTTGTCTGCTCCACCACCTCCACCACCAGAAGAAGTCCCACAAGCACAAGCCCCACCACCACAAATTGGAGGTCTAGGATGAAAAGTTTCAAGAGTTTTTTAAGTGAAGAAGATCAAGGACCGCGTGAGTGGGATAAGTGGTATACAATGTTGAATCCCCAAATTTTTGGCGAATCGGGCAATATCAATAATGAAGGATTTTTAGGGAGATTTAGAGAACAACTTAATCTTCTCTCGCTTGGTTCTCCATATGTGACACAGACGATGCTCG